>JACZKY010075860.1_pt1 | contig 14775 bp, 15 predicted proteins | sample 8237611 | NCBI WGS metagenome assembly JACZKY01 (sample SAMN16148055, study PRJNA663545) | marine sediment metagenome | biome: sediments and biomass from bioreactor inoculated with such sediments; feature: coastal sediments; material: methane- and iron-fed bioreactor; isolation source: Bothnian...
GCCGCACACCATGTCGATCTTGTCCCCGACCGCGACCGCCGCCCCGATATCGGTCCCGGGAAGTTCATCCGCCTGACCTTTCGGCAGGTAGTGCTCGTACACCGATTGTGCGATTTCCGCGGTTTCACCCGTCTTCGAAGCGTAATGGCGCCCCATCACCCCCTGCAGCTCGGGAAACTCCTTGATGACGCCGGTGGTGAGGTCGGCCTTGGCGAGGAACGCCGCCCTTCGGCAATCCCGCGCCTTCTCCGGGAATCCGTGGGAGGCCACGAACTCCGCGATGTCCGCCATCCGCCCGGTTTTTTCCCAATAGGTCCCCATGTCCGCCTGGAAGAGGACCTTCTTCAGCGCCTCGGTCCGGTCGAACAGCGGTTTTTTCAGGTCGTCCCAATAGTAGAACTCGGCGTCCGAAAGGCGGGCGCGCAGCACGCGCTCGTTCCCCGCCACCACCACCTGCCCGTCCGGCACGAGCATGTTCGAAACGAATGCGAAGGCGGGGCGCAGGTTCCCCTTTTCGTCCTCGAAGACGAAATACTTCTGGTTGTTGCGCATGGAGGTGACGAGGACCTCCCGCGGAAGCGCCAGGCACTTCTCGTCGAACCGGCCCATCATGACGACGGGGAATTCCACGAGGTTGGCCACCGTCTCGACGAGCGGTTCGTCCTCCACCCACTTCATTCCCGCGCGCTTTTCCAGTTCGAGGAGCCCCGACCGGATCTTCTCCTTGCGCACCTCGAGGTCCGCGAACACCTTGGCGTCCGCCAGCCTGCCGGCGTATTCGTCCGTCGCGGAGAGCTCGATGGGGCCCGGGGCGAGGAACCGGTGGCCGTACGTCGTGCGTCCGGAGGTCACGTTTCCGAAACGGAGCGGAACCTCCTCGTTCCCGTACAGCGAGACGATCCAGTGCACGGGCCGGGCGAAGCGCACGTCGAGGTCGGCCCACCGCATCGATTTCTTGAAGGGGATCGACGGGATGAAATCGGCAACGATCTTGGGCAGGACCTCTTGGACCGGGCGCGCGGCTTCCTCCCGCACGAAACCCATGTATTCCCCCCGATCCGTCGGGAAGACCGAGAGCGCGGAGATGTCCACCCCCTGCGAGCGGGCGAACCCCAGGGCGGCCTTGGTCGGGTTGCCCGCGGCGTCGAAGGCCACGCTCCTGGGCGGGCCCAGGACGGTTTCCTTCCTGGCCTCCTGGAGGTCCGAAAGGCCGCGGACGATGTAGGTCAGCCTGCGGGGAGTGCCGCAGATGTCCACCTTCCCGAATGCCAGGCGCGCCTTGCGCAAGGTTTCCTCGAACTGCTGGCCGCCGAACCAGAGTGCGGGCCCGATGAACCCGGCGGGGATTTCCTCGCAGCCGATCTCGAGCAGGTAATCGCGTTCCATATCGGACCCTCTTCCCGGGGGGATTCCTTCAGGCGGAGAATTTTTCAAGCAGCGGGAAACCCATCTCCTCGCGCGACCGGAGGAACCCTTCCGCGCAGAACCGGGCCAGGTTGCGGACCCGGCCGATATAGGAGGTCCGCTCGGTCACGGAAATGGCGCCGCGCGCGTCCAGCATGTTGAACGTGTGCGAACATTTCAGGCAGTAATCGTAGGCCGGCAGGACGAGCTTCTTCTCCAGAAGGCTCTGGCACTCCTTCTCGTACATCGTGAACAGGGAGAAGAGCATCTGGATGTCCGCCGCCTCGAAATTGTACTTGGACCACTCGACCTCCCCGCGGTGGTGTACGTCCCCGTACGTGACGTCGCCGACCCACTTGAGGTCGTAGACGTTGTTCACGTTCTGGAGGTACATGGCGATCCGCTCGATGCCGTAGGTGATCTCCCCGGAAACCGGCTTCAGGTCGATGCCCCCGCACTGCTGGAAGTAGGTGAACTGGGTGATCTCCATCCCGTCGAGCCAAACCTCCCACCCCAGTCCCCACGCGCCGAGCGTCGGGGATTCCCAGTCGTCCTCCACGAACCGGATATCGTGCTTCAGCGGGTCGATACCCACCGCCCGGAGGGAATCCAGGTACAGCTCGACGTAGTTGAAGGGGCACGGCTTCATGATGACCTGGAACTGGTAGTAGTGCTGGAGGCGGTTGGGGTTTTCGCCGTACCGTCCGTCCGTCGGGCGGCGGGAAGGTTCCACGTAGGCGGTATTCCACGGTTCGGGCCCGAGAGCCCGGAGGAAGGTCGCCGGATTGAACGTCCCGGCCCCCACCTCGATGTCGTACGGCTGATGGATCACGCACCCTTTATCGGCCCAGAAGCGTTGCAGGGACAGCACGAGATCTTGGAAAAGCACCGGATCCTCCAGGCGGAAAGTAATAGGGATACTTATCACCCCGCCGGAGCAGTTGTCAAGACAATATACCGTAAAAACTACGTTTTTCCGATTCCCTGCACGTCGCTTCCCCCGAGGCTGCGGACCGGCTTCCCCAGGCAATACTCGATGTATTTAGGCATAACTCCCCGTAACTCCTCCGCAATCACTTCCGGAATCCGGAGTCGCCCCTTCGGGGCGCCGCTCCCCGCCTGGAGTGCCCTCCAGGTTTTTACGGCCCCGAGGGAAAGGGGCATCCCTCCCGCCGGCGGGCACGCTTCGCAAAGGAGGCCGCCTTCCGACGGAAGAAAACGAAACCGTCGGCTATCCGCCCGCCCGCACTTCCGGCATCGGGCAAGGTCGGGACCCCACCCCCCGATGGCGAGAAATCCCGCCTCCGCTCTCCGCGCGGTTTCCCCGGGAGAGTCCCCCGAGGCCAGGGAACGTATTCCATCCAGAAGGATACCGAACGCCTTCGGTTTGGGGCCCCCCTGGGGAAAAAGTTCCGCGGCAAGTTCCAGGAAGTAGTCCGCGTGGCGGACACGCTCCCAGTCTTCGACGATGGCCCAGAAACTCTCCGAGACGGCGGCCGACGAGAGGACCGCAAGCTTCCCGGGGGTCTCGGTCCACGCGATGTCGAGGAGGACGTACCGCTGCAGCGTCCCGCCGAACCGCTTCCGGCTTCTCCAGGCGGATTTCCCGATGGTCGAAACGATGCCGGCTTCTCGTGTGAAGAAGGACAGCCGCCGGTCGGCCTCCCCCATGTCGACGGCCCGGACGAGGAACGCGCGGGAAGCGTGGAAGGAGCGTTCTCCACCCCCCGCGCCGCGGCTCATTGACCGAACGTCAGTTTCCGGACCTTGCCCCTCTCGCCGAAAGGGGGCAGCCGCTGCCCGTTCAGCGTCCCGACGACGCCCCCGGCATTCCCGATCTTGAGGGTGATCTGGGTGCCCGCCTGGATGCTGATCTTGTCGCCCGTGTACAGCGTGACATCGATGGGGTCTCCCCCGTCGATGCTGTACATCACCCAGGTGTGTTCGCTCGCCTCCAGGAACAGCTGGAACGGCCCCGTCAGCGGGCCGCTGCCACCGGCGGTCGCCACCGTGGGCCCTCCCGCGGCGGCGTTGTCGATCTCCGTCCCGCCCGGGACCGCGTTGTCGACGGCTTCCACGGGCCGGGCCGCGGCGACTTCCGGTTCCGCGCCGCCCTGGGGTGCGGTTGCGGCGGGAACCTCGATGACGGGCCGTGAAACCGGCGGCGGTTCCGCGGTTCTCATGGAGATCCAGGCGAGGAAGACCCCCAGGAGCAGCACCGCTCCCGCCGCGACGGTGTACGTGGCCTTCCGGCTCCCCCGTTCCCGCTCGCGTTCCAGCCATTCGGGGCGCAACTGGGCCATCGCCTCCCCTTCGATGTGAAGTTCGACGGTCTTCTCGTACTCCAGCAGCACGGGCCCCGGGTCCACCGAAAGGTACTTGGCGTATGCGCGGATGAATCCCATCGAAAACACCCTCTCTGGAAAACCGTTGAAATTCCCCTCTTCGATACCCCGGAGAAACCGGCGGCTGATCCGCAGCGCCGTCGCCACATCTTCGAGGGACTTCCCCATGTCCTCCCGCCGCTTATTCCAGGATGCGCCCGCGTGGGTCATGGTCACCGCCTCCCTGGATCGAGGATGCCAAGATACGAGGACGCCTGCTTCCGGATCTCGGGGTCCGACGATACCGAAAGGACCGTTCTGAAAGCCTTTTCCGCCTCGGATGGACGCTTCAGACGCACATACACGCGGCCCAGCGCCATCCATCCCTCCGAATAGTCGGGGACCTTCTCCACGCACTGCCGGAGCACGGCCGCGGCCTCCTCCAGACGCTCTTCGCTGCCCAGGATCGCGGATAGCCCGACATACGCCGGGGCGTACCGGTCGTTGATGCGGATCGCTTTCCGGTAGGTGTCCTCCGCCTTCGCGGCATCCCCCTTGAAGCGATAGGCTTCCGCGGTGTTGTAGACCGCCCATTCCGGCGTCGCGTACTGTACGTTTCCGGCCGCCATCCCGAATTCCCGGATGGCCTCGTCCCAGGCCTTCCGGTCCGCAAGGACGATTCCAAGGTTATTGTGCGCCTCCGCGAAATCCGGCTTCTTGTCGATCGCCGCGCGCAGGTATTCCTCGGCCTTCTGCCGGTCTCCCCGCGCCCGGTAGGAGAGCCCCAGCATCATGTCGACCTGCGGGTTTTCCGGGTCGAGCTCCGACGCGCGGGCCAGCTCCTTCATCGCCATGGGCAGGTTGCGCTGCTCGAGATAGGTGATCCCCATCTGCATCCTGGCTTCCGCCTCCCTCTTCCTTGCGGCGGACGGGGGCCCGCAGGCCGTCGTCATCCAGGCTGCGATGCACACCAGCAGAACCGCGCGGGAAACCTTGCCGGCGGTCACAGGTATTTCCCGATCAGGAGGGACAGCCGTTTTCTGGCCGCGGCCGGGATCTTCTTCCGGTCCGTGATGACGCCGAACTTCATGGCCTCTCCGCAACGGCAGTCCCCGGAAAGCGGTAACCGCCGCACCACCTCCCGGACGATCCTCTTGGAGTTCTCGACGTTTCGCCGCAGGATGGTCAGGATCGCCTCGACGGAGACGTCGTCCTCGGACTCGTGCCAGCAGTCGTAGTCGGTCGCCAGGGCCAGCGTCGCGTAACAGAGCTCCGCCTCCCGGGCGAGCTTCGCCTCGGGCATGTTGGTCATCCCGATGACATCGACGCCCCATTTCCGGTAGATGTTGGATTCGGCCCGTGTGGAGAACGCCGGTCCCTCCATGCACAGGTACGTTCCCCCCCGGTGAACGCGCCGGACGACCTTCCGCGCGGAGGAGGCGGCGACCGCGGAAAGGACCGGGCATACCGGGTCCGCGAAGGAGATATGCCCCGCCACGCCGTCGGAGAAGAACGTGTTCGCCCGGAACTTCGTATGGTCGAAGAACTGGTCGACGACGACGATGTCGCCCGGGCGGATCCCCGCCTTCATGCTCCCTACCGCGGAAATGGAGAGGACGGCGTCTGCCCCGATCTTTTTCATCGCGTAGATGTTCGCGCGGAAGTTTATCTGGGAGGGAGCGATCCGGTGCCCGCGGCCGTGACGGGGAAGAAACGCGAGGGTCCTCCCTTCGAGCTCCCCGACCGTCAAGGCATCCGAAGGATCGCCGAAGGGCGTCCGGACCGCCACTTTCCGGACGTTTTTCAACCCCTCCATCTCATAGAGTCCGGAACCTCCGATGACACCGAGAATTTCGGGCACGCCAAAGCCCTCCCCTTCGGAGATTTTCACCATTAGACTATAGGCAGAATGGTTGGGGGGCTCAACCCCTTTTTCCCCCGAAAGCGGAAGAAAGTTGCCCGCATGCGGCGCGGATATCCCCCCCCCGGCGTTCGCGGGTGATCGTCTGTATTCCCGCGGCGAGCAGGACACCCCGGAACCGGTTCACCGTTTCCACGGGGGGAGCGGAATAGGGGGCCCCTTCATAAACGTTGAACGGGATCAGGTTCACCTTGACCCTCGCCCCCCGGAGCAGACGGGAAAGCGCAGCCGCATCTTCGGGCGAATCGTTCACCCCGGACAGCAGCACGTACTCCGCGGTCACCTTCCTGCCGCTCTGCAACGGGATGCGACGCATCGCCGCCACGACCTCCCGCAGGGAGTGTTTCCGGTTGACCGGCATGAGGAGGGAGCGCTGCCCGTCCCGGGAGGCGTTGAGGGAGACCGCGAAGCTCACCGGATATTTCTTCGCCATGGCCAGCATCTCCGGCACGACCCCCGCCGTGGACACGGTCACCCGCTTCCCGGAGAGGCCGAACCCGTACTGGGACAGCAGGATCTCGATGGACCGCGAAACCTCCCCCACGTTCCGCAACGGCTCCCCCATCCCCATGAAGACGACGTTCGTGAGCCGTTTGCCGCGTTCTTCGAGCCGTTTCGCGAAGAAGCACGCCTGGTGGATGATTTCCGCGGAGGTCATGTCGCGCCGGAATCCCATGGCGCCCGTGGCGCAGAACCCGCACCCCAAGGCGCACCCCACCTGGGAAGAGATGCACAGGGTGCGCCGGTCCTCGTCGGGAATGAGCACGCTTTCCACCGCCTCGCCGTCCTCGAGCCGGAAGAGGCACTTTTCCGTGCCGTCCGCAGCCTCCTCGATCCGTTCGGCCGCCGGGGCGGAAATCCGGCAGGAAGCAGACAAAAGGTCGCGGAAATCCTTTGAAAGGTCGGTCATCCCCCCGAATTCATCGACGAATTTCCGGTAGACCCAGCGGGAGAGCTGACGCGCCCGGTACCGCTCCTTCCCCCGGGGAGCGAGGAAGGCCTCCAGTTCGGGGATGGGCATCCCCTTGAGGTCGATCCGCGTGTCCGGTTCCCTTGTCATTCAAACACCTTACCACGGAAAAACCCCGGGGAGCGGGAGGGCCCCCCGGGGCGAAACCACACTTCATGCGGGAAATCAGCCGACGATATCCAACTCACTGAAGAAATAACGGATTTCTGTATCCGCGGTGTCCGGTGCATCGGACCCGTGAACGATGTTCTGCTCCAGGCTGTCGGCCAGGTCCGCCCGGATCGTTCCCGGTTCCGCCTTTTTCGGGTCGGTGGCCCCCATCAGTTCGCGGTTCCTGGCGATGACGTTCTCGCCCGCAAGGACCATCACGACGATCGGTCCGGAAGACATGAAGTCGGTGAGGGAACCGAAGAACGGCCTTTCCCGGTGCACCGCATAGAACCCTTCCGCTTCCTTCTTCGTCAGGCGGCGCATATTCATTGCCGCGATGCGGATCCCCGCCCCTTCGAAACGGCGGATCACTTCTCCCACCGCGCCTTTGCGCACCCCGTCCGGCTTGACGATGGAGAGGGTACGCTGTTTTCCCGCCTGCTGCTGCATCACTTCGCCCTCCTTTTGGCCAGTTCGTATCCTGCCTTGAGCGCCTTCCTGTTCAGTTCCTCGGTCCCCTTCGGGACGCGGGAGAGAACCGCCTTCTCCACCGCCCCGAGGCTCACCTGTCCGGTGATCGCGGCGATGGTCCCGATCGCGACGATGTTCGCCACGAACGCCTTTCCGATCTCCTCGGCCGCAGTGCGGATGATCGGCAGCCGCACCACCTCGAAGCTTCCCTCCGGAGTCTCCCGGACGAAATCCTCGTCCACCAGCAGCGTCCCGTCGGCCTTGATGTCCTTGTAATATTTAAAACACGCCTCCTGCGTGAGGGCAAGCATCAGGTCGATCTCCGTCGCTTTCGGGAAGTCGATCGTTTTCTCGGAGATGATGACCTCCGACTTGGAGGCGCCGCCGCGCGCTTCGGGACCGTACGACTGGCTCTGGACGGCGTTCTTTCCGTCGTAGATGGTCGCCGCCTCGGCGAAGATGACCCCCGCCAGGATCAGCCCCTGGCCCCCGGACCCGGAGAACCGGATTTCATACCGTCCGCTCATGGCCTCTACGCCCTCCCCTCTTTCTGCTTCTTCAGCCGCTCGACCAGCCCGTAGTAGGTATCGCAGTATTCGGGGACCCCCTCCTTTCGGTACAGGATCCCCATGGGAAACTTCCCGGCGGTCTTCTCCGGGGGCAGCTTTTCGAAGGCCTGGACGGGGAGGAAGGTGTCCTTCATCCACAGCAGCATGTCCGTGGGGCTCTTGAACTTGTTCCGCCGGCCGTGGGTGGTGGGACAGGCGTTGATGATCTCCACCACGGAGAGCCCCTTGTGCTGCATCGCCTCGACGATCAGCTTGTCCAGCCCCGCGGCGTGGAAGGCGGTGCCGCGGGCCACGAAGCTCGCTCCGGCGCCTTTGGCCAGTTCCGGGATATCGAAGGGCGAATCCACGTTGCCGTACGGCATGGTGGTGGCCAGGTGCCCCGTCGGGGTGGCCGGGGAGTACTGGCCGCCCGTCATCCCGTAGATGTAGTTGTTGAAGACCAGCACGGTGAGGTCGATGTTCCGGCGGCAGGCGTGGATGAAATGGTTCCCGCCGATCGCCGTCGCGTCGCCGTCCCCGCTGACGACGAGGACGTGCTTGTCCGGCTTCGCCATCTTGAGCCCGGTCGCGAAGGGGATCGCCCGTCCGTGGGCGGTGTGCAGGGTGTTGAAATCCACGTATCCGGGAAGGCGCGAGGCGCATCCGATCCCGGAAACCATGGCGATGTCGTCCCTGCTGATCTTCAGGGAGTCTATGACGCGCAGGATCGATTTGAAGACGATGCCGTAGGTGCATCCCGGGCACCAGATGTGGGGGAGCTTCCCGCCGCGGATGTACTGGTTGTAGTCGAACGCCATTTACCTGACCTCCTTGAGCTTTGCGAGGATCTGCGCCGGGGTGATCGGGTCGCCGTCGACGCGGTGGATCCCGTCGATTCTGCACCGTCCCCGGGAGCACCGGTCCACCTCGTAGATGATCTGGCCCAGAGAGAGCTCGGGGACCACGATCCCCTTCACGCGGCCGGAGATCTCCGCGACCTGTCTTTCGGGGAACGGCCAGATCGTGAGGGGTCGGAACAGCCCCGCCTTCACCCCCTCGGCACGGGCCAGTTCGACCGCCGTCTTGGCGGAGCGTCCGGAAACGCCGTAGGCGAAAACCGCCACATCGGCATCCGCGAGCAGGTACTCGTCGTATTTCACGATGTCCTCGCGGTTCGATTCCACCTTCCGGAGGAGCCGGAGTTCGTCGGTATGAATCCGGGGGGATGCGTTGACGGGGAACCCGTCGGGCCCGTGGTTGAGGCCCGTCACGTGGTACCGGTACCCCTCGAAGAAGTTCGCCATGGGGGGGACGTCGCCCTGGCTGTCGTCGTACGGCAGATATTCCGACGGGGGGCAGGTCGGCCGGGTCCGGTCGATCACCGGGAGCGTCCCGGGATCGGGGATCTCGATCCGTTCCCGCATGTGGCCCACGATCTCGTCGAAGGCGATGATCACCGGGGTGCGGTACTTTTCAGACAAGTTGAACGCCCGAACCGTCTCGGAGAAGATCTCCTGGACGTAGGCCGGGGTCAGGCAGATCACCGGGTGGTCGCCGTGGGTACCCCACTTGCACTGCATGATGTCGCTCTGCCCGGGGCCGGTGGGAACGCCGGTGGACGGGCCGCCGCGCATCACGTTGACGATGACGCACGGCACCTCGGTCAGCATCGCGAACCCCATGTTTTCCTGCTTGAGCGAGAATCCGGGGCCCGAGGTGGCGGTGAGCGCCTTGCAGCCGGCCAGCGAACCGCCGATCACCGCGGCCATCGCCGCGATCTCGTCCTCCATCTGCATGAACACGCCGCCGATCGGAGGAAGCCGCTTCGCCAGGTACTCGGCCACCTCGGTAGACGGGGTGATCGGATAGCCACCGAAGAAGCTGCACCCGGCGTACAGGGCGCCCTCCGCGCACGCTTCGTTCCCCTGCAGCAGCTTGATCTTGCCCACCTGTCTTCTCCTTTGTCCGGTTCTGGCGGAGCGCTACTTCTTTTCCACGGAGATGGCGAAATCCGGGCACCGGATCTCGCACGCCATGCAGATGGTGCACTTGTCGATGTTGACCACCTTCGCCTTGAACATCTCCATTCCCAGCACCTGGGTGGGGCACAGCCTCACGCATATCTCGCACCCCTTGCAGAAGCGAGGGATGATGTTGACCCTCACCTTGTCGCTCTCGACCGATTCGACCTTTTCGACCGGCTGCTCCTTCGCCATCGTACCCTTTCCTTCCTGGTTATTTGACTTTCATCCCCAGCTTCCGGGCCAGGGTTTTTCCCATGTCGGCCGGGTTCTCCGCCACCGCGATCCCGGCCGTCCGGAACGCCTCTATCTTCTCGGCAGCCGTGCCCTTGCCGCCGGAGATGATGGCGCCGGCGTGCCCCATCCGCTTCCCCTTGGGGGCGGTGATGCCCGCCACGAACCCCACCACCGGCTTGGTCACGCGCGCCTTCACGAAGGCGGCCGCCTCTTCTTCCGCCGTTCCGCCGATCTCGCCGATCATGATGATCGCCTCGGTCTTGGGGTCGGCCTGGAAGGCGGAGAGGACGTCGATGAAGTTCGTCCCGTTGATGGGGTCTCCGCCGATGCCGACGCAGGTGGACTGCCCCAGCCCCACCGCGGTCACCTGGTGCACCGCCTCGTAGGTCAGCGTCCCCGATTTGGAGACGATGCCGATGGTGCCGGGCTTGTGGATGCTGCCCGGCATGATCCCGACCTTGCACTCCCCGGGGGTGATGACTCCGGGGCAGTTGGGCCCGATCAGCCGGGTCTTCTTGCCCTCCATGTACCGCTTCGTCTTCACCATGTCGAGGATCGGGATCCCTTCCGTGATGCACACCACGATATCCAGCTCGGCGTCGAACCCCTCGCAGATCGCATCCGCCGCGAAGGCCGGGGGGACGTAGATGACCGAGGCGTTGGCCCCCGTGGCCTTGACCGCTTCGAGGACGGAGTTGAAGACGGGGACGCCCTCGACCTTCGAGCCCGCCTTCCCGGGGGTCACGCCGGCGACGATCCTGGTGCCGTAATCCAGCATCTGCCGGGTGTGGAACGCCCCCACGGATCCGGTGATCCCCTGGACGATGACCCTGGTTCCCTTGTTCACGTATATGCTCATGGCCCCCCCTCACTTCGCCTTCTGGGCCGCAGCGACGACTTTCTTCGCGGCGTCCGCCATGTCGGTCGCGGAGATGATGTTGAGCTTCGACTCTGCGAGGATCCTCTTCCCCTCCTCCACGTTCGTCCCCTCGAGCCGGACCACCAGGGGGACCTTGAGCCCAAGGGTCACCGCCGCCGCGACCACGCCTTCGGCGATCACGTCGCACCGCATGATCCCGCCGAAGATGTTGACGAGGATCGCCTTCACCTTCGGGTCGGACAGGATGAGCCGGAAGGCGTGGGTCACCTGCTCGGCCGACGCCCCGCCGCCGACGTCGAGGAAGTTCGCGGGGCTCCCCCCGCAGATCTTGATCATGTCCATCGTGGTCATCGCCAGCCCGGCGCCGTTCACCAGGCATCCGATGTTGCCGTCGAGTCGGATGTAGGACAGGTCGTATTTGGAGGCTTCCGTTTCCGTCGGGTCCTCCTCTTCGAAGTCCCGCAGGGCCTGGATGTCCTGGTGTCGGAACAGGCCGTTGCTCTCGAAGTTCATCTTCGCGTCCAGCGCGACGATGTCGCCGTCCTCGGTCAGGACGAGCGGGTTGATCTCGACCAGGGAGCAGTCCGTGTCCATGAACGCGTTGTAGAGCCCCATCATCAGGCGGACGGCCTTCCCCGTCAGTTCCCTGGGGATTCCCAGCCCGAACGAGAGCTTCCGCGCCTGGTACGGCATCAGGCCCAGGGCCGGGTCCACCCACTCCTTCAGGATCAGTTCGGGGCTGCGGGCCGCCACGGTTTCGATCGCCACCCCGCCTTCCGTGGACGCCATCACGACGATCTGGGACACCGCCCGGTCCACGACGATTCCAAGGTAGAACTCGCTCTTGATCTTCCCCGCCTGCTCCACGAGAACGCGCTTGACCCTTTTCCCCTGCGGGCCGGTCTGGTGGGTCACCAGGGTCATCCCGATGATCTGCCGCGCGTACTTCCGCGCTTCGGAGGGGGTCTTGGCGAGCTTGACCCCGCCGCCCTTCCCCCGGCCGCCGGCGTGGATCTGGGCCTTGATCACGACCGGCCCGCCGAATTCCTCCGCGATGACCTCGGCCTGCGCCGGGGTGTCCGCCACCTTCCCCTTCGGCACGGTGACGCCGTACTTGGACAGGACCGCCTTGGCCTGGTACTCGTGGATATTCATGTCCGCAGGCTCCTTCCCTTCGGTGTGTGATCGGTCCGGACCCGGGCGATGACGCCGCCCATCGGGTTGCGCCCCCGAAATGGGCGAAGGGGGGACCCTGGGGTCCCCCCTTCGATGGTTCTTTGGGTCGCCGTCACGCTCGTGGGCACGTCAGAACCCCAACCGGTCGACCGCCTCGCAGAGTTCCTTGACCGCCATGGCCGATTTCTTCAGGGCCTCGGACTCGTTGTCCGCGAGCTTGAATTTGACGACTTCCTCCACCCCGTTGGAACCCAGCTTCGCCGGGAGTCCCACGAACAGCCCGTCGCACCCTTCGTACTTTCCCTGGGAAAGGACGGCGCAGGGAAGGATCATCTTCTTGTCGAGCAGGATGGATTCGCACATCTGGACGCTGGCGGACGAGGGTGCGTAGTAGGCCGAACCGGTTTTCAGCAGGGAAACGATCTCCGCCCCGCCCTTGGCGGTCCGCTCCACGATCTGGGACAGGCGGTCCCGGGGGATCAGGTCCTCGACGGGAATCCCCGCCACCGTGGTGTACTTCGTGGAAGGGACCATCGTGTCGCCGTGCCCGCCCAGGACGAATGCGTTGACGTCGCGGACGGACACGCCCAGCTCCATGGCGATGAAGGCGCGGAACCGCGCCGAGTCGAGGATTCCCGCCATCCCCATCACCTTGCCCGCCGGCAGCTTGCTGTGCTTGTGGGCGACGTACGTCATCGCGTCCAGCGGATTCGACACGACGATGATCATGGCGTCGGGGGACTTGGCGATCGCCTTCATCGTGACGTCCTTGACGATTCCCGCGTTGACCTTCAGCAGGTCGTCCCTGCTCATGCCCGGCTTGCGGGCGAGGCCCGAGGTGATGACGATGATCCCGGACCCCGCCGTATCCTCGTATCCGTTCGTGCCGATCACCTTGCTGTCGAAACCGCAGATCGGCGCGGATTGCATCAGGTCGAGGGCCTTCCCCTGCGGCATGCCTTCCACGATGTCGACGAGCACGACGTCGCAGAAGTCCTTCTCGGCCAGCCGCTGCGCCGTGGTGGCGCCGACGTTCCCCGCCCCGATCACTGTGACTTTCGTTCGGCTCATCCGACCCCCCCGAAGATGTAATAGGAAATTGCCGCACCGGCGCCGGCGCTACATGTTCGCGTCCCCGTCCCGGGGCGGAACCAAGGTCTTGAAGAGAGGTATCGCATCCTCCATTCAAAGACTTGAAAAAAGATGAGGTTTCTCAGGATGGATCGGAGGGGAATCCCCCCTAACTCCGCACACAATATACAAACGGCGCCGCACCGTCAAGGGAGAAGGGGAAATTCCCCGCCGGTTTCCGCCCACCCCCGTGCCGGTCACCGCTTCCGGCAAAGGGAGAGCAGCCCGTCCGTGTCGACCGCGGCGCGCACGATGGCGACTCCCCGCAGGACCTTCTCCGGCTCCCGGATCCGCATGCGCCCGAGGAGCTTCTCGAAGCGTTCCACGGTGGTCATCGTGTCCTCGGAAACCGTCAGCACCGCCACCCCCTTCTCGCGCGCCCGGGCCAGGATGATCTCGTTGGGGGCGACTCCCCCCGTCAACACGAGGCAGACCGTGTCCGTCTCCAGCGCGGCCAGCTGGATGTCCGTGCGGTACCCGCCGGTGACCACCGCCTTCCGTGGAATTCCCCGGAAGATCCGGAAGGCGTGCTCCACGTCCATCGCGCCAACGCAGAACCGCTCGATCATCGTACCCGGCGACACGCCCCCGTGGTTCACCGTAGCCGAGAGGGAAGCGGACAGGGAGCCGACGCTGACGCTGTCGAGCAGCGGGTCGAGAGGGACGGCTCCGAGGACACGAATCCCGCGCCCTTCCAGAAAGGGTCCCACCGTCGCGCGAAGGAACGGCTCCTGCGCGGGGGGTACCCGGTTGAAGATCACGCCGAGCAGCCTGGGTCCCAGCTCGCGGGCCGCCCACAACACCTGGTCCATGGACTTCTCCCCCTCGAACCGGTCGACCAGCACCACCCGGCAGTCGTAGTTCGCGATCAGCTCGAGCGGGGACAGGCCCAGGAAGACGCCGTCGCGCAGATTGGCGGCCCCCCCGATGAGGAGCAGTTCCGACCGCGCCTCCGCGTCGTGGACGGCGGCGGAGATCTTTCCCCGGAGGCGAAGGTCCTCGCCCCGGTACGCGGCCATGACCAGGTCCTGGGTGATGACGACCGGGCAGGCGGCACCCGGCGGCCCTTCGAGGGAAAGTTCGCGTTCCAGGAACGCCGCGTCGTCGTCGAATACCCTCCCCCCTTCCGTCACGGGGATCTTCCCCAGGGGCTTGACGTACCCGACCTTCACCCCTTTTTCGCCCCAGATCCTGCCAAGGGCGAGGGCGACGAGGGTCTTCCCCGAGTATTCCGAGGTCGATGCGATGTACAGCTTCATCTGCTCTCCTCCTCCGCGATGGCCACGCGGCAGTCGATCGCCCGCAACCCTTTCCCCTTCGCCATCACCACGACCGGGTTGATGTCGAGTTCCTGGATCTCCGGGAAGTCGCACGCCAGGTCCGAAAGCCGCAACAGGGCGTCCACGATGGCTTCCTCGTCCGCGGGCTCGCTCCCCCGGTAGGCGGCCAGCAGCGGGTAGGCCCGGATCTCCCGGACCATTTCCTCCGCGTCCCGGCGGGAGAGCGGGGCCACCCGGAACGCCACGTCCTTCAGCACCTCGA
>JACZKY010074127.1_pt1 | contig 14757 bp, 14 predicted proteins | sample 8237611 | NCBI WGS metagenome assembly JACZKY01 (sample SAMN16148055, study PRJNA663545) | marine sediment metagenome | biome: sediments and biomass from bioreactor inoculated with such sediments; feature: coastal sediments; material: methane- and iron-fed bioreactor; isolation source: Bothnian...
TTCGTCCGACGAAGTGAAAGTTGATCCATTCCGGAAGTAAAACTTGTACCGGGGTGGCGAAATCATCGAACCGGAACCGCCGGCATCATCAGAATAGCTGCGCCGGAAGCGGCACGAGATTCACCCACTTCACCGCACTCCGGAACGCACGGCCATCCTCGTCAATCGATTCGATGATCACGCGCTGACCGCGCGCTTCGGCCACCACCCTCACCACCCGCTCGTCGTAGCGCATCAGCGCGCCGATTTCCGGGCACGCTGTCTTCTGCCTCCCGCGTCCTGCGCGGCTCATGCCTTTCCGCCGGGCTTGCGAACAGTGCCCTTCGCAGCGCCGGGGGACTGCTGCGTCGCGCGCCGCAGAGTGCGTCGTGGCGCACTGCCCGGACTGGACGCTTTTTGCCGCAGGCGTTCGAGTTCCTGCGCCTGGGCCGCGTGGCTCGCCCACATGGCTTCGATTCGCCCTTCCAGCATACCCGCCTGATGGCGCAGATCGCCCAGTTGCGTATGCAGCGACTGGATCTCAGCCTGCGCCCGCTCGCCGTCGCGAGCCGCGCGTTGCTGGGCACCGCCCAGTTCACGCTGCAGACGCGTATTCGCAGTACGTTCGCGCTCGATCTCGAGCAGCGCGCGCTTTTCCGCGGCCTGCAAACGCGTCTCGGCCAGCTCCGTGCTGGTTCGCTGTTTGTCGAGTTCCGCCGCGAAATCGGTACGGGCCTGCGCTAAGGCGGCATCGCGCTCGCGCAGTGTCTGATGCGCACGTGCCAGCTCGCCTTCGAGCACGTCACGTGTTGCCGCAGCCGCAGCCTGCGCCTGCTCGAGTTCATGAATACGCACTTGCGCGGCCAGAAGGGTGGCCGTGCGCTGCTCGAGCGCCGTTTCCGTACGCGCCAGATCCGCCTGCACTGCGGCGACTGCGGCTTCGGCAGCGAGCCGCGCGGCTTCGACGTCGATGCGCAGCGCCTGCAGGGCATCGTCCGCCGCTCCCGCCGCACGCCTCCAGAGCGCGGCGACCATCTCGCCGGCGACCTCCCGCAGTTCAGCGGGCAGGTCGGCGTGCTCGATGCGTACACGGCTTTTCTCCCGGAGCTCCGCCCAGAATGCCGCAAGAACCGCAACGGGCGTGCTCATGCTGCCGCGGCGCACAAGCTGGTAGAGGCGGTTCGCCGTGGGCGTGATACCGAAGCGGAAGAACAGCAGCGCACAGGCCTCCCGGTAGAGATCGCGCGTGTCCGGAAACTGGGCTTTCAGGCGCTTGATCTCGGCATGCAGGCGGTTTTCTTCGGTTATGGAGTCGGACATGGACATTCGGCATGACAACAGTTAGATAATATTACTGTGTAATTTGCCATTTTCCTACCATTGAGGCCCATAATTTTTACATTATTCTTATAATGTTGAAACGTTGGCATGGACATGCGAAAATCGCCGTGTCTCACCCAACGTCATACCCGCGCCATGCAGATTGCCCTGATCGCACCACGGCCACTCGATGCAGTCGAAATTCCCGCCGCACTGGATGGCCGGGACGGCATCAACCGCGCTCCGGGCCGGCGACAGATCACAGCCAACGACGATCTGAGCGCGATCCGCGCGTGGCTCGCGCGCGTCGCCGAGACGAAAACCACCTTCGAGAACTACCGCAAGGAAGCCGAGCGCCTGCTGCTGTGGTCACTCGTCGAGCTCGGCAAGCCGCTGTCGTCGCTCACGCACGAGGACCTGCTCGCGTATCAGCGCTTTCTCGCCGATCCGCAACCGCGCGGGCGCTGGGTCGCCAGCGGCCGCAAGTTCCCGCGTCACGATCCGCGTTGGCGGCCGTTCCACGGTCCGCTCGCCCCCACCAGCCAGCGTCAGGCCATCGTGATCGTCAACGCCCTGTTCGCCTGGCTCGTCGAGGCCGGCTACCTCGCCGGCAACCCACTCTCGCTCTCACGCCAGCGGGCACGGCGTGCCGCGCCGCGCGTGACGCGCTTTCTCGAGCGCGATCTCTGGCAGGAGGTCAAGGTCTACATCGACAGCCTGCCGCGCGAGACAGACCGCGAACGCGAACGCTACTGGCGCGCGCGGTGGCTGTTCACCCTGCTCTACCTGGGCGGCCTGCGGATCACGGAGGTCGGTACGAACACGATGGGCGACTTTTTCTGCCGGCGCAATGTCGACGGGCACGAGCGCTGGTGGCTCGAAATTACCGGCAAGGGTGAAAAGGAGCGCCTGGTGCCCGCCTCCGCCGAGATGATGGTCGAACTCGGACGCTACCGGCGCGAGCGCGGTCTGCCGGTCCTGCCGGCCCCACGCGAACACACTCCGCTGGTGCTGCCGCTTGGCAAGTCCATGAAGCCGCTCACGCGCGCGGCGCTTCACACGATCGTTAAGGGCATCTTCGCGGGCGCTGCGGAAAAGCTGCGCCTGCGCGGCGAGGACTATGCCGCACGCGCGGCGCAGCTCGAACGCGCCTCGGCGCACTGGCTGCGCCACAGTGCGGGTTCGCACATGGCCGACGGCAATATCGACCTGCGCATGATCCGCGACAACCTTGGGCACGCATCGCTCACCACAACGAGTCTGTACCTGCACGCAGACGACGACGATCGGCATCAGGAAACCGAGCAGAAACACCGCATCGACTGGTAGTGCTACCTTAGCCCGTGCGCGTCCGCACCGTCGCGCGAACCGGCCCGACGGCCACCACTTACGGCCTCAGTGAGGCGTTCGCCAGGATCGCGTGGATGTTCTGGAGCTCGTCGTTGTTCGGAAAATCTTCAAGAATCTGCTCAACGAAAGACAGAAGTCGACCCGGAAGTGCACCGTGACGCGCAGCACGCACCGCATCACGCCAGCGATCACGCGAATAGGTGTGCAAGCCAAGCAGGGTTACATCGCCGCCCGCCCGAATCCAGATGTCCTTCAAACGGTCGTCCGCGATCGTTGCGTCGAGGGTCACGATACGATCCTCGATTGCATCAAGGTCGCTCTGCCCGAGGCTGACGCTAAACTTTCCCCAGAACTCCAGCAGAATGCGCTGGTAGGACGCTAGCAAATTCCTGCATGCCAGAGCGGCGGGCAGCACCGCGCGATCGCCCCGCGACGCGGCATAGAGTGCCTCCGCCACACGTTTCCAGCCCAGCGCCTCAATCCTTTCGCCAATTACCGCAGCATGGCGGTCCCAGCGCACGAGCGAAACCCACCCCAGCACGTCGCCTTCCGAATCCGCTCCAGTCCACCCTAAAAACAGCAGGAGCGCGGCCGCGAAAATCCGCTCCGCCCTCGCGATCGCAACCAGTTGCCCTAACAGCGGCTCCTCGGGCATCGTGAATACTTCACCGGCATTTGCCTTTGTCAGGGCGACCTGCGCAACACGGCGCCGCACATCTTCAGGTAGCCTTGTCCACAGCTCGGGGCGCGTGGGCGAGTCAAAGATGCACGGGGCAAGTTCGCCGCCGATCGCATGAAGAAGTGCCGGCGTAAGTTCGACGCTGTCGAGTTCATTGAGCAGCAAGCCGCACATCGCGGCCTGGTCCAGCCCCCGTGGCCACGGCTGACCACCGAGCGTCACGTGCAGAACCCAGAGTGCGAGCCATGCCGGCCCGGCGTTCATCTTTGCAAGGAGCCCGGGCTCGTCGACCGTCCGGCCCGCAACACACCGCGTGAGTACATCATCGTTGATCGCCACGGCGGCGACGACGAGCTGCGCCCCATCCGTATGCCCGACCAGCCATTGCAGCCCAGGCAACGGATCACCGCGAAACGACAGCTGCCGGACCAGTGCGTCACGAATCGGCCAGATTCCGCCACATATCATGGCATGGAGCGCCGACCAACCAAAGGCCGTGCAGGTTTCGAGCATGCCAGACGCGTCGTGTGAGGTGGGCGCGCTACACGTCTCCGCAATCGCAATCATGCCCGCTTCCAGACCATCGAGCCTCCAGTGGCCGGCGAGTGCCTGGCTGACCTGCCCCCGGTTTTAGTCCGAACTGCAGTTAGAGTCCGAGGTTAAAAACTGCTGCTTCGCGTCGTGCGCCCGGGCGAACTGCGCAGGCGTCAGATAGCCGAGCGAACTATGAGGCCGCTCAGTGTTGTACTCGATACGCCATTCTTCAATCAGCCGCTTGGCGTGGCGCATCGAGACGAACCAGTGCTCGTTCAGGCATTCGTCGCGGAACCGCCCGTTGAAGCTCTCGATATAGGCATTCTCCACCGGCTTGCCAGGCCGAATGAACGACAGCGTGACACCGGCTTCGTAGGCCCATGCATCCAGCACCTTACCAGCGAACTCCGGCCCGTTGTCGACCGTGATGGATGCGGGCAAGCCTCGCATCTCCTTCAGCCGCTCGAGCACTTGCTGCACTCGTAGGCCCGGCAGCGAAGTATCGACCTCGATGGCCAAGCACTCGCGCGTGTAGTCGTCGACCACGTTCAGGCATCGAAACCGCCGACCATAGGCCAACCCGTCAGAAACGAAGTCCATCGACCAGCTCTGATTCGGGCCTGCTGGTAACGGCAGCGGCGTGCGCTCGACAGCCGCAATACGCTTGCGCCGCCGCTTGCGCACGCTCAGCCCCGCCTTGCTGTACAGGCGCCAGATGCGCTTGTGGTTGGCGAAGCAGCCATCACGCTGCAACAGCACGTGAATCCGGCGATAGCCGTATCGGCGCTTCTGCGCGGCGATGGCCATCATCCGGCCCGTCAGCGCTTCGTCGTCAACTCGGCGGCGTGATTCGTAGTGGAACAGCGAGCGCGAAATCCCTACCAGCCCGCAGGCCCGGGTATCACCCATGGCACGTTCGGTCATCAATATCCGGACCGCTTCGCGCTTGGCCTGCGGGCTTGCTACTTTCGAGCCAGCAGGTCCTTCAACGCGGCGTTGTCGAGCATCGATTCGGCCAACAGACGCTTGAGCTTGCTGTTCTCCTGCTCCAGTTCCTTCAGGCGCTGCGCTTCGGAGACCGTCATCCCGCCGAACTTCGCTTTCCAGTTGTAGTAGGTCGCTTCTGAGATGCCGTACTTGCGGCACAGCTCCGCCGGCTTCAGGCCAGCCTCGGCTTCCTTCAAGATGCCGATGATTTGCTCTTCGGTGAATCGCTTTTTCATTGCCGTTCCTCTCTCGAACGGACTCTACACCGTCACCGTACTAAACGCGGGGAGCAGGTCACCGCACTGTGCGCATTGCGTCGCCCAGCCTCAGGCATTACCAAGTCTTCATTTTGAAGAGCCGTCCTTGTTCGCCCTCGTCGTGCAACGTCACGATGATTTCGTCGACAGCAAATACGGGCGCATCGTCATCAACACGCGCTGGCAGGTCAGAATCAATCAGCGTGATGACCGGCTGCAGACCTATATCGGCGTACCGCCTGATTACCATCAACAGGTTTTCCTTCTTCCGATCGTCCAACGACTCGAACACGCCGTCGTGATAGACGAAGCGCGGGAACTTGTCGTCCAAATGTGCACGCAGCACTGCCAAGTCAAACGCGATACATAGTAGCTTCCGATAGGTGTGACCGAGGTCTGCACTGGTTGCATTGCCGGATTCATCAAGGATTTCGGCCTTGAATTCCAAATGGCCTACTTGGTTCGGCGATACGCTCAGCAGGGCCTTGCGGTTGATCACCTCCTCGACGATTTCGCTGAAGAACAGGCGGATCGACGAGAATAGACTACTTTGGTCCGAGTTCTGCTTCTCCACATCCGCTTCGATCTGCGTCTGCAAGTGGCCGAGATCTTCGACTAGAGCTCGGATTTCGGTCCGCAGTTCCTGCAGGCGATGGAGGAAGCCCCGCTGTCGTTCCAATGAAGTGATGTCGGCGCGCAGCGTCACCATCTCGTCCGAGACTTGCTTGTACTTGCCGAAAACGTCCGTATCGCTCAGAAAGGACAACATGTCCGAACGCTTCTTGCCCAAAGCTGTCAGATCGGCATTTACGCGCTTAAGTTCAGCCTCTACTTCCATGCGCTCCTCCTGCAGATAACCTCGGCGCTCATCGGTGATCGCCCGATTAAACGCGATCAACTGCTGGAAGTCTTTCTTGATTTGCCCCTTGAAAAGCACGCCAGCTTCTCCGAACAGGCGCTCGGCCTCGTCCGGATTGAACAAGATCTGATCTTCCTCCAGTGAGGCGAGGATCTTCTTCTTGTTCTGATTGAGCGAATAGCGCTCTGCATTAAGAGCTGCGATGCGTTCGTCGACGTCATCGACCAATTGCTTGGTGCGGTCCTTATCCTGCGCACGGAAGTCGAAGGCGTCGAGCAGCTTCTGCTTCCTTTCCGCCTCCTTTTGTTTCAGCAACAGGATGCCCTCTATCTTGCTAATGTCCTCAATGGACCCGCCTAGTTCGTTCTTGATAGTCTGCGCGGTCGCTTGTTTTTCAGCGAGTTGCTCTTCCTTCTCGTAGTGCAGGGCAATCAGTTTCGCATTGAAGCCGAGGACATGCGCCAGGAATGGCTTCCAGTCGGAATGCGCGGCCGCGAATTTGCGCAAGTGAAACACGTCACGGAAATCATCCTGAGAACGCAGTAAATAACCCAAGCCTTTGCGAAAACCCCAAGGCTTGAGCGCGCGCCAGTCGAGCAATCCATCCAATAGATCGCGCGCTCGGTCGAAGGGCATGTCTTGATGATCCCACTCTTCCAGCGGCAGGCCCGACAGGTCTTGATGCCCGGCCTCATGACGCTTGAAGCTGATCTTCGTTGCTTCCTCAACCCCGCGCCGGATCGTCACAAACGAAGCGTCCTCCAACTGAATCTCAAGGAAGAAGATGAAATCCTGAAACAGTTCGAGATGCTTGAAGAGAAAAAACTTGGGGTCACGCTTTGCCAGGAAGCCGAAATCGAGCAGCCTTCCGAGCGTGGTTTTGCCGAGATTGTGGGTGTCCTTGTTACGGTTCTCTGGCAGACGGATTTCGGCCATGACGACATTCAAGCCCTGGACGAACTCAACGGGCTCGAACACATCCGGCTTGTTGGAATAGAGTCTAGACAGCTTCATTGGGCCCCACATATTCGATGGCGTCCGTCTTCGGGCGATACTCGATCAAGCCCATGAGGTAAAGGAAGTTCAGGGCCGGCAGGAACAGCACATCACCACCGACTACGCTTTTCTTCGAGAACTTTCGTAACACATCATATTCGTCCAGGCGACGCGTCTTCAGCCGCGCCAGGAGCAGCAACGACACGTTGATGACTGTTCGATCAGGATGAGAGTGTTTCGTCGGCCTCAGCATCGCCTACCTCCCCGATGTCGCAGTTCCAGTACATGTAGAACAACACGGCACGCGTCAAGCGCTTGTGAGCATGCTGCCGCAATACCGGATCACGGTTGAATAGCAGATCCACAAGGTACTCCATCACCTCGTCGAAAGTCTGGTAATCCTTCCGTTTGGCGATGATCTTGAGCTGGAACTCGTCGATCACCGACTCGTACACGCGCAATAAGTCTAGGTTTTCCGGTGCGGCCAAGAATGCCCCAATTTGTGCGGTCTCCTTGAGGTACTTTCGCCGCTGCGCCTTCGCGTATTCGGCACTCATGTTGTTGAGCAAGTTCTTCTTCTCGTAGGGCACACGCGCGGTCGGTGGGTCATCGAGAACGGCCTTGATACCATCCTTCTGCCTAGCCAGGGCTTGCACAACCTCAGCCAAGTCATCAGGACTGACAATCAGCGGCGAATCTACCGGATCAAGATCGGCTTCCTTTGCTACCTCCGGGAAGCGCTTCAACCAGAGTTCCAGTTGCTCTAGGCCGCAGAGGTAAATCGACGAGATCGGAATATCGCACTGTTCGGCAATGTGGTCGCGTATCTCCGCCTCAGCATTTCCAGCAAGGCGCCGATTGCCGAACAGCATGTAGTGGTCGAGTTGCTTGGTTGCACGCAGCTTCTTGATGCGAGGAATCTCCTTGCCGATTACCGTGTTCTCAGTGGACTTGCTGAAAAAATCGGTTTCGGAGAAGCTGCGGTTGTAGCCGTTGGTGTGCTTGGCCTGGATAACGGTCGTGCCGTTCCACGGGGCTGCCGTGCTTGGGTGGAGTTGCGCAATACCAACGAACTTGGCATCGCGCCCCCCGTCTGGCCCCTTTGCAAAACCTTGCACAGAAATGCCGAGCAAGCGCTGACATAGAAGCACGATCAGACGCTCGAACTGGTCGTCGCTAAGGTCTTCATACGAGAACTTCATTGCACCCTCATTATTGTTCTTAGCATCAACCGTCAAACTGCGACCGTAATACCTGCCCCGTGCGCGCGTCGAGCGGGTTGCACGACGATCTCAACACGCTGGTCAAGCGACACCAACGCCTGCATCAGCCTTTCAAGCGAAATATTCTGGAGCTTGTAGTGGCGAACCTGAGATACCTTTGGTTGAGTCATGCCAGTGATGGCTGCCGCCTCGGTCTGACTAAGCCCACGTTGATCAATCAATGCATTGAGCTTGAGCGCAAGGGCTGCCTTCGCCGATAGTTCGTCCGCATCGTCGAAGCCAAGGTCGCTCAGCACGTTGTCGGCGCTCCGCGGACTAGTTTTGCGACTCATTACATTCTCCCGCCCACCGCGCAACGGATGGGCACAACCATCGACCACTTCGCAATCAATTCCACGCCCGAGTGCAGTGCGGCAACTCCAAATCCGGGCAGTTTCTCGGTCGAGCATTATACCTGTTCAGATATAGATCACAACCATTGGTGTGGTCTTGGCCGTGACTGGAGTTGACCCTGTAGTCCCAGACACAGCATCAGACGACCGCTTCTGGAGTTCAGCCGCCGCCCGAATGTCTGAGGGACTATGCCAGCGGACGACGCCTCGTGGTCGACACTGGAAGCTCGCCATTTCACGTTCGCGGAAGCAAGCCAGCTGAGCATTTCGCTACGGCAACTGTTGCGAAACAGTTATGCAGTTACATTTACCTAGGAAAAATCCTCGCAACCATATTCGCGCCTTGCCGCATGCGCTTCATTCGGTTGGCAACATTGCTTCGCTATCGCCGTGGTCACGGCGGCGGCACACCAAACGCATGGCCTATTGAGGCGATATTGCGGTCCAGGTATTCAAGATGCTCACGGCAATGTTTGGCGGTGCCAGGCTGCCACGCCAGTGACCTATAGCCGTATCTCGGGTCGACCGGCATGATGCAGAGCTGCTGCGGTGGATCCTCTGGTAAGGCCCCACCACGCATCACAATTCCTCGTCGGAGAAAATCGTGCACCGGAAACGGGAGCCAAATCACGCGCCTCGCGCCCTGTGCCGCCTCCAGATACGTATGAAAGCTGTCCATACAGGCGTGCGCCAAAGCGTGCAACGTCAGCCAGTGAGCCGCCTCCCCGCTCCAGGCTCGTGGTGCGATCGGCGCGTGAAGCGACAGCCAGACTGTCAGGCCGAGCGGCCCATGCACAGGTTGTTGCAACAGGGAGCGGGGTATCCCTACGCCCTCCCACTTGCAGCGCCATCGCAGGTAGGCCAAGGCAACCGGACAACACGATGTCGTAGTGCTTCCGCAAAGCGACCATGCCAGGTGACGTGCGGCATCCTTAATGCAGGCCCGGTGGTTCCGACCGTACATTCGCATGATCTGTCGCCGCACCGCCTTGTAGCACGCGTGCGCCTGAGCGTCGCGATCGCCGAAAAACTTATCCTGCGTCGCCACTTCTGGCCATGGATCGTCTGCCTCACCTGACCCAGGACATCTCTTGCAGTGGCAACTGATATTCAAAAACCGGAGGCAGTTCGTCCGACGTTGAGGGCAGCCCGCCCGTGGCGCACCAGATTTCTTCCGATCCTGTCGGCTCCTGAACGGTCAGCCGGACATGCCTCGCACGCTTTCCCAATCGTCGTCGATAAGGTTGACCTACACGAATGTCATCCAGCCCCTGCGCGGGCACCCACCATGCATTCCCGCACGACGGACAGTTAAACGGCGCCTTGAACAAGTCGGCCCGCAGCCGGTACGGAATGGGTTTATCGCACCGTTCGCAGCGCTCGACCAGCGGTACTCGATGCACAGGACACTGGTCAACGCGGCGATACTGAAATACAGCCAGATGGACACCCTGCTGCGCACATTGCACGCACCACCGCAGCGTCGGCGACGAAATCCTCTGAATCGCGCCCGAAGGCATGACGAACGCCGCGGCGATGTCGGCGAGTCGCAGGCGCAACATGTCCCTCATGCGCAGCAGGTCGAAGCGCCGCGCGTCGCGAAGATCGAGATCCTGCGGCGGTGCGCGTCGGCCCTGCAAGCTGGCAAAGGACTCGGCGAGCGCTGAGCAGGAAAGCGCGTTGAGCCGCTGAAACTTCGCGAGCAGCGAGAATGCGGATTCTCCCGGAGCATGCCAGTCGTCTCGCCAACACCACGGATCATGGACCGGAGGCGCACCGTCTGTCAGCAGGATATCGAAGCGCCGTGTCACGGCGGCCCCGCCTCATCGACGAAGATGATTCGCAATGCCTCAAGCGCAGCAACGAAACTGGATTCCTCGACCGCCTCGTCCCAGCAGGCGCGGCTCAGTTCAAATCGCACCGAGTCGTGCTCCATGTTGCGGGTCAGCGCAATCTCAACGGAGCGAGCCAGATACTCCATCGGAATTTCCATCGGAAAGTCGAACCTCGCGATTCGATGCGCCGCTTCGAACGCCTCCCACAGAACCTTCTGCTGTGCGCCGAGCCGAAGACCGGCATCGTACGCACGCTGCAGAAAGAAGCGTGTGTAGGTCCAGTCGCTACCTTCCGGAAAGATGGAGCTGTCGTACGCGGCGAGAGACATCTTCAGATCCGCCGCCTGCTGCATGCCCGCAAACCGCATCTCGTCAATCATGAAACGGGCGACGATCTGCGAGGTATCGACGTTCTGCCGGAATGCGCTCCGGCGATTCAGGATGCCAGGCTGACCCACGAGAAACGCGAACATCCGGATGCCGCGCCGGCCCAGCTCGTCCTGCACGTCACGCAGCCACTCATAGTGCTCCAGCTCCAGACGCTGCGCTTCGTCGACAAAGATGACCAGCGTATTGCCGGAAACGCGCGCCACAAGCTCAGCGAGTTTGTGATAGAGCCGCAAGCGCCGCTGCAATGCAGTGCCGCTGTCCGGGCGGGCGTGCTGGGCGACATCGAGCAACATCCCGAAGAATAGCGATTCCGATCGCGAGGGATTCTGCGGCATGCCCAGCGTGAGCACGACGATACGCGGCAGCTCGTGCCGCAGGAGCCGCACGCAGTATCGGATTGCATAGGTTTTGCCCCAGCGGGTATGACCGTAGATCACGGCACCAGTCACGCCCCGGCGAAGGCACTGCCGAATGCGCCCATACATCGCGGCGATCGCTGGCGTCGGCACGATATAAGACTGGCTGAGCAGCGGATGCTCAGACACGTCGACCGGGCGCTTCAGTGTGTCGAGCATGGCTTCAGTAGGTAAAGATCTTCGTTAGCCATGGCGTCGACTCCCCTTTCGGGAGCGCCAGTGTCGGCGGCCTGACAATATCCAGTGCGGCCGGCGATTCTTTTTCCACCGTGGCCGTGCTCTGCTGCGGCGGCTGCGAGGCGTGCGCCTTCGCCCGGTCGGTGAGCATCCGCGCAAGATCGTTCGCCTCGCGAGCATGCTTCCGGGCCTGGTCTTTTTTCCAGACGAACCACGCGCCGACCGGATCGTCGCCCTCCCGCCACGTGAGTTTGCGCTGACGCATCAGGGCGAAGATCTCCTGCCGGACGCGCAGCGAATGCGGTGTGAAGCACCAAGGACGGGCCGCGGTGAGCACGCCAAGCTCGGCACCGTTCATGAAGAAAGCGTGCAGATGACGCACATCCTTCACGTTGAAATAGACTCGTATCTGCTGACCAATCAACCCGGTCATGCCAGATAACAGCCGGCTGTCATAGCGCACGTACTCAAAGTTCACGTGCGGCCGCACGCCCCGGCTGACATTGCCGCGAATGGTCACGATCCGGGCCTCCTGCAGCAGACAGAGCGTGCTGCGACGCGCTTCGGGAACGGTCCGCAGCAGGCCCTCGCGTCTGGCGAGCTGAAACTGCATTGCCTCGAGCGGTGACCGGCCGCCAAGGCCCGCGTGCGGTTCGCCGTTGTAATTCGCAAGCACGACGTCGATCACGTCCTCAAGCTCATCGAGCGTCATCATCAGCGACGTGTCGCCACCGACATTGCTGAGCGCCCGTTCGACCGAGCGGGGATCGCGTCCGGTGGTCGCCGGCAACCGGTGCGCAAAATGCGATGCCAGTTGGTCGAAGAAACGTTCGATGAACGCACGCTCATTCTTCTGGCCAAGCGGCCCGTTGTCAGTCGCACAGCCGACGACTGTCGTGAGGCGCTCGAGCGTCGTCTTGGCGAAATGCGCCCTGGCCGCATCGAAGCGCAGCGTACTCCAACATGCCCATGCCACCCGGGGAATGATCTCGGAGGGAAACCCTCCACCGGGCCTGACACGGAGTGCGGGGATCTTCGGTTCACGGGCAACGTGCGGCATCAACGCTGCCTGCAGTGCCTGCGCGACGTCATCCCGGTTGTACTCGCGCCCCGGCGCGAGCGCGTAGCCAATGACCGCGCGGCTAGCCACATCAAGCAGCACCAGTACCCAGATCCGGTGCATGACGAGCAGAGTCTCGAAGCCAAATGGATCGTCGATACGCAGCGTCAACCGAACGTCAAGCTTGTGTCCGTCGAATTCCACAACCTCATAAGGATACGTTGCTGTCCTGCGCACCTCCCCCACATCAGCTTGCCAAGCGTGGCCGACCTGCTCCGCGCCCGCGGCGCGAGCCGTCGATGCGAATTGCTGACCTGCGAGCTTGTGGAGGTAATTTGCCAGAGACCGCTCGCCGACATGCTTCCGGTTAAACGGATATTCGTGGGCCTGTATGCCGGCCTGTCGGCACTGTGCAAGAAAACCTGCATGCAAACGCCAGATCTGGCGGTGGACCTCTTCCAGTTTGGTCCCGCGCCGACTACGGGCGGCGACCTTGCGCTCGATCCAGCGCGCGATTTCTGGATATCGGAGCAGCAGCTGACCGAAAGCACCGCTCGCGCCGTCGGTACCGGACATCGTTACGTGCGCACGCCGTTCGTATGGCCGAGTATGCAGCCAGGGAAGCAGCGCCCGGCAGCCGTAAATGCGACCGTCTTCGTGAGGAGTGATGCACCGCTCGAACAGCCGGTACAGATCGTTGATCCGCAATCCGGTCTCACGACCAATCGCCTGCAGAGCCGTGGTCCCGTCGACAAACAGCGTCATTGCCCGTACGCGACGCGCAAAGAGAAGTCGGGCCGGCTCATCCAGTGTGCTGTCGTCGGCACAGGGCCACTGGCTGACATCAGCGAGTTCAGCCGGAATGGAACGACGATCGAAGCGCAGCGTCCCGAAGACAATCGCTCTCATTTGGTCACCAGACAGCTATCAGGACCGAACGGTCGCGAAGCAATCGTCGGGCAATCGAGCCCCCCCTTCAAGAGCAGCGCGAACGCGGCGGTGCGCACCAGCACCGGATCAATCGATGCAAACCGTTGCTCCAACTCGGCCAGCGTCAGGCCACGAATGCACGCGATCGAGATGGCTCGGCAGATTTCGTCCCGGGCCGGCACCGCGTTGGCGGCCAGGTAATTCAACATCGTGAGTCTGTTCTGGCACAGTGCCTCGGGATCGTCGAGTTCATTCGGGAAAATGGTACGCACCGTCATTGAGTGCGCCTGACTCCACGCGTCCAGTGCTGGGTACAGACTGCCTTCCTGCTCGAGGAGCGTCGCCTCGGAAGATCGCAAGACCAGATGCAACTGCTCGCCCTGGTCCGTGCAAACCCAGAAGTCCGCAGCCCGCGTCCCTCTCGCTTCGGGCACGAGCAAGGGTCGCTCGCAATAGGTCACCACTTGTGGGTTGGATTCCAGCCGCAGCCAAAGCTGAAACACACGTCGGCCAAATAACGTCAGCCGTCGTCCAACCTTGGGGCCGAACACGTCGAATCGATGCGTGCCATACGGCCGCGCATCGGTCGCCGCTCTTCGGAACCGTGGTGAACGCATCGCGCCCTCCATGCAAGCATGCACACGTTTTACTACAAGAATGGCGGCAGACGAATTGGAGAAACCGCGAGGGTCAGGCGGAGCATTGCCATAAACCAAAAACTACAAAACACGTACCAAACGATACAAATTGACACCCTGAGCGGCTTGCAATGGGAAAACCCGTTTTCAGGGAGCTTTTGTCCGCTGAAAAACACGGCTCATCCTCCGAATTCGTGAAACATCGTCAAGGTTACTGACGAATATTCAGTTAAAACAAACCGTTATTTGGATGTCGTCTTATTTTAGGATGTTCCACGGGTTGCGTGCTGCCGAGCACGTCAAGTACGTGAGATTTCCAACATTTCCTTCCGCGCGACGGGATTTTCCAACTCTTCCTTCCGAAACCGGAGAAGCAAAGCTTGTATCCGACCCGCCGGCCGACCGCTTTTCAACTGGATCAGCACCGCCGAGCCGGTACAAGTTTTACTTCATCGGACGGCCGTCTGACACCGCCGCACCGATCTGTATCAAACAACACGATTTCCGTATTTCGACAGGACTCGCGCATGAAGCTGACCGGCGACATTGAAGATGTGGTGTTTCACGAAGTCGCTGGCACGCGCGCGCCGCGCCCGTCGAACGCCGGATCGGCCTGCAGCACCTGGCGTTCTTCCGCGGCTATCTCGAGGGGCTGGATCTGGCGGAGCTGGCCGACCAGTACCTCGAATTCGGCCGCGACGCGCGCAAGGCGGCGGCGACGCGCACCTGGATGGT
>JACZKY010014631.1_pt1 | contig 14747 bp, 1 predicted proteins | sample 8237611 | NCBI WGS metagenome assembly JACZKY01 (sample SAMN16148055, study PRJNA663545) | marine sediment metagenome | biome: sediments and biomass from bioreactor inoculated with such sediments; feature: coastal sediments; material: methane- and iron-fed bioreactor; isolation source: Bothnian...
CGGCATTGTGGTGGATGAACCTGAAGTGCTCCAGATCGCTCTGGATACAAAAGTCAATGTTAGCTGTTTTGGCGGAGACAACGGGAGCATCTCAATCACCGTCACCGGCGGCACTGCTACATATACCTACAACTGGTCGAATGGCGCCGCAACAGAAGATATCAGCGGGCTTACCGCAGGTGATTATGACGTTACGGTGGTGGATGACAACGGTTGTACAGCAACTGCTACATTTACACTAACTGAGCCACCACTTCTTGTTGCTACCGTTGCAAACGTAACCCCGGTGGATTGTTACGGCACCTCAACCGGAAGCATTGCTCTGACAGTTAATGGAGGAACAGCCACCTACACTTTTGCCTGGACAAAAACCGGCACCCCGGCTTTCTCATCCTCCGAGCAAAACCCGTCGGGTTTAACTGCGGGCACATACAACGTAGTCGTTACAGATGACAAAGGATGCACCGCACAGGCCAGCGCAACCGTTGACCAGCCGCCATTGATGAGTATTTCGGGTACGGTTACCAACAATGTATGTTATGACGGAGCAAACGGGGAAATTGCAATCACTGTAACGGGTGGAACGCCAGATTATACCTATTCATGGATAACAGATACAGGAATCGGTCTTGAACCCATTGAAAAGGATCAATCAGGTCTGACCATTGGAACTTACACCGTTACCGTAGCCGATGCAGAGAATTGCGTTGCCGTTGCCGGCTTCACGATCACCCAGCCCAGCCAGTTGCAATTGTCCATGCTGAACTCCGACGTTTCCTGTTTTGGTGGCAGCGATGGCAGCATCAACCTGACAGTCAGCGGTGGAGTTGCAACCTACACCTATTCATGGGAAGGACCAAGCGGTTTTACCGCTGGTACCGAAGATATTACAGGCCTGAGTGTAGGAACCTACACCGTGACGGTTAATGATTTTAATGGCTGTGAAGCGGTGTTAACTTCCAACCCGATCCAGGAACCATCATTACTGGAAATTACGATTGATTTAATCAAAAATGTCACTTGTCTTGGCGGCGATGATGGAGAGGCACAAGCAAATCCTGTTGGAGGTACTCCTCCTTACAGCTATTTGTGGTCAGAAGGGACGGTTTCTTCTACCCTGACAGCCTCTGCAGGCACTTACCAGGTAGAGGTCACCGACGCCAAGGGATGCACGGCAACATCAAGTATCCAGATCAGTGAGCCTGAAGAAGAAATTGAATTGTATGCGAACGTTCGTAATACATCATGGTGTGAAAGCGCAACAGGTGAGATCGAACTGATTGTGGAAAATGGAGTAGCATCCTTTACTTACAGTTGGACAGGCCCCGGCAGTTTTACCGCTGATACCAGGGATATTTCAGGCCTTGCAGCAGGAACTTACACCGTAACTGTGGAAGATGACCTGGGCTGCACTGCAACACTGGGGGGCATCCTGGTGGATACCGCCCCGGATATGGTAGGTACCGTAACCATTACCAACCGCACCTGCCTTGGTCCGAATGGTGAAGCTTATGCTATTGTAAGCGGCGGCGTTCCACCCTATACCTATCTATGGGAACCGGGTGGCCAGACCACCTCATTCATCGCCGGACTGGATGTGGGAACCTACACCGTTACCGTGACCGACGCCGATGGTTGTGTGGCTACTTTCAGCGGTACAGTGGATGAACCTGTTTGTAATCCACCGGTGGCTGTCGCCGATTATTTTGAAACTTGTGGTACATTTACTGGATCAGTGGCAACCAATGATTCCCATCCCGATTTTGATAAATCAGAACTGGTGTTCCTGCCGGTCAATTTCCCTTCCGCTGAGCAAGGAACGATTAATTGGGAATCTGAAGTGGGCGGTGAACTGGTTTTCAATGGAACCTTTACTTACACTCCTGCAACAGGATACACAGGCGTCTTCTCAGTTACTTACAGCATTGAAGACCCCAACGGGTTGACAGCCACCTCTACACTCACCATTGCTGTTTCGCAGATGAGTGCTGAAGTCACTGCTGACAATATCAGCCACGTGGAATGTGGCGCAACTGACGGACAGGCCACGGTAACCTTTACCGGTGGTTTTGCACCCTATACCTATACCTGGACAACTTCACCACCGCAACAGGCAGCCACAGCCACCGGATTACCCGCCGGAACCTATACGGTATATGTGACCGATGACATTGGCTGTACTGTTTCGGCTACTGTGACGATTGAAAACGTTTGCCTTGAAATTAACAAGGAACTGTTTTCAATCAATGGCAATCCGGCGCAGATCCTTTATAGTGCGGTTGATGACCTGCTAACCTATGAAGTGACGATCACCAACGTTGGAACCGTTACGTTAACCAACATTGATGTAGTAGATCCATTTACAGGACTTTCCACTACTACCCTAACCCTTTTACCACTGGAAACCCGGACTTATACAACCACCTACACGGTAACCCAGGCTGATCTTGACAATGGCAGTTTCCTCAATACCGCCAGCGCTACCTTTACCTATAATAATGAAGATTATGAAGTGAAGGATGATAAGGTGGTGGATGCTGATCCGCAGCCTGAGTTGACGGTTACTAAGTTAGCCGATCCGACGGTTTATGTTACCATCGGTCAACTGATTACCTATACAATTTCAGTTGAAAATACTGGGAATGTAACTTTGAGTAATATTGATGTTACTGATCCATTAACCGGCCTGGTAACTTTTATACTTACACTTTCACCAGGTGACAAGGTTACCTACACTGAAACATATAGCATCACCAACGATGACCTTATAGCAGGAACTGTTACCAATGTTGCCACAGCATCTGGAGTAGATCCAGGTGGTAACTCTGTTGAAGATGAAGCACAGGAAACAATAACTGCGGATTTCAACATAATTGTCGCCAACGACGATGTTTACGGCCCTGTTAACGGTTACACCGGCAATGCCAACGTGGGCAATGCTTTGGACAATGACCTGCTGAATGGCGATCCGGTAGGATTGGCAACAGTAACCCTGTCAGTAGAAGGAACAGAGGTAACAGTTGCCGTTCCATTTATCGATGAAAACGGCAACCCGACCACCCAGGTAGTTCTTAATCCTGACGGCACGGTAGACGTACTTCCACAAACCCCGGCAGGCACCTACACTTTAGTCTACACCATTTGTGAGATTCTGAACCCGACCAACTGCGACAATGCGCTGATCACCATTACGGTAGAACCTGCTGAGATCATTGCTGTGGCCGATACAGAAACTGACATCAACGGATATGAAGGTCAGCCATCAGTTGTAGATATTTTTGGCAACGACTTGCTGAATGGCGATCCGGTAGGATTGGCAACAGTAACCCTGTCAGTAGATGGCACCCCGGTAACCACCCCGGTAGCCTTTATCGATGAAAACGGCAGCCCGACCACCCAGGTAGTTCTTAATCCTGACGGCACGGTAGACGTATTGCCACAAACACCGGCGGGCACTTACACTTTGGTATACACCATCTGTGAGATACTGAACCCGGCCAATTGCGACGATGCAGTTGTTACTGTGACGGTGAATGAGGCGCCGATAGTTGCAGAGGACGACAACTTTGGGTTAGTCTATGGAAATACTGGAAGTCCTGATATGGGCAATGTTCTTGTTAATGATGAATTGAACAATGCACCTGTTTCAATAACTGAAATCGAAATCAGTATCCTGGTACCTGCATCAGACCCGGGTGTTTCAATAGATTTGAACTCCGGAATAGTAAGTGTAGCGCCCAATACTCCCGGCGGACTTTATACCATTACCTACCAAATATGTGAATTGTTGAACCCGGACAATTGTGATGACGCAGTTGTAACCGTGTTTGTGATGTATCCCGGGGTGTCTGTTTTAAAGACTGCTGTGAATGGTACTTATGATGAAGCAGGTGATATTATTACTTATTTAATCGAGGTTGAAAATACTGGAAATGTATCACTTAAGGATGTTGAAGTGACAGACCCATTGACAAGCTTGAACACAAACATAGGAACTTTGCAGCCAGGTCAGGTCGAAACGCTATTTACCACTTACACAATTTCACAAGAGGACCTCGATATTGGGTATGTTGTAAACAATGTAAATGTAAATGGTGATGACCCCTTTAATAATGATGTTGTGGGAACTGACAGTGAGACGGTAACTGCAAACCAGGATCCCTCCCTTGCCATCAACAAATCACTTAATCCTCCCGGGCAGACGTATAGCGCGGTTGGAAATGTGATTACCTATCAGATTGCATTGACCAACGATGGCAATATCACCATTTATAATCCATCGGTAAGCGATCCGCAGGCCACTACCGGTCCGACTTTCCAGGGTGGTGACGCCGATAATGATGGAGTGCTTGATGTTGGTGAAACCTGGATTTACAACGCAACCTATTCCATCGTACTGGCTGATTTGAATCGCGGTTATTTCACCAATACAGCCACAGGTAATGGAAGTGCAGATACCAATGGAGATGGAATTGGCGATACACCATTGTCCGGAACAGATAGTGAAACAGTTAACGCTGCTCAGAACCCACGACTTGGTCATATCAAAACATCGACCTACAACGAGAACACCGGTTTGATTACCTATATTTACAGTGTCACCAATACCGGTAATGTCACTGTTTTCGATATTGACGTCGATGAGTTTGCCGGGTCATTCAGCGGAACAGGAACCTTGCCCAATCCGGTTTACTTTGCCGGTGGATCGCATCTTGGTGGCAATCCTGCGATGAAAGACATTGCTCCGGGACAGCGCATGATCTTCCGTGCCACCTATGCTGTTACACAGGCAGATATCAATGCCGGGGAGGTAATTAACCAGGCGCTTTCAGATGGCGCCACTTTAAATGGCGATCCTGTTTCAGACCTTTCCGACCCATCGAGTAACACCCAGAATCGCCCAACGATTACTCCGTTGCCTCAGCATCCGGGTATTTTGGTGACGAAAGTGGCGAATCCTGAAATCTTTACTGCAGTTGACCAGCCAATAACCTATACCATCACGGTAAAGAATACGGGAAATGTTACATTAACAAATATCCTCGTAACCGATCCATTGACGGGGTTGAGCACAACCACACTCACCTTGTCGCCAGGCCAGGAGGTAATTTACACCGAAGTCTATTACATCACTGACGATGATATGGTTAGCGGAACTGTCATGAATACGGCAACAGCTTCCGGTACTGCTCCGGGAGGCATTCCGGTTGAAGACGATGACACAGTGAGCGTTTATTCTGATTGTGTTGGCGTCGAAACCTGGGTTTACCTTGAAGGTTCAGCGATCAGCTCCTCAGGATCACAGGTTTACTCATTACCGATGCGCACCGACCTGAACAATAAGCATATCTTACCTGGACAAACCTTTAATGATATCTTCTTTGGCACCCAATATACACCGGCAGGTCAACCTTACGACATAGCCCCCTGGCTTTACAGTGGAAACGAAGGTGAATCCTACGATTCCGGTGGTGATCCATTAACCGGCGATGCAAACTATCCACCAACAGTTGTTGATTGGGTACTTGTGTCCTTACGTGATAATCCCTCAGGTTCAGGAGGTCCGGTTTGCCGGGTAGCCGCATTGCTGCACAACGACGGACAAATTGAGTTTGTCAATGGGATGTTTACCTGCTGCGGATTAGACAGGAACATTTCCTACTGGCTTGTGATCGAACACCGTAACCACCTGATCATCATGTCGGCTGAGGATATCGAAATTGTCAACAACAAGATTACCTATGATTTCCGTGAACTTCAGAGTTACATTAATGATCCGCTTGGATTTGGAACATTTGTAGGTCAGAAGGAAATTTTATCAGGTAAATTTGCTATGTTTGGAGGCAACGGACAGCAATCGTTAAATATAAATTCTGACACTGATATCAACTCCGATGACAGGGTATTCTGGGGAGGTCAGAACGGGATCTTTGGTCATTACAGGATTGGCGACTACAACCTCAACGGCGATGTGAACTTCAACGACCGCACATTGTGGGAATTCAACAATGGGAGATTTACCAGCGTGATCAGAGATTAGAATTGATTTTCGACAAATTTTAAATCCCGGATGGCAGTCAATAAATGGCCATCCGGGATTTTTTGCAGGATTGATAATCCTGCTGCATGATGACCATCATGGAAAAGATTTGAATAAATCCGGTAATTTTTTTTAAGTCACCTGAACCATTTTATTTATTATTTGTTTCGATTCTTAATTAGCCCAAATTGTGTTCTTATGAAAAACTTTATTATGAATTGGTATTCAACTACTTTGATAACAATCCTGATCTTTTTGTTTTCCTTACCGGTTAGGGGACAACATGCCGGAAATGCTGCAATTTCTGATGTCAGCAGAAAGCAATGGGTAAAAGAAACATCAAGGGAACTCAGGAAATTTAATCCTGAAAACTGTGTTAACTACATGGAACCTGAAACGATGGAAATTGATGGTTACTTCCGGATATCTTATCGAATGACAGAGCCCGGTTGCATCAGGTTTGAAAATGGGGACTGGATTTACCTGGTTTCCAATTCATCACATTTTAACGAAAAGGTCGGCGATATTACCCTCGCAATTGACAATCAGAACCGAAGGTTTATCAACGAAGGTCATGTGTGTGCCGGGATCATTCATTTTATCATCGAGGAAAAGGTCGAAGTCAAAAGTGCTGATCAGTTTTTTGAACTTTTTGTTTCTGATACTGATTCGATCCACTGGAGAAAGATGGATTGAAAATTTGTGCTTGGAAACTAGCTTATTGAATGATCTATTTAGATTTTTTTCTTTCAAATTATCTGTTGAAGCACAACAACAATTAATCACAAATCCTTAAAATAATTAGTCGCTGAACATTTAATCAAATTTGAGCATTTTGATGTTTATAAAGTATAAAAGTACTATTATAATAAAAATTCAATACCTAAACCGTAAATCATATGAAATTTCAATTACTTACCGTAAAAGATAAAGCTTCGATAATACCAGGGAAATTTCTGAAGTTTTTTTCTTTGGCAGTCATTCTGCTACTTTTTAACCCTAAGGTTTTTACTCAGACTGAAACTTTAACAACAGGGTCCTACATCATTAACATGGGGTTACATGCCAATGAGCGGGCAACCGACATCCAGCGTCAGTTAAAGCCTTATGGCTTGGTTTACGACCTCGTAGAGAATTACAATGTTCCGGTGCGATGGGTCATTGGGCAGGATAAGGCCAAGGATGGAACAGATTTTAGTTACAATGGGGTGGTTTATCGTGGTGGAACCTTCATCATTCCAAAAGAGTTTATTACGGTGACGGTGGCTGCCAGGATTGCATACTGGAATGGGCAGGGAGTTGTAGGGGTTTACACGACCAGCAGCCTTACGGTAAATGTTTTTCTGACACTTAAGACAATGCCCAACTGGACATTTGATCTTCAGAACGGCTCGATTGCTACCGGTTTCTTTATTAATGCCGGTATTCCGGTTTCAACTGATAGCGATGACTGGCTTCTGCCATCTGAACTTGGGCCATGTAACGACATTTTTGTTATGCCTCATGCCGACCCTGAATGGGAAACCCACAGCAACCTGTATTTCTGGAATCAGGATTACAGGGGAGCGATCTGGGCCGGATGCCATGCAGTCAGTGCTTTGGAAGGGATGTACAATCCGGCAGACAAATCCCAGCAAACCAACTTTCTTGCAAACAAGACCGGGAATTACACCGGTACTTCAGCCTATGCTGATAATGCATTGGTGCTGTGGGGAAATCATGGAAATGGGTCGCCACCGTATATTACCACCAACAATAGTGCAAATGACTCCAAGCCCTGGGGGCCGGCGGGTCCCTGGCTGGTTGCTCCGGATGATCCCGTTGCTCAGTACATGGGTATTGCCGACCTTTCAATGCTGAATGGTTCAGAGCAGATTTTTATGCCGGTGTTAAATAATCAGTGGCGTGAAAAAACCAGAATCATCTCTTATGATCCAACTCAGGCTGATGTTCCGGTCAAATCACCAGGACCGGCTTCTTTAATTCTTTATGGACGTGGCTTTGGTGAGGATGACAATGGATGGGTAATGTACCAGGCTGCCCACTCCATTAACAAAGGAACTGTGGGTGACGTTCCGTCGCAGCGGGCCTTCTTTAACTGGAGTTTTCTTGCCGTGCAGGATAAGGTGCCAACAATTACCAATGTAACCGGCATAACCCCCAATGGATTATACCCTACAAACCCTTTCCCTCAGGAGTATCCTATGAGCGTAACTTTTAGCTCGCCGGTAGGCGCATCGTTAACCAATGTTATCTGGTCGTGTACCTGCCCGTTAGATGGAAGCCCTGTGGGCACTTTTACACCCAACAATTCTCCATCTGCTGTCAACACAGTTTTTGTTCCACCGGTTGTCGAACAGGAAAGGCCATTGGTCATCACCGTTGAAGTATTCGATCAATGCGGAAGATCTACTTTTGAATCTTATTCCATTACCCTGCTTCCTGGTCCAAGGCCTCCCGTAGCTGTGGATGATTTTGTGCTGATCGAAGGCGATTGTGTTGTTCCGGGTACTAATGTTAACATCCCGGTGTTGGACAATGATTCAGACCCGGATGGCGGAGTATTAACAGTGTCATTGGTTAATCCTTCTAATCCTGAAGAATTTGGAAATACATACACTACTGTTGATGGTACCTGGACTACCAACGGAACAACGGTAACCTTTGAACCAGTAGGAAACTTTTTTGGAACTACCGCAATTGCTTACCGTGTTTGTGATAATACTCCGGCAGGGGCCCCAGATAATGGTCCATTGTGTGACCAGGCTTTTATTTCAGTCAGCATTGGTGGCGCTGATGGCAATGGTTGTTTACCCGGAACAGTTTATGGTGTAAGCGATGAGGTGGGCGCTTCAGCCCAAACCAATAACAGTGTGCCCACTGCGGCCAATGCACTTGGCCTTCCGGACTATGATTCCGAGGATAATACCACTTATGCGGTGATTGATAACAATTCCGATTGGCTCTTACTCGATTACGGCTCAACCATAGTTGGAAAGGATTCAATCGCAGTATATTTTGCTTCAGGTACTGATGGAGTCAATGTTACCATGCAGGTTCAATACAGCACCGCTTCAGGTGGACCTTTCACCACTTTACCACCTGCTGCAGGTTCATCACAGGTATCATCATCCATTGATGGAGATGAAGTTTATTATGAATTCCCGGTTTCGGGTCTGAGGTATTTGCGTATTTCCCGGAGTGCCGGCACCCCGAACCTCCGAGTTGATGCTGCAGCCCTTGAAGTTTGGAGTTGTATTCCGGCCATCGTTGAAGCTACTGATGATTTGGCATTCGTGAGAGAAGATTCACCCGTGACTGTAAATGTAACTAACAATGACCGGAGTCCAGGCAATTTACCGCTGACTGTTACTATTGTTACCCTTCCTATGTATGGTCAAGCAAAGGTTAATGTAAATAGTACAATTCAATATCAACCGGATAAAGACAGCAAAGAAGACGATTTTCTGGTTTATCAGGTGTGTAATTCGCAGGGATTATGCAATACAGCGATATTGTTTTTAAGTAAAATTGCTGACGATTGTAACCCGGGTTTTTATCGTCCCATTGGTTCGACTCAGGGCTCAGTGGTTTTAAATCCTGTGGCTGACTCATGGTTTAAAGAAGATAGCGGAGGTGACGATATTCAGGGTGGTGGAACGGGTGCTACACTGGAAGTTGGGAAAAAAACAACAAAAGAGCGAAGAGCGATATTGCAATTCGATCTGAGTTCTTTGCCGGCCAACGCTTCCATTGATTCGGCAAAATTCCGGATCGTCCGGACTGGGGGTGATGGTGACGAACTTAGTTTAGGGGCTTACCGGATTATGCGTGGACCTTCACCCGGATTAGTTGCGCAAACCTGGACCGAGACACAGGTTACCTGGTTGCATAGAAAAAAATCTGCACCTACAACATTCTGGGCCAATCCAGGTGGTAATATTGGGGCTTCACCCGTATCAGTTGTGACTTCCCCAGGCGCAAATGGCCAAAGAATTTTTGATATTACATCTTTGGTTTCGTATTGGTACAATACACCATCTGATAATTTTGGACTTGTCATTGGACATGAATCGAAAACGATAGACAAGCGCCATCAGTTTGCATCACGCGAAAATGGAACAGCAGCAAACAGACCTACATTAACGGTTTATTATCGAACACAGGAGCCATGCGAAGCAATTTCCAACTATCCACCGATGGCAGTTAACGATTATACAGAAACAAGTTCATTATCATCTATTTCCGTTTCAGTACTGGCCAATGATATTGACTACGAAGGTGCAGCGCTTACTATCACTAACCCGGGTATTTCAATTACGGAAAAGGGAGGGCTAAGAACAGGTGCAGCCATTGGAACAGCAATTATTGATCCCAATGATCCTTCGAAAATACTCTTTACACCCAATCCGACATTCTTTGAGTCAGTGGCAATCATTCAATACAGGATTACCGATGGGATACTTACAGATGATGCTGTGATTTATCTTGAAGTTCACGCTTCACCTCCAATTGCCAATGATGATGCAGTAAATTTGCTGTCAAACATTGTTTCGGAACCTACAAGCATCAACATTGATGTAAAAGCGAATGACACTGATGTACAGGTGAGCCCGGCAGAATTCGCCACATTCCCTGTCAGTATTGTCTCCGGACCATCAAATGGTACTGTTGTTGTCGATCCGGTCACCTTTGTCGTAACTTATACGCCGGCGCTCAGTTTTACCGGTATTGATTCATTTGTTTACCAGCTTTGCCAGTTGGAAGGAATTGGCTGCGAGGAACCTATGTGTTCAACTGCTACTGTAACCGTTACCGTGCTGAACCGTCCTCCGGTAGCTAATGATGATACCTATACAATTCAGCCGTGTAACGCTGTAACATTCAATTTGATTTCTAACGATTTGGACCCTGAACTTGGCCAGTTGACAGTGATCATTCTAACACAACCGGCTTCAGGATCACTTGTTAATAACAATGATGGAACAGTTACGTTTACCCCTGATCCGGACTCACCGGAATTGGTAACTTTCACGTATCAGGTGCAGGATGTAAATTTGGCTTTATCCAATCCAGCAACTGTAACCATCAATATCCCGGCGCCTGTACCCCATGATCCGGTAGCAGTGGATGATGAATATCAAATGTGGATCAATGAACTACTATACTTTGATATTCTTGAAAATGACTATGATCCGGAGAATAGTCCCCTGACATTACCGGAAATAACCGCCGGATTTAATTCTGTTTCCACTGGTTTAGACCCTTCTGGTAGTTTTGAGGTTACCTATTACAACATGGATAATGGCAGGGCATTCATCCTTTCAAACGGATCGCTTGGCTTTGAGCCTAATGATGGGTTCTTTGGTACGGTCACTTTAACCTATGAAATCTGCAACATTGATATTGACCCCATTTCATGTATCAATGTGCCTTCCGGTTGTGATCAGGCGCTTGTTACCATTTTTGTCAAAAAAGGAGAATTATCGGTTGAAAAAACTGCTGATACTCCATTATTTGATCAGGTTGGACAGGTCATTACCTACACCATCGTTACTTCAAATACCGGAAACATCTTATTGGAAGATGTCATCATTTCTGATCCCATGCTAACAGCGATTAATTGTTCCTGGGAAAATGTTGAGGGTGTTCTTGAACCAGGTGAAACGGTAACCTGTGTCGGAACTTATACGGTTGCTCAGGAGGATATTGATGCCGGAAAAATACTGAATACAGCCCAGGCAGTGGGTAAATATTTTTATAATGGTGGGAGTAATTTTATTATCATTTCTGGTTCAGATGATGAAACGGTTGAAGCTGATCAACAGCCTGCCATAACTATCCTCAAAACCGCAACTTCAGTTACTGACGCCCTGGGTAACCTAAGAAACGATGGAAAATACCAGGAAGTGGGAGATATCATTTACTATGAACTGGCCATTGAAAATCAGGGAAATGTTACTTTGTACGATGTAACTGTTGTTGACCCGCTAACCGGCCTGAATCTGAATATCGGAACTTTGGCTCCGGATGCTAACGGAGTGGTAACAACCTCATACACAATCACTCATCCTGATCTTGTTTTTGGTTCCGTTGCGAATACCGGAACGGTCACAGGGACTTACACAGATAAAAATAATGTGCCCCAAAGCACAGGTGATACAGATAATGAATTGGTATTTTCCAGTGGAGCTGATCTGGAGATTACAAAGACAGTTAATAATCCAACACCGGATGTTGGCGAAAATGCAATATTCACTATTGTCGTAACAAACAATGGACCTTCTTCTGCAACCGGAGTTGTTGCTACTGATGCGTTACCCGGAGGTTACACATTGGTGAATGCAGTTCCAACTGTTGGCAGTTGGAGTTCGCCTGCATGGAATATTGGCAATCTCGCTTTCGGCGCCTCCGCAACGCTTACAGTTACAGCCACCGTGAATGAACCCGGCTCAGGCAGCTACCTTAACATGGCCTCAGTAACCGGTAATGAAACTGATCCGGTACCCGGAAATAACCAGGATGAGGAAGAAACAACACCTTTGCAAGCCAATCTATCCATCAATAAAACAGATGCTCCTGATCCTGTTTTTGCAGGAAATGCAATTACTTACACAATCACAGTTAATAATGCCGGACCTGATGCTGCCGTCGGTGTTGTGGTGAATGATGTGGCGCCCGTTTCAGTGCTGTCACCAACTTTCAGCATTGATGGAGGAGTATCCTGGAATCCATGGACTGGATCATACAACTACCCCGGAAGTCTTTCGTCAGGAAATAATTTCATCATTTTAATCCGTGGTACGGTAAATCCGAATTTACCGCAAGCCAGTGTGATTGAAAATACAGCGACTGTAACAAGTACAACGACTTACGATCCTGACCCGGATGATAATACAAGCAGTACAACCACGGTAGTAAACACCTCTGCCGACCTGCAGATCACAAAGGTTGAAGATAATGATCCGGTGATAGCAGGTGAAGTGTTGACCTATACCATCGAAGTCACCAATCTCGGCCCGAGTGATGCACTTGCTGTGCAGGTGGCCGATAATGTACCGGTAAGCCTGCAAAATGTGGCCTATAGTTTAGATGGAATAATCTGGAACCCCTGGTCAACACCTTATGTCTATGGTATGCTGGCTGCAGGAAGCAGTTTTAGTTTCCAGATCAGGGGAACAGTGAACCCGAATCGACCTCATGGCAGTTCGATCGTGAATACCGCAACCGTAAGCAGTAGCACACCCGATCCCAGTAATTCAAATAACTCGTCAACTGCTACTACGACAGTGAACAGGGAAGCTGATCTTGAAATTGTAAAATTGCATATTGATCCAGCCCAGTTGCCTGCTGTTGTTGAAGTTGATCCATCATTGGCAACTGCAGGAACACAGATTTACTACCTGCTTTTAGTTGCGAATAATGGCCCGAGTTATGCTCAAAATGTCATCATCGAAGATATCATCCCGGTATCTGTTTCCAATCCTCAGTATTCATTAAATTTTGGAAATAGCTGGTTTGATTGGGGAGGAACAAGAATTCTTGCTGACTTTGAATATCCTGGTACCAATGAAGTGTTGATCAGGGGAACGATCTCTTCAGACTATGTTGGAACTTTAACAAACACGGCCACCGTCGAAAGTGATACTTTTGATCCTGACCAAAGCAATAACAGTTCAACAGTGATAACAACTGTTGGTCAATCCGCCGATCTTGCAATTTTTAAAGAGGAATTGATCTCTCCACTTCGTATTGGAGGAGAAGCTGAATACCTGATCACAGTGGTTAATCTTGGACCAAGCGTCGCAAATAATTTAATAATCACTGATGTTATTGATGAAAAAATAATTTCAGATGCCCTTTATTTTGATGGAGTTGGCTGGGTAACATGGACGGGCTCGGTAAACATTAGTACTCTTGCTTATGGGGCAACTGCCACGTTAACCATTGTTGGGAATGTTATGGATGCCGGAGTTGGAACAATTACCAATACGGCCACCGTTTCGTCAGATACCCCGGATCCGGTTCCGGGAAACAATTCCTGGACTATTTACACACCAATAGGACAAACTGCTGACCTTTCCATTTTGAAAAAAGGTCCTGTTTCAGTGACTGCCGGAAATGTGATTACCTACGAAATTGAAGTGACCAATAATACATTAACTTTTGATGCGGTCTCTGTTCAGATCATAGATAACATTAACCCTTCTTCTATTCAGGGTACGAGTTACTCTACGGATGGTGGAGTAACCTGGGTTGCTCCCTGGCCGGGTTCATTGAATATTGGTACCCTCGCAGGAGGTGCTACTTTCAAACTTACAATCAAAGGTACTGTAAGGCCGAATGTTATTCTGAACAATCTTCCAAACACTGCCCAGGTAACCAGCAGTACACCCGATCCTGATCTGACAAATAACACCTCAAGTATTACTACCCCTGTTTTGCGTGAGGCTGATCTCAAGATTACAAAACTGCAGATTGATCCAGCCATACTGCCGGTTGATGAATTCAATCTTCCTGACAACCTGCAGGAATTATCCATTGATCCGATGGAAATCATTCCGGGTGAAACGATTTACTATTTGTTGGTTTATGAAAATATGGGACCCAGTGATGCAACGAACGTAATCATTACCGACCCTCTGCCCGGTGTTCTTTTAAACCCTGAAGCATCAAGATGCCAGGCAAACTATGGACCCTGGACGGG
>JACZKY010074844.1_pt1 | contig 14747 bp, 13 predicted proteins | sample 8237611 | NCBI WGS metagenome assembly JACZKY01 (sample SAMN16148055, study PRJNA663545) | marine sediment metagenome | biome: sediments and biomass from bioreactor inoculated with such sediments; feature: coastal sediments; material: methane- and iron-fed bioreactor; isolation source: Bothnian...
CAAATCTATCATCCTTCTTTTTAGCAACTTTAAGATATTTAATCAGATTATTTACACTGTATGCAAAAAATCCAATTACAGCTAAAAAAACTATGATAAAAATGATGTTCTTTAAATCCATAAAAACCATTTAATTTAAAATTGCCACGACCTTTAGAGCTCGTATGAAAATCTGATTTATTCTGGTAGCCGCAACCTTCAGGTTGCGTTTTAAGTTAATTATCGCAGGCTGAAGCCTGCGGCTACCTCAAAATTTTATAAAAATACTTTTTGAAGAAACTCTTCAGTTTTCAAAATCACTAAATCAAACTTTTTATTACTTCCTTCAAACGGATGAACAATATCAAACGTATGACCGCAAGCCGCAAGCTTTTCAAATTCTGTTATTGATTTATCACTCCAATTAAAGATCTGCTCACCTTCTGCAATCGGAACAGTTAAATCTTCTGTACCGTGAAGAATCAATAAAGGTTTATTTAAACTCTTAACCGCTTTTTCAATACTTAATGAACTATCTTTATTTGCCTCAACATCTTCCAAAGCTTCAACATTCATTCGCATCATCTGATTTGTTCTTGAGTTTAGTACTTCAACAAATCCTTGTTTTTTCCATTCCTTCTTTTGCCTATCAGTGTATCTATCCAGCTTTGCTACAGATGCCCAAACAACGTAAGCGTCAACTTTCTCAATCAATCCGCTCAAAAGAGTAACTGCACCACCACGACTATGTCCTACTAATCCAATCTTACCATTAACTTCATTACTAAAAAATCCATTTTTGTAAGCATTTATTACTTGAACAAGTTCTGAAACTTCGAGTGATACTGTGTTTTTCGCAAATTTATCTAAACGATTAAAATCAATTCCTTCATCATCAACTCCGTTATGCGAAAAATTAAAAGAAAGAACAAAAAAACCTTTGTCTGCAAAGTGCTTTGCACTGTATGGAAAGAATCCCCAATCTTTAAATCCTTTGAAACCGTGAACAAAAATTATGCATGGTGATGATTTTATATTTTCTAAACCGAATGAACTGATATTAAGAAAATCCCCTTCTTTCGTTTTTAGCCTAAATTCTTTGTTCATCGGTTTGAAATATGAACAATTAAGTATGAAAAGTCAATATTTTTAAAGATTTTGAGCAAATATAATATTGAGGGCTAAAGTTGCTATTTTTTTAACTTTTTGCTTCTTTTGGATAAGATATCACCTCTTACGTCTAAATTAGGGAAATTGTGATGAAATTTAAGATCGCAAAAATGAATCAACAACTAAGGCCAAAAAAGAAAGATAAAGTGACTTAGGATCTATTTTTTACTTGCGAATTTTCTGAAGATTAAGATAAGGAATGATTGATATCCTTTAAACTCAAAATCTATTGGGGATTATTCTTCTTTTACTTTCTCAGTTCATTTAGTTATTTTTTAACAGGAATAAACATCATTATTTCTTAATGCAATGAATCCAATAAAAAAACATCTTTTAGTAATTCCTTCAATTGATATTCACAACCGCAAAACTGTAAGAGTTGTTCAGGGAATTCCTGAACTTGATTGCAAAGAATATGGAGATGATCCTGTAGAAATGGCAATGATCTGGCGTGCAGAAAATGCAAAGATGCTTCATGTAGTTGATTTTAACGGTGCTTTTGATCGCACAAAAGTAAATCACGATATTGTTAAAAATATTTGCAACTCTGTCATTATCCCGATTGAATTTGCAGGCGGCATTCGAAGCATTGAGGATGCAGAAGCAGCATTCGATTTAGGTGTATATCGCTTAGCAATCAACACAATGGCTTTGGAAAACCGTGCGGAATTTATAAAACTATTTGAAAAATTTGGTCCGACTAAAATTGTGCTTTCAATAGATATAATTAATGGTGAATTAGTAACGCGGGGAAGAAAGAAAATATCGGGTCTTAATTATCTAACTTTTACAAAAGAAATGGCCGCTATTGGTATAGATAGAGTTATTGTTACTGATGTAAACAAAAATGGTGTTATGCAGGGACCAAATATTGCCCTATCAAAAGAGATAGCTGAGTATAGTAAAATTAAGGTTACTCACTCCGGCGGATTAAGAAATAAAGATGAACTGCTAGACTTGCAGGAGCTTCTGCCATTTGGAGTTGATTCAGTAATTATAGGCAGGGCATTTTATGAAAACAGATTTCCCTGTCAAAAACTTTGGCGGGTCGCTGAATCAGGTTTATTTAATTAGAGGATTACATGGAAAAAGAAAAAGTAGTACACAGCAGTTTTTGGACAAATTTTTTCAATTCCCCTACTGAGGAAACTGATTTAAAGAATTCATTAAAAACTATTCCTCTATTTAATGATCTGACAAAAAGTGATCTGATGTCACTTATAAAAATTCTTCATAACAGAACATATGTGGCGGGTGAGTTTATTTTCCAGCAGGGCGATCCCGGAATTGGATTATATTTAATTCGGGAAGGCGAAGTTGAAATTGAGAGAACAAGTCATAATAATGTTAAAAACACTTTGGCAACATTCAATAAAGGAGATTTTTTTGGTGAACTTGCTTTAGTTGATGGAGAAAAAAGATCAGCATCTGCTATTGCAAAAACAGCCTGTAAAGTATCTGTTATTTTTAAACCTGATCTTGATGAATTTATAGAAAAATACCCGAGAAAAGGAATTAAAATTTTAACCGGAATCGCAAGTATGATAGCTTTAAGACTTAGAAAACTAAATGAAGATTATTTTGATCTTCAATATAATTTATCAGATGAGAAAGGGAAATAAGATGGAAACAACAATTAAAAAAGTTCTTGTGCCAATCGACTTTTCTGATTATTCAAAAAGTGCACTTAAGTATGCGGTGAATTTTGCAAAATCGTTTAATGCTGATATGATATTGATCTATGTTGTTGAACCGGTTATTTATCCACCCGATTTTAGTATGGGACAAATCGCAATGCCATCCATAAATAGCGAGTGGGATGATCGTGCAAAAGATGAATTGCAAAAACTTGCAAAGTCAGAAGTGACAGGAATTAAAAATGTTAAAACAATAATCAAAACGGGTAAACCATTTTTTGAGATTATTGAAACAGCAAAAGAAGAAGATGTTGATTTAATAATTATAGCAACTCACGGACACAGCGGAGTTGAGCATATTTTATTTGGAAGTACGGCAGAAAAAGTTGTAAGAAAAGCTCCCTGTCCTGTTTTAACATTGCGTGAACCAATAAAAGGTTTTGATTATAAAGCAGGAAATAAAAAGTAATAGTTTTTTAGTTTTGTCGTTAGCTGTGTTAAGACTATGATTGAATACTCTACCTCACCCCTACCCCTCTCCTTGCTAAGGAGAGGGAATTGAAGGGTGCGGTTGTTTTTTATTTGAGCAATAACATTTTTTTTGTGCTCATAAATTCTCCCGCTCCGCCTGTAGCGGATAATTGATAAAAATAAACTCCGCTTGGAAGATTTACCGCGTTGAATTCAACTTTATGGTATCCTTTATCCTGTTCTTCGTTTAGAAGAACAGTAACCTCTTCACCAATTGCATTTAGCAATATTAGTTTTGCATTTGACTTTTCTTTTAGAACATATCCTATTGTTGTTACCGGATTAAAAGGATTAGGATAGTTCTGTTCAAGGACAAACCGAGCCGGTAAATTTATATCAACTTCTACAATTTCCGAGTAACTGCTTGTGCCATCGAAATCGATTTGCTTTAATCTATACTGGTACTTTCCTCCAATCAGATTTTCATCATTGAAAGAATAAGTATGCTTTTCTGTTGATGTTCCATGACCAGGAACAAATCCGATTGATTTCCACTCTATTTCATTTTGGACACGGCGAAGAACCTCAAAGCCTGAATTATTTAACTCGGTAGAAGTTGCCCAATTGAGTTGAACATCATCATCATTTACTGATGAAGTGAATGAAGTCAATTCAACAGGAACAGGATTTTGATTTAGAAAGACCACGACCGGAGCGCGGGCAGTTCCAACAGCTAAATCCAAAGCACCGTCACCATTAACATCTCCAAAAGCAATTGATGTTGCAGATGAACCTGCAATATACAACCAGGTTGGAGTCGTATCCAGAATGCCTGAACGGTTTTTGAATACCTCTACCCTTCCACCACCAAAATGAACAACAGCAAGTTCGGGATACCCGTCTCTATCAAGATCGCCAGTAATCAACTCCTGCGCGGAAGTAGTTGTTGAATTTGACGTCCAGACGGGTCCTGATAAACTTCCATTAATATTTTTATAGATAACAGTCTGAACACCACTCCCTGATATTGCGAGATCCTGATAACCATCATGATCAAAATCAGCCCAGGCAATTCCTTTTTGACTTTGGGTATTACCAACTGTCCATCCGGGAAGATTATTAATTACCCCACTGTTGTTAAAATAAACTCCACTTTGATAGTTAACCCATTTTGATGCTGCGAGATCACCTTTTGCAACATAATGATATGAAATTTTTACTGTCATTCCCACCTGCGGAACGGTGCCAAATGATAACCAACCACTGATTGGATCGTAGCAGTACTCATTAAATGGCTGATCATCTACAAGAACGGTATCAACTGAATAGATCGGAAATAACGGAATTGGAAAAGCGCTCTTTATTCCGTCACCTGTGTATTCAAGATATTTGTATTTGATTTGCTGATTACCGAGATCGCCGAAAGCAACCGAGTTAGTTATCATTTCATCAGCAGAAAGCCAGTTGGGAACTGTCGGTAGCGTTCCGTTATTGTTATTAAAAATGCAAATTGGTTTTGTGGGGATAACACTATTACCCTGATTACCAAATGCAAGATCAAGATCACCATCATCATCAATGTCACATAAAGCTTCACCAACTGTCCAGTTATTATCCTGTGAAATCCAACCGGGTGTGTTATTTAATCCTGTTTCACTATTGAAATAAATAACTGAAGGTACAAATGAGTTATCACCGTTAGCAGCAATTAATTCCGGTTTTCCGTCCGCATTCAGATCAGCAAACTTTACATCTGTAGTAGATCTCATATCAGTAGAAATCCAAGCCGGAGTTGAAGTAAGAATTCCATTATCATTTCTATAAATTAAAACTTCGTATTCAGGTATTGGCGGATAGGAGTTGCTGAAGTAACATCCTGTTGCAAGATCAAGGTCTCCGTCATTATCATAATCACTCCATGCCATACCCCCGATTTGTCTATCGAGAGTTGAACTCCAATCGGGAGTAAGTCCAAACGGAATATCATCCGATATAGCAACAACCTTTTCAAGCCCAGAATATTCTCCTTTACTGTATGTTGAGATGCTATTACCATCAGGAGAAATATCCATAAAAGAATTTTCTTTTTGCTGGGAATAGATGACGGTTGAAGATAATAAGACAACGAAAGAAAGAAATATTTTTTTCATATCAACACCTAAATATTTAAACTATTATAAACTTAAGACAATTATAAAAATAATAAAAGTAAAAATTGATTAAAGAGAAAATATCGATTGAATAATAAATTGGAATAATAAGGACAAGTTGTAATCGGCCCCTGCTAAAACAATTTATATTGCAGACACACAGGAACTGAGTATATTCTAATTGAAGCTATGCAGAAAAAATTGTTCAAAAGGTCGCTGTTTGTTTTTAAGCTTTTGTGAACCAATAAAAGGATTTAACTATGCCGAGAGGTTGGATAAGTAGTACAGATAGAGCTCTAATTTTTTCTTTCAGTTACAAAATCAACAAGTGCCAGCATAGAAAGTTTGATTTGAGAATCCGGAAAAATGTTTAATGAATCTTTTGCCGCATCGGAATATTGTTTGGCAACTTTCAGAGCATAATCGATTCCATTATTCTCATTAACAAATTGCATCACTTCCTTAACTTTAATTTTATCATTTCCATTTTTTAAAATTTTTCTGATTCTGGCAGCTTCTTCCTTTGCAACATTGTTAAGTGAATATATCAAAGGAAGAGTTATTTTCTTTTCCTTAATATCTCCGCCAACAGGTTTACCGATTAGATTTGATTTGCCTTCATAGTCTAATATATCATCACGAATCTGAAAAGACATTCCAAGCGAGTGACCAAAATTTCTCATCGCTTCAATATAATCTTTATTGTCTGTTGTACTCATTGCACCGATTGAACAGCATGTTTCTAATAGTGAAGCGGTTTTATCAGAAATAACTTTAAAATAAGTTTCTTCATCAATATCTAATTTTCGTGTCTTCTGTATTTGAAGCAGTTCACCTTCAGACATTCTTTTTACGGCATTGGTTGTTACACCTAAAAAATCATAATCTTTTCCATCAACGGAAATCATTAATCCGCGGGAAAGTAAATAATCACCCATCAATACAGCAACTTTATTTTTAAATAAGGCATTGATCGACCACATTCCTCTTCTCTTATTTGCATCATCAACAACATCATCGTGAATTAGTGTAGCAGTGTGTAATAGCTCAACCAGCGTTGCTCCGCGATAAGTCCGTTCCGTAACACCACCCGAAATTTTTGAAGATAACAAAACCAATAACGGACGAATCTTTTTCCCTTTTTGGCGGATGATATATCTTGCAACCAGGTCAACCAATCCAACATTAGAGCGTAATGATGCTTTAAATATATCATCAAAGCGATCAAGCTCCGACTTAATTGGATTGCTGATTTCTTTTAGTGAAAGTTTGTTCAAGATTTCTTCTGGGATATTTTAGAAATAAAAATACTTATTTCATATAGCACCACCAATGGAACTGCAAGTACAATCTGAGAAACTGGATCAGTTCCCGGAGTTAAAAAAGCTGCTGCAACCATTATTATAACAATAGCATGTTTGCGAAATTTTTTCATGAAGGATGGTTTTAGTATTCCCAATTTAGATAAGAAAAATGAAACCATCGGAAGTTCAAAGATCAACCCTGCCGCAAGCATTACGCTGATTATAATAGACATGTACTCTTCAATTGAAAACTCGTTCTTTATCGATTCAGATCCAAACTGTGCGGCAAATTTTAATGTAAGAGGCAGCATTACAAAATAAGCAAACGCAATCCCCAACAAAAAGCATATTGATGAAAATGCAACTATCCAGAAAATGTAACGTCGTTCGTGTTTTCTTAATGCGGGAGATATAAATTGCCAGAATTGATAAAAGATATTGGGAATACTTATGATTATACCCACCATTATCGCAATCTGCATATAAAGAAAAAGCTGTCCAAACGGTCTAAGGTTTTGTAAATGCGCACCAGAATCTTTAGCAGGTTTTAGCAGTACAACATCGACAAGAAAATCTATAAATATCCAGGCTACGATAGTTCCAACAACAATTCCTATTATAGAAAAAATAATACGCCATCTTAATTCCTCAAGATGTTCCAGAAATGTCATTTCCTTTTCAGTCTCAGCTACCCCATTCTGCAAATCTTGTTTTAATACTTCTTCTGCCAAAATATTCTTCTATTATTTTACTTCTGCAAATAATGGAAATGATGCAGTAAATTTTTTAACATCTTCCTGCAGGCTATTTAATATTTTCTCATTTTCAAAATTTGAAACCGCTTTGTCAATTATCGCTGCGATCGTGTTCATCTCTTTTTCTTTCATGCCTCGTGTAGTAAGGGCAGGAGTTCCAATTCTAATGCCGCTTGTTACAAATGGACTTCGTTTATCGAATGGAACCATATTTTTATTTACTGTGATTCCTGCATGTTCAAGAGCTATTTCAGCTTGTTTACCTGTAATGTTTTTATTTGTCAGATCAATTAACATTAAATGATTGTCAGTTCCACCTGATACAATATTAAATCCATGCTCGGTTAGTTTGTTAGATAATGTTTTAGCGTTTTTGCTAACCTGAATTACGTACTCTTTAAATGAATCTGTAAGTGCTTCTCCAAACGCAACTGCTTTTGCCATTATGATATGCATCAATGGTCCACCTTGGATTCCCGGCATCACCATACTATCGATAAGTTCAGACATCATTTTAACTCTATCACCTTTTGGAGTTGTTAAACCCCACGGATTTTCTCTGTCTTTACCGATTAAAATAATTCCTCCACGCGGGCCGCGCAAAGTTTTATGAGTTGTTGAAGTCACTACATCGCAATGATCCAGCGGATTATTGAGTAAACCTTTTGCAATTAATCCGGCCGGGTGAGCCATATCGCACATTAAAAAGGCACCGACTGAATCAGCAATTTCTCTAAATTTTTTATAATCCCAGTCTCTTGAATATGCACTGGCACCGGTAATAATTAATTTTGGTTTTTCCTTTTTTGCCAGCTCAGCAATTTTGTCATAATCAAGTAACCCGGTACTCTCATCTAATTCATAACCCACGGCTTCATATAACTTTCCAGAAAAATTTACGGGCGAACCATGTGTCAAATGTCCACCGTGTGCCAGACTTAATCCTAAAAATTTATCACCCGGCTTAAGTAATGTCATAAGTACAGCCATATTAGCTTGTGAACCGCTGTGCGGCTGAACGTTTACATATTCAGCGCCAAATAATTTTTTTAATCTGTCACGTGCAATATTTTCAGCCTGATCAACAAATTCACATCCGCCATAATATCTTTTACCGGGATAACCCTCGGCATACTTATTTGTTAAAACTGAACCGGCTGCTTCTAATACAGCAGGGCTAACAAAATTTTCTGAGGCAATTAATTCTAACTTATTGGTTTGTCTGCCAATTTCAGATTGAAGTACTTTATAAATTTCTGCATCTTTTTTAAGAAATGATTCCATATAAACCGCTTATTTTGATGAATGATTGAGGTAAAATTAGAAAAGGTTTCCTGAAATCTCAAGAAACCTTTCCTAATTAAAAATTATAAAAATGAACTATGGTGCTGTAACACTTTTTCCTATCCAGCCAACACATGTAATTGGCAACACTGCACCGGATTTTATATTCCTAAAGAAATAATCCTCTTTTGTAGGAACCGCACCAGACAAAGCATTAATTCTATCCCTGGCTTCTGATAAATTAGGATCCATACTTAATGCTCTTCTGTATGTATTTTGAGCAAGCAGATAAACTAATTTCCTGTCAAAATCTGTACAGCCGCTTGCAGCTTGCTCGTACAAAAATCCTTCATAGAATATTGGTAATGCCCAGCCGTTTCCAACTTCACTTGCTTTTAGAAACTGTGTACGCGCCTGAGATAATTTTCCGGCATCCATTAAAGCTTTGCCAAAGTAAAAGTAATTGTCCTTATTATTAGGATCCAGTTTTATCAGCTTTGAAAAAACTTCTTCTGATTTTGGAGCATTATCAAGTTTGGTATAAGTATTGCCCAATTGTGTCAGATATCCAACATTATCCGGTTCCTGATTTACTAAAAATTCCAAAGGAGCAACGGCTTCAGCCCATTCGCTTGCCTGAATTGCAGTTGCTGCAAAAGCTTTTGCCTTTTTAACATTTTGCGGATCTTTTTCCCAGGCTTCTTTCTGGAATTTCAATCTATCATCAATGTTACCAAATAAATCTGTTATGATGTTTCCCCAAACAGGATTTTCCGGTTCGCGATCAACTAAAATAGTATATAAATCGATTGCCTTTTCTTTATATCCGTTTGAACCGTCATCGTTGGCAACATACAGTTGTCCTAACTTATTATAATAAAACGAGGAAAGAGCCGGCTGAGACGCAATAGCTTGCTCATATTCCGGAATAGTAACGCTGGCAGGTAAGGATAGCCAAAGTTCAGAAACCAAAGCTTTACGTGCTTCAAAGTATCCTTTGTCTTCCGGTCTGTATTTAATTGCCAAATCATAAAAAGCTAAAATAGTATCCTTAATCGATTGAACTAATTCTGGTGCTGTGCCTGATGAATCATGAAGAGCCCACAAGCATTCTTCCATCTTATAGTAAATCCATTTACTAAATTTCGTAGGATTAGCTTCAATAACGCTCCATCCATATGGTAAAGCACTTACACAGTCCTTATTTTTATGATATTCTGAAAACAAACTGTAATCTGTTAGTACCTTCATCGAATCGGTTGTTTGTGCAATGTTTGAAGAAGCAAACAGAACTAAAGTTATTGCGATTGTTTGTATTAATGTTTTCACTTTTATAACCTTTATGATTAAACGTTATCTATTTATCAAACCTTAAAAACCAGAGTTCACCAAAACTGACGCCAAGAAAAATTTTAAAAGAATTTTCACTCAATAAATTATTTTCCGTTGTTCCTCTTTTGGAATACTCAAATGCTAAATCTAAAGTGTTTTCAACTCCAAGCGGATAAGAAAAACCTGCATAAGTTGAAAACTGATTAATTCCCGTTCCATTAAATGTGTACTGAGTTTGTTCATAACTTAAACCCGCTCTCCAGACTATTTGTTCCCAGGTAGTCATCCCAATTGTCCGTTTAGGTTTGTATTCAAAAGCTGCACTTAATTTATTTGCATCTCTTAAATTAACTTCGGGCTTATTATCAAAACTAAATTTACTCATTGGCTGAAACATATAATCTAAACTAATATTGTACGCTTCTCCTAAAACAAAACTTATGCCGCTATTAAATCTTGTAGGAACCTGCATTTCAGTCTTTGCTATAGCAAGAGTGTCTACCAGATAGAGCGATGTTGAGGTATATAGTGTATCAGTATTAAGATTTGCTATATAATTAAATGAAAATCCAAGTCTTAGATCACTAAAAAGATTAATATTTAAATCCCTGGCTAAGTTTGATGAGATAATACCAGCCGTGGTTCCAAAACCTGTTGTTCTTCTGTTATTTTCATAGATTGTATTGATATTTGAATTATTGTCTTCAAATTCTATAGTGGAAAGATAACTTTGATTACCAAAATAATAATCTATTGTAGCACCGGCAGAAAATCCGAAAGGCAGACCCACAGAAGATCCTAAAAATATTTTTGAAAGACCTCCTTTTCCTTCATATAAAATTTTATAGGATTTTAGCGATTCATCTTCATAGGTTAAATTTTGTACAGCTTTATAACTAACTCTAGAATAAGGAACCAAACCTAACACCGCACCAATACTATAATCTTTGCTGATAGGAAAACCAATTGTAAATCCTTTAAATTCTGTTTCGCTTGTAAAGTTTGATCGATTTGCATCTGAAATCAAATCACCTCTGTAACCAAATGAAAATTCAACTCTGGTACGGTTTAATACTGACCAACTTGCCGGGTTTGTAACAATTATATGATCAGGATCTAAAATTGAAACTCCCAGATCACCAATTCCAATCATTCTAGGAGAATATCCATATTCAAGATCGCCAATTCCATATCTTGTATAAACAGAACTACTCTGGGCATTCAGAGTAACAATCCCAAAAAGTAAAACCGTGGTTATAAAAATAATTTTTCTCATCAATATTTATTTCTTTCTTGAATAAACTATTTCTAATTTGGGTCTTTCAGAAACATTAACGGCATTACTACCTTTTATGGCAAAGATTTCTATTCCTCTAAGTTCACTTGTGGCTTTAATTAATATACCTTGATTTTCAACATTATTATTCCAGGCTCGTACTATATTTGTTATTGTACCTGTAAATGTTGAACCACTTCTGTTTAAAGCATAAAGATAATTAGTATTAATTTCTCTTTTTGCTGAATCGCTTAATAGATAAACGCTTAATGAATTTGTAAAATCACTTCCCGTTTTTGTCTGCAGAGTGTCCAGTGTCAAAGTAAGTTTTGCAGAACTTATTGTTGCACCTTCGGGTAAAACAGATAAATCAAACCAGAGTTTTGCTTCAGATGTAAGACTTGATTGAATAGATAGATTTTCGTTACCCGTATTAGGCGCATCTCCAAGCACTACACTAACATCAACCGCAATGTAACCAACCAGTGTATCGATATAGGCACCTGGTTTTTGAACAACAACGCGCATTCTGGGATCATTTATTCCGCTAACATTAAATGCTGTGAAACCTAAAACTTTATTAGTATTTACAGTGGGAGTTAATAAGATTCCATTATTAGAGGCTAATGACGTATCAACATAATTTTTTAGCCATGATGAAGCCAACGCATTTTCAAGATGAAATGAATAAAGCGTATCATTTGAAGTCGATCTGTTAGTGCTTAAATCAACATTATCATAAGATAGATTTGCAAAACTATCGGCTGTAAAAGTTGAAGAAGACCATCCACTATTGACTTTATACGCTTGATAATCAAATGCCGCTGCTGAATCTCCGAAAATATAATTTTTTGTCATTTCCACATAGGAATCGAGTACCGTTAATGTGTTTGCTTCGATTTCTGACTTAATAGAATCAGGAATAACGAATGCAAATCGCATCAAAACATTAGCTGATACGTTTTGTGCTTTTCCAAGCAGAAGCTGATCTGAATTACCGAGATTAACCACTTTTTTAAAGTAGTTAGATTGCTGAGGGATTGAGTCAACAGAGGAATCCAACTTTAAAACTTCAATTCCGTCTTGTGGAAGAAAACCTATACCTAAATCTGATGGAGAATCATTACATCCAATTAATAAAAAAATAGTAATTGCAGAAATGAAAGAAAGAAATATTTTTTTATTCACTAAGGGTTACTCCGGTAGAATCATAAATTATGAACTTATACGCTTCAGTTAAATTTTCAGCTACAAAGCTTGGAAAATTATTTTCATTTTGCAAGATAGAAATGCTTTCTTTGCCGTGACCTGTTTTTACTAAAACCGTCTTTAATTCAGCACTTAAACCTGCTTTAATATCGGCAACAGTATCGCCTATAAAATATGATCTGGTCAAATCTATATTAAAATCTTTAGCCGAATCTAAAATCATTTTGGGCGAAGGTTTTCTGCAAAGGCAATCTTCTTCACTGTTAAAATCGGGATGAAATGGGCAATAATAAAATGCATCAATTTGTACATTAAAATCTAATAGTTTTTTATTCAATTCATTATTTACAGAAATCACCTGTTCATCAGTTATCAATCCCCTTGCAATTCCTGATTGGTTTGAAATAACTATAAGTTTGAATTGAAATTTATTCTTGAGAGCAGATAGAACTATCCCGGTATCAGGAAATAATTTAAGATCCTTTACATCTCCTAAATAACCTGGATCATAATTCAGAGTACCGTCTCGATCTAAAAAAACAGCTTTATTAAGCATCAACTAATCTGAAGATAACATTGTCTTATAAAGTTCGATGTACTTTTTTGCAGAAACATCCCAACTAAAATCTAATTTCATACCTGCACGCATAATTTTTTGCCAGGTTTTTTTATCTTCAAATACTTTTATAGCTCTTTTAATTTCTTTTATCATTTCAACGGCGTCATATTTCTTAAATACAAAACCGGTGCCCTCTTCGGTTTTATCATTATATTTTATTACAGTATCAGCCAGTCCGCCGGTTTCTCTTACAATTGGAACTGTTCCATACACAAGACTGTACATCTGGTTCAAACCGCAAGGTTCATATTTAGATGGCATTAAAAACATATCAGCACCAGCTTCAATTAAATGTGCAAGTTCATCATTAAAACCAAGATAGCTGGCAAATTTCTTAGGATTTTTTGATGACATCTTATCAAAGAATGAATGATATTTCTGGTCACCGGTACCGAGTAATATAATCTGCACATTTAATTTCATCAGATCATTAAATGCTTTTTGAATAAGGTCTAATCCTTTTGAGTCAAATAGTCTTGAGATCAAACCTATAATCGGTACTGATTCGTCGTAAACTAATCCAAATCTTTCAGCGAGTTCTTTTTTATTAACTAATTTTTCTTCAATATTTTTAGTTGAATAGTTTGCTGGAATCAATTTATCTTTTTCAGGATTCCAAACATTTCTATCAATTCCATTTACGATTCCGTATAATGAATCTTTTCTTTTAGCCAGAACATCTTTTAATCCTTCACCATATTCTTCTTTTGTTCTGATTTCATTAGCGTAGGTTTGGCTTACAGTATTAATCACGTCTGCAAACATCAATCCACTTTTCATAAAGTTTACTTTACCATTGTGTATTATTCCTTTAGAAACGGATTCGAGTTCCTTTGGTAATTCAGTTTTCTTAAATGTGGATGTTGGAAATTCTCCCTGATAAGCAAGATTATGTATTGTAAACAAAGTTTTAAATTGATCAAATCCCTCTTGATTTTTATAAACTGTCTTAAGATATGCAGGTACAAGACCACATTGCCAATCATTTAAATGAATTACATCCGGTATCCATCCAAGCTTAATAATCAGTTCCATTACTGCTCTGCTAAGCAGAATAAATCTTTCATCGTTATCGGGAAAATCTTTACCGGTTTTTAAATCTGTATAAAGACTATTGCGGCTTCCAAAATATTCCTGATTATCCAAAAAATAAATCTGTACTCTTATTCTTGGTCCTGGCAAGAAACAGGATTTTAAAGAAAAGATCACATCTTTATCACCTATTTTAACAGTTAAATCTTTTAATCTTACAATTTCATGAATCTTAAATTTTCTATCATCTACAGCACCATATTTTGGTACAACAATTCTAACTTCGTGTCCAAGTTCTGATAACATTTGTGGTAAGGCAGAAGAAACATCGGCAAGTCCTCCGGTTTTAACAAAAGGTACTACTTCAGATGTTACAAACAATATTTTAAGTTTTTTTGCAGCCATTTTTAGCGATTCTTTTTTTAATGATGTTGCAAAAATACTAAAAAAAGCAGTGGTTCTCAAAAAATGATTGATTTAATATTTAGAATGAAAACTGTGCTCTTAAAATTTCTTCATTTCCTAGCTT
>JACZKY010062014.1_pt1 | contig 14708 bp, 14 predicted proteins | sample 8237611 | NCBI WGS metagenome assembly JACZKY01 (sample SAMN16148055, study PRJNA663545) | marine sediment metagenome | biome: sediments and biomass from bioreactor inoculated with such sediments; feature: coastal sediments; material: methane- and iron-fed bioreactor; isolation source: Bothnian...
ATCGACCGCCTCCTCGCTTTCCTGAAGGAACTCCCCGGTGGAGCTGTCGCCGACAGTAACCCGGACGACCCCCGGATCGCGGTCGCAGCGCTTATGATCCATCTGATGGATGCCGACGGACTCAGGCTGGACGCCGAAGCCGACAGCCTTCGAGGCGCACTGACAAGCCTGTTCGGCGTGACCGACGGCGATCTCGAATCACTCGTCGAAGCGGGCGAGAAGGCGGATTCCGAAGCCGTCGATCTCTATGCCTTCACCTCCGTCATCAAGCGTCATCTCGATCAGGAGGCGCGGGCCGAACTCGTCGGGATCCTGTGGGACGTCGTCTACGCCGACGGCGAGCGGCACGAGCTCGAGGACAACCTCGTCTGGCGGATTGCGGAACTGATCGGCGTCGAGAGTCGGGAGAGGATCGAACTCCGCCGCCGTGCTGCGCGCGCCGCCGGAGTTTCCGGGGACTGAGCGATCATGCCGCGACGCCGGACACCGAAGATCCTTGTGATCCTCCATCAGGAGATGTCGAGCCCCGGTCGGGTGGGGCATCTCCTTCTCGAGAGGGGCTTCGACCTCGACATCCGTCGGCCGCCGCTCGGCGACCCCCTGCCGGAAACATTGGACGACCATGCCGGCGCCGTCGTGTTCGGCGGCCCCATGAGCGCCAACGACGGGGAAGACTACATCCGCAGGGAAACAGACTGGCTCGCCGTTCCGCTGCGCGAGAACCGTCCCTTCCTCGGCATCTGCCTCGGCGCGCAGATGCTCGTGAACCATCTCGGCGGCCAGGTGGCCACCCGCAGCGACGGCCTCGTCGAGATCGGCTGGTATCCGCTCCAGCCAACCGGGGAGGGCGCGGCGCTCATGCGCTGGCCGGAGATGGTCTACCAGTTCCACCGGGAGGGTTTTTCGCTGCCGTCAGGGGCGACGCTGCTCGCCACGGCCGAGGCCTATCCCAACCAGGCGTTCCGCTACGGCGACAATGCCTGGGGCATCCAGTTCCACGCCGAGCTGACGGCGCTGATGATGCATCGCTGGGTGGTGCGCGGCGCCCACCGCTTCGAGCTGCCTGGCGCCCAGCCCGGCCGCGACCATCTCGGCGGCCGCATGATCTGGGACATGCACCTGAAGCGCTGGCTGGACGAGTTCCTCGAGATCATTTTCGGCCGGCCGGCGCCGCCGCGGGTCACACCCGCCCGTCGAGGTGCCGCGCCTTCCGCAAGGCGGGGAACATGACGGCCCAGAGGCCGGCGACCGCAATCGCGCCGACACCGCCGAAGACGACGGCCGGGACAGTACCGATCAGCGCCGCCATGGTGCCGGCGCGGAACTCGCCGAGTTCGTTGGAGGCGCCGACGAAGACCATGTTGACGGCGTTGACGCGGCCGCGCACCCGGTCGGGCGTCCACAGCTGGATCAGCGTCTCGCGGACATAGACGCTGACCATGTCGGTCGCGCCGACAAAGGCCAGCGCGACGATCGAAACCCATGGGACGGTGGAGACGCCGAAGATTGCGGTGAACACGCCGAACAGGCCGACGAAGGCGAACAGGAGGACGCCGGCATGGTCGCGGATCGGATGGCCGGCGAGCCACATCGCCACGGCGATGGCGCCGATGCCCGGCGCCGCGCGCAACAGCCCGAGCCCCCATGGGCCGAGTTCGAGGATGTCGCGCGCATAGACGGGCAGGAGCGCGACGGCGCCGCTGAGCAGAACGGCGAAGAGGTCTAGCGAGACCGCGCCGAGCACGATCTTCTCGCCCCAGATGTAGCGGAAGCCGGCGAACAGGGTCTCGAGCGTCGGCTTCTCGGTCTGGATGCGCTGGCGCGGGGCGGCAATCATGAAGGACAGCACGGCGGTCGCGGCCATCAGCAGCGTCGCCGTTGCGTAGGCGGCCCCGGCGGAGACGCCGTAGAGCAGTCCGCCGGCAACGGGCCCGACGATGGTCGCCGTCTGCCAGGCGGACGAGTTCCAGGCGACCGCGTTGGCGAAATCCTCGGGCGGCACGAGATTGGCGACGAGCGAGGCGGAAGCCGGCGCGAAGAATGCGCGGGCGACGCCGAACAGGGCGAGCACGGCGAAGACGGCGGAGACCCCATCGAGGCCGCGCAGGGTAAGCAGGAGAAGCGCCAGCGCACAGACCGCCTCAAGTCCCGCCGCGAGCCCCATGATCGGCCGGCGGCCGAAGCGATCGGCCGCCGTGCCGGTGACCAGCACGAGCAGCAGGGAGGGCGCGAACTGGATGATGCCGACGAGGCCGAGGTCGAAGGGATCGCGCGTCAGGTCGTAGATCTGCCAGCCGACCGCGACCGAGACGATCTGCGTAGCGAAGGTGGCGAGGAACCGGGCGCACCAGTAGGTGAGGAACGGACGGTGGCGGAAGGCGGCGAAACGCCGGTCGCGTTCGGCGGACGTCATACTGCTGACTGCTTTCCCGGAGGCTGCGCCCTTCGCAACGGAACGGGCGAATTGGCGAACGCACTCTTAGCGCACGCCCGGCAGCGGCGCGCGTCGAATCTCGTCCACCCCGGCCGGCGGTGTGTCCGCTCCGGTGTGTGGCGGGGCGCCCCGCCTCAGAGCGGCTTTACGAGGTTGGGGATCTTGGTTCCGTTCGGACCGTACCAGGTCGCCGCGGCGCGGCACGCGTCCGCCTCGCCGCCCGACGCGGCTATCTTCGGCACGAGCGTCGCGCTGTAGGCGCCCGCGTCTTCGAGGATGTCGTCGATTTCGAGCCCCGCACGCATGACAATGATCGACATGACGGAGATATCGATCGTCACGACTCGGCAGACGGAGACCAGCGCGATCACTTCGCCGAACTGCTCGACGGCGATCTGCCTGAGGTCTTTCTTCTCCTCCGCCGCGACGGTGCCGGCCGCCGCCAGCACGGCGAAGACCGCGGCTAGAAACTTCTTCACGTCCACTCTCCTTGCGATCCGGCGCCGCCCTGGGGCGGTTGGCCGCCACCGCCGCCTTTCGGCAACGCAACTCGGGCAGCAATAAGGCGCTTCGCCGGCGTTTGTGAAGCCTGTTCCGCCAGCCGCCCGACCGTGTCGCCAGGGCAACGGTGTCGCGCAAGGCGCACAGCGCCGGGGTGAGGCGCCGCGACGCTGACGGCCGCTCAGTCCTTCATCACGGCCACCGGCCGGCACCACCCGGCGCTGGCGCCCTTGATCTTCACCGGGAAACAGATCACGTCGAAGCCGGTCGACGGGATCGTCTCGAGGTTCGCCAGTTTCTCCAGGTGGCAGTAGCCGCGCACCATGCCGGCGCGGTGGCCCTCCCAGATCAGCGACGCGTCGCCGGTCTCGGCGACCTTGCGCGCGGTGTGGACGAAGGGCGCGTCCCAGCTCCACGCGTCGGTGCCGGTCACCCTGACGCCGCGCTCTGTCAGCCAGAGCGTCGCCTCGCGTCCCATGCCGCAGCCGGTGGCGACATAGTCGGGCTGGCCGTAGCGCGCGCCGGCCGCCGTGTTGACGAGGACGATGTCGAGCGGTTTCAGCACGTGGCCGATCCGGTCGAGTTCGCGCTCGACGTCCGCCGCCGTGGCGACGTAACCGTCGCCGAACGAGCGGAAGTCGAGCTTCACGCCGCGGCTCCAGCACCATTCGAGCGGCACCTCGTCGATGGTGATGGCGCGGCGGCCGCCGTCCATCGTCGAATGGAAGTGGTAGGGCGCGTCGAGATGGGTGCCGTTGTGCGTGGTCAGCGAAACGCGCTCGATCGCCCAGCCTTCGCCGCCGGGCAGCTGGTCGCGGGTTACGCCGGGGAAGAAGTCGAGCACCTGGCCGGCAGTCATCTGGTGGTCGAAATAGTCGATTTTCGGACCGATTCCGGGCGGGTCGGCATATTCGGTGTTTTCCAGAGGGCGCGACAGGTCGACGAGTTTCATGTTTCCTCCGATCGGAGTGGCCGGGCCCACGTCAGGCAGCTTGCCTTCAGAACGCCTTGAACGTCAGCGTCGTCAGCGAGCGGACGATACCGGGCACGTCGGCGACATTGACGTTGATGAACTTGCCGATGTCCGTTCCGTCCTCGATGTAGACCTTCATCATCAGGTCGTACTCGCCGCTCGTCGAGTAGAGCTCCGACGCGACCTCGCGCTCGAAAAGGGCGTCGGCGACCTCGTAGGTACGGCCGGGCTGGCACTGCAACTGGACGAAAACCGCTCTCACTCTTCCCTCCTGGAAATCAGGCGCGACCTTTGCCCCGGAGCGTCAGCCTGTCAACAGCGTCCGTGCCAGCGGATGCTCCGGGTCGGCGAGGCCGTCGACCACGTCGAAGTGATGCCGGTCCGGTTCCTCGACGGCCGCCGTCGCCGCGCCCAGTCCCTTCCAGATGCTGGCGAGCAGCGCGTTCTGGCGGACGAACTCGGCGCGCTCCGCCGAACCGACCCAGCAGGTCAGCCGCGTCCCGGGAAGAGGTTCGAGCAAGGCCGGGCTTTCGCGCAGCGCCTCGTCGGCGTCGAGCCGCAGGGTCGCGTTCAGCGCCGTGCGCAGGAGCGGGCGGAGGTCGTGGACGCCCGAGATCGACAATGTGTGGGCGATGCGGTGCCTGGTGTCTTCCGGCAGCGGCGATGTCGAGGAGACCATGCGCGTCGCGAGATGGCCGCCCGCCGAGTGGCCGACGAGGCGGATCGGGCCGGAGACGCGCGCGGCTGCCGCTTCGATCGCCTGGCCGATCTCCCGCGTGATGTCGGCGATGCGGACTTCGGGGCAAAGGGAGTAGGCCGGCATCGCAACGGCGTGGCCGGCGAGAACAGCGCCGCGGGCAAGGTGCGACCAGAAGGATTTTTCGTTGCGCAGCCAGTAGCCGCCATGGACGTAGACGATGAGGCCGGCCGGCTCGCCGTCGGGCAGGAACAGGTCGAAGCGGTTGCGTGGCCGGCTGCCGTAGGCGACGTCGAGCTCGGCCCGGCCGGTGGCGAGCATCGCGTCCCTGTATCGGCGCGCGGGCTCGATCCACGCCGCCGGCCAGCGTTCTCCGCCGGGGATATGCGGCGCGTTGGCGTAGGCGTCGTCCCAATCGGTGATCTGGTGAAGGAACATGCCGACGCCCCCTTTGCCGCCCCGATGGCCGCAGCCGTATAGCGGATACTCTTGCCTCAGGGACGGCGGGCCCGCAATTGTCGGCGGCCCGATGTTCAGCCCGCGGCGAGGCACTCGCCGCCGTCCAGCACCAAAGCCTGTCCGGTCATGAAGGACGAGCGGTCGGAGGCGAGGAAGAGCACCGCCTCGGCGATCTCTTTGACCGACGCCCAGCGTCCCATCGGGATCTTCGTGCGCACATAGGTCTCGAGTGCGGCGCGTCCGCCCATCTGGCGCATGTAGGGTTCGTTGAACGGCGTGTCGACCCATCCCGGGCAGAGCGCGTTCACCCGCACGTTGTACCGCGCATAGTCGAGCGCGATCTGCCGTGTCATGGCGACGACGGCATGTTTGGTCGTCGCGTAGGCGATCATCTCGCGGTCGTAGAGCACGCCCGAATTGGACGAGGTAATGATGATCGAGCCGCGCCCGGCCGCGCGCATGTGCGGCATGGCCAACCGGGCGAGACGGAAGTGCTGGCGCACGTTCATGCGCCACGAGGCGTCCATGCCTTCGGGATCGACCTGCTCCAGCGTGCCCTCGACCTGGATGCCGACATGCGAATGCAGGACGTCGATACGGCCGTAGGCGGAGAGGCAGGCGTCGACCAGCCGGTCGAGCTGTGCGTCGTCGGCAACGTCGGTTTCGAGCGGGATCGCTCGGCCGCCGCGGCCGACGATGGCGTCACGCGCGGCGAATGCCTTTTCCGGATCGCGGTCGGCGACGACCACGGCCGCGCCTTCTCTGGCGAGGAACTCGGCGCTCGCCCGGCCAATTCCGGATCCGGCCCCGGTGACGATGGCTGCCCGCCCCGAGAGGATCATTCTGCGGCTCCCTGCCGCTTCCCGCCGCGCTCCCGCAGCAGGAACTGCGCCGCGATGAGCAGCGTCAGCGACACGACGAGCACGACGGTACCGATCGCGTTGACCTCCGGCGTGATGCCGCGGCGGATCGAGGAGAAGATGTAGATGGGCAGCGTGCTGTCCGGACCGGAGACGAAGAAGGCGATGATGAAGTCCTCGAAGCTGAAGGTGAAGGCGAGCAGGAAGCTGGCGAGGATCGCCGGCGCCAGCAGCGGCAGGACAACCTGACGGAAGGTGCCGAGGGGCGTGGCGTAGAGGTCCTCGGAGGCCTCGATCAGCGTGCGGTCGAGGCCGGCGAGCCGCGAGCGAACGATGAGGATGACCACGGCGAGGTTGAACAGGACATGGGCGCCGATCACCGTCGGCAAACCCATGGAGAGGCGCGGCAGCGCGTCGCCGAAGACGGCGAAGATGACCGGATTGACCAGGTCGAAAACGGTGACGAAGGCGATCAGCGTGGCGATGCCGATGACCACGCCGGGGACCATGATGGCGATGTAGATCAGCGCGTCGAAGGCCTGGCGCAGCCAGCCGCGGACGCGTTCGAGGCCGAGCGCGGCGAGCGTGCCGATGATCGTCGCCAGCACCGCCGTCCACAGCGCCACGACGAGGCTGGTGCGCAACGCCTTCATGGCGAAGGGGTTGGCGAAGGCCTTGAAGTACCACTCGATCGAGAAACCCTGCCAGTCCATCGCGTAGCGGCCGGCGTTGAAGCTGTAGATGACGATCAGGGCGATCGGCAGGTAGAGGAAGACGTAGATGGCCGAAGCGTACCAGCGCATGACCGCCCCCTCAGACCAGCGGTTGCTGGCGCTTGCCGCCGCCGCCGAGCACGAAACGCATGTAGGCGACGATCGAGGCCAGCATGACCAGCACCATGGAGACGGCGACGGCGGCGCCGAACGGCCAGTTGCGCGACTGCAGGAAGAGGTCGACCAGCGCGTTGCCGATGAAGAACACCTTGCCGCCGCCGAGCAGCGCCGGGACGATGAACTCGCCCATCAGCAGGATGAAGACGAGCAGCGACCCGGTGGCGACGCCGGGCAGCGAGACGGGCAGCGTCACCTGCCAGAAGGTGCGGAGCGGGTTGGCGCCGAGATCGGCGGAGGCCTCGAGCAGGCGCTTGTCGAGACGTTCGAGGCTGACGTAGATCGGGAAGATCATCAGCGGCAGGTATCCGTAGACCATGCCGACGAGCACGGCGAAGCGCGTGTTGACGAGCCGGATCCCCTCGATGCCGATCATCTCCAGGTAGGCGGGCACGCCCTTGCTGCCGAGGATGAGCAGCCAGGCGTAGATGCGCAGCAGCTGGCTCGTCCAGAACGGCACGATGATCAGGACGAGCAGCAGCGTGCGCCAGCGCGGTGAGGCCTTGACCGCGAGATAGTAGGCCATCGGATAGGCGACGATGGCGCAAAGAAGCGTGCCCACCGGGGCCATCATCAGCGTGTTGAGGAAGGCCTGGCCGCGCGAGGCGAGGTTCAGGTAGTTGTCGAAGGTGAAGGCGGGCGCATAGCCGCCGGCCGGCGCCCGCTCCCCGAAGCTGTAGAGCACGACGACGGCGAGCGGCAGGACGAGGAGCAGCAGGAAAAACGTCGCCGCCGGCCCCACCAGCAGCGCCGTCGCCCCCTTGCCGCCTCTCTGCACCGCCGTCGCCATGATAGTCGTCAGGCCGACTTGAAGCGCGCCATGATCTCGGCCCGCAGCGGATCGGTCAGCGTCGCCGCGGCGCCGAACTCGAGCGCCGAGAGCAGTTCCTGGGCCGGGTAGAGGATCGGGTTCTCGAGCATCTCCTTGGGCACCAGCGCGTTGGTGCGCTTGTCGGTGCTCGGGTAGCCGTGCGCCTGTACCTCCCTGGCGTTCACCGCCGGGTCGAGCATGTAGTCGATGAAGGCATAGGCCGCCGCCGGGTTGGGCGCACCCTTCGGGATCGCGTAGAAGTCGGTCCAGATCTCGCCGCCCTCCTTGCCGAGCACGTAGGCGATCTCGGGCATGTCGCGCCGAAGCTGGGTTGCGTCGCCGGTCCACGCGACCGAGGCGACGGCGTCGCCGGCGCGGATCGCCGGCTGGTAGTCCGAATTGATGGCGAACAGGTGCGGCTTGCACTCGATCAGAAGCTTCTCGGCATCGGCCAGTTCCTTCGGATCGACCGAGTTGAACGAGTAGCCGAAGTACTTCAGCGCGTTGCCGATGGTGGTGAGCTGGTAGTCGTGGACCATGACCAGGCCAGACAGGTCGCCGCGGGTGCGGTCCCAGAATTCCTTCCAGGTGGTCATCTCGCCCTTCACCTTGGCGGTGTTGACGACATAGCCGGTGGTGCCCCAGTCCTTCGGCACGGCGTAGACGGCGCCGTCGATCTTGGCCTCGCCGATGAAGCGGGCGTCGTGATCGGCCTCGATGAAGTTCGGGATCTTCGTCAGATCGATCGGCTCGATCAGGTTCAGCGACTTGTAGGTCGAGATCGTGTAGTTGGTCGGCACGAAGACGTCCCAGCCGGTGCCGCCGGCCTGCAGCTTGGCCAGCATCTCCTCATTCGAGCCGAACACGGTGACGTTGATGTTGACGCCGGTGTCCTTGGTGAACTGGTCGAGGTTTGCCTGGTCGAAGTAGTTCGGCCAGGTGGTGAAGTTGAGCGTGTCGCCGAGCTCGCCGGCCGCCCAGGCCTTGCGCGGCCGCAGGCCCGGCATGGCGTTGCCGAGCACGGCGGTGGCGAGACCGAGGCCGGTCACGCCGAGGAAGTGCCGGCGCGAGACCGAGCCGCGGCGATAGCGCAGCAGTTCATGGATGAAGTCCTTACTCGAAATCGGCTTGCTGTCGTCTGACATCGTGTTTCTCCTCGTGGTGAACCCCGTTTCGGATTTCTTTCTTCATTCGCCGCCCAGGACGAGGGCGGCCTCCGGACTGAACGCCGCGAAGACGGCTTCTCCCGCCTCGAAGGGACGCTCAGTGAGCTCGCTCCTGCGCGGCGCCAGCGTGAGGAACTCGCCCAACGTGTCGCTGCGCAGCAGGTATTCGATGTGTTCGCCGAGGAAGATGCGGTTCTGCACCCTCGCCGCGATCCTGGCGGCGCTATCCCCGGGCAGGTCGGCCACCTGCCGCGCCAACACGATCTGCTCGGGCCGCACCGCGACGCTGACCGCGTCGCCGGGGAGCAGCGACAGGCCCTCGCCGGTGCGGCCGGCGGCAATGGTGTCGCCGCCGTCGAGGTCGACACGTACCGCGCCCGCGGCGGCGGACCGGACGGTACCGGCAAAAAAGTTCGATTTGCCGACGAAATCCGCGACATAGCGATTGACCGGCCGGTCGTAGAGGTCGCTCGGCGAGCCCTGCTGGACGATCCGCCCGTCGCGCATGATGCAGACGCGGTCGCTCATCGAAAGCGCCTCCTCCTGGTCGTGAGTGACCAGGATGAAGGTGATGCCGACGCGCCTCTGCAGGTTCTGCAGCTCGATCTGCATGTCGCGGCGCAGCTTGCGGTCGAGCGCCGCCAGCGGCTCGTCGAGGAGCAGCACCTTCGGCTCGTTGATCAGGGCGCGAGCGAGCGCGACCCGCTGCTGCTGGCCGCCCGACATCTCCCAGATGCGCCGCCCTTCGAAGCTGCGCAGCTGGACGAGGTCGAGCATCGCCGCGACACGGCGGTCGATCTCGGCCCGCGATGGCCGCGGCGAGCGCTGCAGGAGACCGTAAGCAACGTTGCGCGCGACGTTGAGGTGGGGGAACAGGGCGTAGCTCTGGAACACCATGTTCACCGGGCGGCGGTAGGCGGGTAGCTCGTTGACGCGCACGCCGTCGATCAGCACCTCGCCCTCGGTCGGCTGTTCGAATCCGGCGATCATGCGCAGCGCCGTGGTCTTGCCGCAACCCGAGGGGCCGAGGAAGGAGAGGAATTCGCCCGACCGGACCTCAAGCGCGAGTCCGTTCGCGGCGACGACGTCGCCGAAGCGCTTGGTCACGTTGCGGAACGCCACGGTCGGGACCGGCGCGCCGCCCGGCATGCCTCGCCTATCCTCGCCTGAAATGGGTGTTGCCGTATCGGCCATGTTCCGCGATATATCCCCTGGATAGCGCAATCTATTCACGCATGGCCGCGTCTGTATATATGCCGCCAGGCATATCTCTTTTTTGATAGGCCGCGAGGTTTGGGGGAAGAATGGTATCCGACTGGAACGTCGCCGTAGCCGAGGTCATTGCCTCGCTGGGGACGCCGCGTTTCCCGGCCGCGCTGGTGGCGGCGCTGCGTGGCATCGTCGACTTCGACTACACGGTGATGTTCGCCTATCGCGGCGACGCCCGTCCGATCGACCTCTATGACGACTTTCCGGAAGGCAAGCGCACGGTCATGGTCGACGCCTACCAGGACGGCCCGTACCTGCTCGACCCGCTGTTCCTTGCCTGCCACCGGCGCATCGAACCCGACCTTTACCGGTTGCGCGATCTCGCCCCCGACCGCTTCTACCAGGGCGAATATTTTCGCTCCTACTATGTCCAGACCGGCCTGTCGGAGGAGATCGGCTTCATCGTCGCCCTGCCGGGCGGCGTCATGGCGGTCATCTCGGCTATGCGTTCTGACCGCGGAACGGGCTTCTCCGCGCGCGAGTTCGCGACCCTGCGCCGCGCCCATCCGGTCGTCGCCGCCGCGGCCGCCAAGCACTGGAACGATCTTCACCGCAATTTCGAGACTGGGGGGGAGGAGCCGCCGGCGCCGGTCCTTCATCGCAACATCGACCACGCCTTCCAGACATTCGGCAAGCCGTCGCTGACGCGGCGCGAGCGCGAGGTCGTCGAATACGTGCTCAAGGGTCATTCGTCGGAGGCGATCGGCGACATCCTCGGCATTTCCGCGGGCACCGTGCGCATCCACCGCAAGAACATCTACAGCAAGCTCGGCATCAATTCGCAGGGCGAACTCTTCTCCCGCTTCATCGACGCGCTCTCGGCCGACGTCGGCGCCTGATCAATCCGGCTGCCATAGCTTTCGCAACCCGTTCCGCGGATCGTTTCCAACGACCGGGCGACGCCGCGCGCTACCGAACGCGTCGCATGAAACCCCGCCTGAATGGCCCCACCGGCCCAGTACGCGGCTTCCGGATGGCCGCCTCAGAATCGAGACGAATTTTCGTATTGTAGCGTTTGACATTCGGTATGGGCTCTCATAGGCTTTATTATCTTTCGCCGTGCAGCATAATTGCTGCAATGCGAAAGGCGGGAGGAAAACGTGTCGCGCGCAGAACCTTGCGACCTCTTCATCGTCGGCGGTGGTATCAACGGCTGCGGAATCGCCCGCGACGCCGCGGGTCGCGGTTTCTCCGTAACCCTGGCGGAGATGAATGACCTCGCATCGGGAACATCGTCCTGGTCGACCAAGCTGATCCACGGCGGCCTGCGCTACCTGGAGTATTACGAGTTCCGCCTGGTACGCGAAGCATTGATGGAACGAGAGGTGCTGTGGCGCAACGCGCCGCACATTATCTGGCCGATGCGCTTCGTCCTGCCCCACGCAGAAGGACTGAGGCCTGCCTGGCTGCTGCGCCTCGGCCTTTTCCTCTACGACCATATCGGTGGCAGAAAGCTGCTTCCGCCGACGCGCACCCTGGACATGCGCACCGACCCGGCCGGCAGGCCCCTCAAGCCGCTGTTCACCCGCGCCTTCGAATATTCCGACTGCTGGGTGAACGACGCGCGACTCGTCGTGCTCAACGCGCGCGACGCGGCCGACCGCGGCGCCCGGATCATGACCCGTACCAAGGTCGTCGGCGCACGCCGCGAGGGCGCGTTGTGGCGGGTGAGGGTCGAAGACGTCACGACCGGCCGTACAAGCGAGATCGCGGCGCGGGCGCTGGTCAACGCGGCAGGTCCGTGGGTCGACCGCGTCCTCTCCGAAAGCGTTGGACAGAACGATGTCCGCAACGTCCGGCTGGTTCAGGGCAGCCATATCGTCGTACGGCGCAAGTTCGACGACCCGCGCGCCTATTTCTTCCAGAACCGTGACGGCCGCATCATCTTCGCCATCCCGTACGAGGAAGACTTCACGCTGATCGGCACCACCGACCAGGATTACCTCGGCGATCCCTCGAAAGCCGTGATCAGCGAGCAGGAGATCGACTATCTATGCGCCGCCGCCAGCGAGTATTTCGCCGTGCCGGTCAGGCGCGAGGATATCGCCTGGACCTATTCGGGCGTGCGCCCCCTCTATGACGACGGCGCCTCGAAAGCCCAGGAAGCGACGCGCGACTACGTGCTGACGTCCGACGCGCCCGCGGGCCAGGCGCCGCTCCTCAACGTCTTCGGCGGCAAGATCACCACCTACCGGCGCCTGGCCGAGGCGATGCTGACGCGCATCGAGGCTCATCTCGGCCGTCGCGGTCGGCCTTGGACCGAAGCGTCGGCGCTGCCAGGAGGCGATTTCCCCGCCGACGGCTTCGATGCGCTCGTTGCCGCGACGCAATCGGCGTATCCTTTCCTCGACACCGGACATGTGCGTCGTCTCGTGCGCCTCTACGGAACGCGGGCGCGACGCCTCCTCGAAGGCGTGGCCGGGCCGGCGGATCTGGGGATTAATTTCGGCGCCGATCTGTTCGAGGCCGAGGTTCGCTATCTGATGAAGGAGGAGTGGGCAGCCACGTCCGCGGACGTCCTGTGGCGCCGCACCAAGCGCGGGCTCAAGCTGACCGCAGATCAGGCAGCAACGCTCGACGCATACATGCATGAAGCAGGATCGAGAGCCGGAACCGAAGCCGCATAGGATTTCGTAAAGACGGCCGAGGCCTGGGAGGAGCCGATGCTGGAATTGAGAAACGTCTCGAAGTCGGTCGGCGGCGCGGACCATATCCGCGACGTATCGCTCGTCCTTCGGCACGGTACGCTCAATGTCCTGCTCGGGCCCACACTTTCCGGCAAGACCACGCTGATGCGGCTGATGGCCGGGCTCGACGTCCCCACGGAAGGGTCGGTCTGGTTCGACGGCGTCGACGTCACCGGCGTGCCGGTGCAGCGGCGCAACGTCGCCATGGTCTATCAGCAATTCATCAATTACCCGGCAATGACCGTCTACGAGAACATCGCCTCGCCGCTGCGCGTCGCCGGGGCGCCCCGCGACACGATTGACCGCGAGGTCCGCCGCGCCGCCGAATTGCTCAGGCTCACCGCTTTCCTCGACCGGACACCCCTGCAGCTTTCCGGCGGCCAGCAGCAGCGCACCGCCCTCGCCCGCGCCATCGTCAAGAACGCCTCGCTGGTGCTCCTCGACGAGCCGCTCGCCAACCTCGACTACAAGTTGCGCGAGGAACTGCGCGCCGAACTGCCGAAGATCTTTGCCGAGACGGGCGCGATCTTCGTCTATGCCACGACCGAGCCGCACGAGGCACTGCTGCTCGGCGGCAACACGGCGACCCTGTCCGAGGGCCGGGTGACGCAGTACGGACCGACCATCGAGATCTTCCGCAATCCCGTTGACCTGACGACGGCGCGGACCTTCGCCGACCCGCCGCTCAACACCATCGTGCTGCGCAAGGAGGGCGCTTCCTTTCAGCTCGACGGCGGTGCGCGGCTGCCGGTGCCGGCCGACCTGTCCGGCATCGCCGATGGCGCCTACACGATCGGCTTCCAGCCCCACCACCTGTCGCTGACGAGCACCGGGGCCGACGCGGCGCCGGTCAGGGCCGTCGTCACCGTGACCGAAGTCACTGGCTCGGAGAGCTTCGTCCATCTTTCGTTTGCCGGCGAGCGCTGGGTGATGCTCAGCACCGGTGTGAAGATCTTCGAGCCGGACGAGACACTCGAGGTGTTCATCGATCCGCGCCACCTGCTGGTATTCGACGGCGATGGCCGCGCTGTACGCGCCGCGGCGCGGGCGGCGGCTTAGGGGGGCGGGGATGGCGAGCATCCAACTCGATCACATCCGCCACGCCTACGGTGCCAGACCGAAGGCGCCGTCGGACTATGCCTTGAAGGAGGTGCACCACACCTTCGCCGACGGCGGCGCCTACGCGCTGCTCGGCCCGTCCGGATGCGGCAAGACCACGCTGCTCAACATCATCTCGGGCCTGCTGCAGCCGAGCGAGGGGCGCCTGCTCTTCGACGGCCGCGACGTCACGCACCTTGCGACGGAAGCCCGCAACATCGCCCAGGTCTTCCAGTTCCCGGTCGTCTACGACACGATGACCGTATTCGACAATCTCGCCTTCCCCTTGCGCAACCGTGGGGTCGCCGAGGACGAGGTACGCCGCAGGGTCAATGAGATCATCGACATGATCGACCTCGGCGCGCTTGCCGGCAGCAAGGCGCAGCGCCTGACCGCCGACAGCAAACAGAAGATCGCGCTCGGCCGCGGATTGGTGCGCTCCGACGTCAACGCCATCCTGTTCGACGAGCCGCTGACGGTCATCGACCCGCACATGAAGTGGATGCTGCGCTCGCAATTGAAACATCTTCACCGGCGGGTCGGCTTCACCATGGTCTACGTCACCCACGACCAGACCGAAGCGCTGACCTTCGCCGACCGCGTCGTTGTCATGTACGAGGGCGAGATCGTGCAGATCGGCACGCCGGAGGAGCTGTTCGAACGGCCGCGCCACACCTTCGTCGGCTATTTCATCGGCTCACCCGGCATGAACGTCCTGCCGGCCGAGATCGACGGGCGCACGGCCCGCGTCGGTGGGCTGGCGATCGAGCTGCCGACGCCGGTGGCGATTCCGCCCGGCGCCAGGGCCGAACTCGGCATCCGGCCCGAATTCGTCCGCATCGGCCGCGACGGGTTCCCTGCAG
>JACZKY010022021.1_pt1 | contig 14680 bp, 15 predicted proteins | sample 8237611 | NCBI WGS metagenome assembly JACZKY01 (sample SAMN16148055, study PRJNA663545) | marine sediment metagenome | biome: sediments and biomass from bioreactor inoculated with such sediments; feature: coastal sediments; material: methane- and iron-fed bioreactor; isolation source: Bothnian...
ACGACCTGCCCGATTCGCCCGAACCCGAGAATCCCGAGCCGCTTCCCCGTCACCTGGGTACCCACCATGAAGGCGGGGCTCCAGTCCTTCCAGGTGCCGGTGCGGACCAGCCGCTCGCCTTCGCTGGCCCGCCGTGCCGCGCCCAGCATCAGCATCAGGGTCAGCTCCGCGGTCGCGTCGGACAGCACCTCGGGGGTGTTCGTAACGACGATGCCCCTGGCCCGGGCGGCCTGCAGGTCGACGTGGTCGTAGCCGACGGAAAAATTGGCGATGGCGCGCACGCGCTCCGGCAGGCGGCCGATCACCTCGGCGCTGAATTTTTCGGTGTGGCACGGAAGGATGGCGTCGACGTCCGCGGCCCGGTCGACGAGCTCGTCCGCGGAATAGAGGACATCCCCGGGGTTCAGGCGGGCGTCGTAGTCCCGCCGGAGCCGGGCCTCGACGGCATCCGGCAGCTTGCGGGTCACGAGGACGGCGGGTTTCGTCATCCTCAGCGGCCGTACACCACGCCCGGCAGCCACAACCCGATCTGCGGGAACAGGTACAGTATGAGTATGGCGAGCAGTTGCAGCGCCATGAACGGGATCATCCCCAGGAAGATCTGGTTCAGCGTCACGTGCGGCGGAGCCACGCCCTTCAGGTAGAACGCCGCCATCGCCACCGGCGGCGACAGGAACGCCGTCTGCAGGTTGAGCGCCACCAGCAGGCCGAAAAACAGCGGATTGATGTTGAAGTGCGTCAGCAGCGGGAGGAAGATCGGCATGAAGATGACGATGATCTCGGTCCATTCCAGCGGCCAGCCCAGCAGGAAGATGAGGACCTGCGCCAGCAGCAGGAAATGCAATGGCGACAGGTCGAGCGAGGTCACCCAGGAATTGATGATCTCCTGGCCGCCCAGCAGCGCGAACCCCGCGGCGAAAATGCCCGACCCGACGAACAGCCAGCACACCATCGCGCTGGTCCTTGCGGTGAGAAAGACCGCCTCCTTGAGCATCTTCAGGTTGAACTGCCCGTAGACGAGCGCCAGGATCAAGCCTCCGAACGATCCCATCGCCGCCGCCTCGGTCGGCGTGGCCAGGCCGGCGATGATGGAGCCGAGCACGCCGAGGATCAGGATCGCCAGCGGGAAGAACGAGCTCAGCAGCAACTTGAAGATCTCGAGCCGGGTGAAGGTGAAGATCGCGTAAAACAACGCGACGCTCGCCGCGACGAGGCCCAGGGCGATCCAGAACGACAAGGGGACGCCGTTGCTGTCGTCCGGCGTTTCCCCGCCGGGGGCATCGCCGCCGACCAAACCCTGGTCCTCCGGCGTTTCGGCGGTCGTTTCGGTACCCGGGGGTTCGCTCAGCCCCCAGGCCCCTTCCGGCTCCTGGAGACCACCGGCGTCCTGCTCCTCCTGCCATTCGTAGGTTCTGGCCCTGGCCTGCTCGCTCATGGACGCGAGGCCCATCGCGACCACGCCCTCGGGCACCGCCTCCTCGGGGGCCGTCACGGCGAGGTAGATCGAGCCCATGAACAGCACGGCCGCCAGCCCCGGCAGCAGCGCAATGCCCAGCTGCCGGAGCATGGTGAACATCGGGACGTCGTGATTCCGCCTGCCCATCATCCCGCCGATCAGCCCCGCCACGGCGTTGCCGCCTTTCCGGGAGAGGGTTTCCGCGAACACGGGCAGTTCCACGTGCTTGTCCTCTTCGGACAGCGGCGGCGCGGCGCTGGGTTTCAGTTTCGCGTAGAGGATGATGGAGCCGATGTAGAGCGCCGACAGCATGAGGCCCGGGAAGAAGGCGCCCGCGTAGAGCTGCATCACCGAGACGCCGGCGGTGGCGCCGTAGAGGATCAGAAGCACCGACGGCGGGATCAGGATGCCGAGGGTACCGCCCGCGGTCACGGCGCCCGCCGAGAGCCGGACGTTGTATCCGGCCTTGAGCATCGCGGGAAAGGCGAGCAGGCCCATGAGCGTCACCACCGCGCCGATGATGCCGGATGCGCAGGCGAAGATTGCGCAGGTCACCACCGTCGCGACGGCCAGCGACCCGGGGATCCGGGAGGTCGCCAGGTGCAGGCTCTTGAACAGGCGCTCGATCAGGTTGGCGCGCTCGACCAGGTAGCCCATGAAGACGAACAGTGGGACCGAGATCAGCACGTCGTTGTTCATGACCCAGTAGGCGCGCTGCACCATCAGGTCGAGCGTCTGCTGCACCGCCAAGGAAGGGTTCACGCTGTGGTAGGCGAACCAGGTGAACATCGTGCCCATGCCCATCAGCGTGAACGCGGTGGGGAAGCCGAGCATGATCGTCACGACGATCAGCGCCAGCATCAGGAGGCCCAGGTGGCCGTTGGTGATGTTCTCCGGCGACGGCATCGCCACGAACAGGCCGATGAGGACCAGCGCCATAATGGAAAGGCCGAACCAGACCCCTTTTTTCATTTGCGGTCCTTCTCTCTCGCGGTGATGATCGCATCCAGCCTGGCGATGTCCTCGTCCTTGACGTGCATCTGTTCCTTCAGTTTTTCGACGTCGACTTCCTCCACGTCCTGTTCGCGCGAGGGCCACTGGCCTTCCTTTAGGCAAACGACGCAGCGGATCATCTCCACGATGCCCTGCGCCAGCAGGAACGCGCCGGCGACCGGGATGACGGTCTTGAACGGGTAGATCGGGGGGCCCTCGGCGGTGATGCTCGAGCGCTCCAGGATGCTCCAGGATTCGGCTGCGTAGATGTAGCCGGCCCAGCAGAGCGCGCAGACCCCGGGCAGGAAGAACACGAAGTACAGCGTCAGGTCGAGGCCGGCCTGCAGTCGCGGCGGGAAGAAGCCGTACAGGACGTCGCCGCGGACGTGGCCGTTCCTGGACAGCGTGTAGGCCCCCGCCATCATGAACAGGGCCCCGTACATCATGAGCATGACGTCGAAGGCCCAGGGATGCGGCTCGTTGAGCGCGTACCGCGAGAACACCTCGTAGGTGATGAGGAGGGTGAGCGACACGATGAGCCAGGAAAACACGTGGCCGACGAACGTGCTGATCTTGTCGACGGCGAGCAGGTATTTCCGCATATTCGACCTTTCAAGAAGCAGCCATCCGGGCAGGGCCCGGATGGCTGCTGGATGGGTCCGTGAAAACCGCTAGCTTTTCTTCGTGTCCTTTTTCGGGGCCGCTTTCTTGCCGAAGTAGTAGTTGTACGCCATGCGCCGGTTGACGTTGTAATCCATGTCCCAGCTCACCGCGCGCCGCGCGAACGCTCTCTGGGATTCGACGATCTCCTTGAACAGGGGGTTCTCCGCAGACTTCTTCTCCAGGACCGCGTCGAACACTTCCAGCTGCTTGTGCAGGATCGCGTCGGGGGTCTTGTAGAACTTCACCTTGTCCTTGGTCTGCAACTCGATGTAGTCCTTCGAGTAGCGGTCGATCGCCTTCCACGACATGTCGGCCGAGGCCGCTTCCACGCAGACGTCGATCAGCGCCTTCATCTTGTCGGGCAGCGCCTTGAACTTGTCCTTGTTGAACAGGATCTCGAAGCTCTCCGCGTTCTGGTGGTAGCTCTGCAGCATGCACACCTTGGACACGTCCGGGAAGCCGAGCAGGCGGTCGGAGCTGGCGTTGTTGAACTCCGCCCCGTCGAGGAGGCCGCGGTCCAACGCCGGCACGATCTCACCGCCGGGCAGCGCGTTGACCGCCATGCCCATCATGGTGAACATGTCGACGGAAATTCCCACGGTGCGGAACTTCTGGCCCTTGATATCCTCCAGCTTGGTGACCGGCTTCTTGAACCAGCCGAACGGCTGCGTCGCCATCGGTCCGTAGGCGTAGGAAACCACGTTCGCGCCGATGGAGTCGTAGATCTTCGCCAGCAGTTCCTTGCCGCCGCCGTATTTGTGCCAGGCCAGCTGCATGTTGGCGTCCATGCCGAAGCCGGGGCTCGACCCCCAGAGCGCCAGGGCGTTCTGCTTGCCGTAGTGATAGACGAAAACGCCGTGGCCGCCGTCGAGCGTGCCCTTGGACACCGCGTCCAGCAGGGCGAAGGCCGGCACCACGGATCCCGCGGGGAGCACCTCGATCTTGAGGTCCCCGCCGGTCGTGTCGTTGACCTTCTTGGCGAAGTCGAGCGCGTACTCGTGGAAGATGTCCTTGCTCGGCCAGGTGCTCTGCCACCGCATCGTGATGGGCCCTGCCGATTTTGCGATCTTCGGGAAGCCCAGCGCCGCTGCGCCGGCGGTCGCGGCGGCGGCGGCGGTGAGGAACTTGCGGCGGGATACGCACGCCTTCTTGTTGTCTGCGGTCAGTTCTTTCTTTGCCATGACTCCCCTCCCGGGTGGTTTTGGTGGTTATGAAAGACTGCCTTTGCGGAACAACAACCTGTCGAACGCCTGCTTTTCCATCCTTATAGTCCGACGCACAATCAGATGCTTGTTCTTACGGTTCACCCCCCTCCTGCCATCTCGCCGAATGGGCATGACGGAAAGAATGCGCCGCTCCCCTCGTTTCGCCCGGAGCGCAAATGCGCCGGCGGTCCGCTACCTGATTGGCGGATACGGGGTCTTGAACTGTTCGCCGGCATCTCGTCCTTAGGATCGGGGGGAATGGGTTGTCCGGATAATTAGGCGGTACGGTTCCTGGGTGCGGATGACGAAGGGTTCCAAGTCGCCACGAAGCATGCATCCAAGTAACACGGGCGAACGAAAAGAGTCAATTGAAAACAGTCGATCGGAAACAACGTATCGGGAGGCAGTATTACTAGGAGGTCAACCGGGAGACAAGGGTGGTTCCGGTTTCAGCCGCGGGAGACCACCGACAGGCGCAGCGACGCCACTCCGGGGATCTCCGCCAGAAGACGGTCCCCCGGCAGGATGCGGCCGACGCCCGCGGGGGTGCCCGTGAGGATGACGTCTCCCGGTTCGAGGGTGAAGCAGGCCGACATGTGGCGCAGGATGGCGGGGATGCGGTGGATCATCATCGCGGTGTGCCCGTCCTGCCGCGTCTCCCCGTTCACCTCCATGCGGATCCGCAGATCGTGCGGGTCCGGCACCCTGGACGCCTCCACGAAGCCGGAGAGCGGACAGGCGGTGTCGAATCCCTTGGCGATCTCCCACGGCAGCCCCTTCTTCTTCAGTTCCCCCTGGACATCGCGCAAGGTGAGGTCGACGGCTACCCCGTACCCGGCGATATGTTCCATCGCCCGCTCCTCCGGGATATCCTTTCCCTCCTTCCCGATCAGGACGGCCAGTTCCGCCTCGTGGTGGCATTCCCGGGAATAGGACGGGATCACGATCGCCTCCCCCTCGCCGATGACCGAAGAGGAGGGCTTGATGAAGATCACGGGCGCCCCGGGGGTTTCGTTTCCCAGTTCCCGGATGTGGTCCGCATAGTTGCGGCCGATGCAAAGGATCTTTCCGATGGGGAGATCCGCGCGGTTTTCGAGACGGGCCGTTTTCATCCGTTGACGCTCCGGTATCCGACGGTTCAAAAACCCATGGCCACGAAATCCCCGTCCAGCTTTCCTACCTTCCCACCGTTGCAGTGCAGGATGGAAGCCACCCGGATCCTGGCGCGGTTCCTTTTCCGGAACGTTGCGATGAACCGCCCCCAGGCCGCCGGGTCGTGAAGGGAGGAGGTGGCCGTGAACCGGTCCGTGATGGGGGACTCGTAGCTCGTCGCGCTTTTCTGGATCACGAGGTTGCCCTCGATTTGTTCGTTCTTGAGTCGCAGGTACAGCAGCGTCCAGGCGGCAAGGATCGCCACGGCCGCCGCGCTTCCTCCGAAAACCGTTCCCCGGTGATTGATGTTCGGGGACAGGGGCGCGGACAGTGTCACGCCCTGGAGCGTGGCCTCGAGCACTTCGACCCCCATCGCCTTCGAAAGCGGAATGTGCTCGTGCAGGTATTTTTCAACGGCTCCCGCTTTCATCATGATGGTGCTCCTCCGAGGCGTTTTTCCGGCATTTCCCGCCGTTCACGGGAGGCGCCGGGACCGGCCGCACTGCCAGCATTCGGTGTATTGCCGCTCGATGTCCTCTCCGCAGCCGCATCGCCACGTCCCCGCGTCATCCGGCGAACGGGAGCTCCCTTCCCGGATCGCGCGGAGCAGTTCGACCGCCCGCCCGAAGTCCGCCTCGTCCACGACCCATACCGAGGGGCACGTATCGGGCGTCATCGGCACTTCCCCCCGGATGGCGTAAAGATGTTCCCCGCGGACCTCCGCGGGGATGTTCTCCCCCTCCAGAAGTCCTTTCAGCAAATGGGCATCCGCCAGGCCCGTGGCAGTATACACTTTCTTCAACGTCCCGCCCCGGCGCCGGTCATTTACGACTCCTCGCCGGACGCCGCTTCCAGCGCCCTCAGAACCATGTCTTTCGGGGGCACCCCCGATGCCCCGTAAGTCCTTCACGCGAACCCGAAAACGTAGCTGCCGCGCACGGAAGGGTCGATGTCCAGGCCGTCCACCAGGACGGTCGGGCTCCCGAGGAACCGGGTACGGTCCGCGTCGTCCTGCGTTTCGACCCGCTCCGTCCGCAGCTCGATCGGGATCTCCGATTCGGCGGCGCACTCCCGGAGGAGCCGGATCGTATCCGCGGTGGCCGGGCACCCCTCCGCATATAGCACCGTGACCGGCAGCTTCTTCACCATTCCTTTCCTCATGTGCGGTTCCCTCCTTCCCTGCGCATTCCTTTTGGATGCCGCAGCCGCCGGATAGTATCATTCATGGCAAGGAACGACGGGAAAGGATGGGCGTGAAACCGGAAACGCTGGACGGGAAAGCCCGGACGCTTGCGGAGCGGCTTCGCGCCTGCGACATCTGCCCCCGTCTGTGCGGCGTCGACCGGGCGAAGGGGGAGCGCGGGGTCTGCGGGACGGGCGCCCGCGCGGTCGTGGCGTCGTGCGGACCGCACTTCGGCGAGGAAGCGCCCCTGGTGGGGCGCGCGGGGTCGGGGACCGTCTTCTTCTCCGGCTGCCCCCTGCGCTGCGCCTTTTGCCAGAACGACGATATCAGCCACCGGATGGAAGGGGAGGAGACCGACGCCGACCGCCTTGCCGGCATCTTCCACTCGGTGGCCCGGATGGGGTGCCACAACCTGAACCTGGTGACGCCGACCCACGTGACTCCGCAGATCGTGGAGGCCCTGGGAAAGGCGGCCGCGGGAGGGTTTTCCCTTCCGGTCGTCTACAACTGCGGAGGGTACGAGCGGGTGGAGACGCTGCGGGAACTCGAGGGGATCGTGGACATCTACATGCCCGACCTGAAGTTCCTTTCCGCGGCTTCCGCCTCCCGGTTCTGCGACGCCCCGGACTACCCCGAAATCGCCCGGGAGGCGGTTCGGGAAATGGCCCGCCAGGTCGGGCCGCTCGCGCTCGACTCCCGCGGGATCGCGGTCCGGGGGCTTCTCGTCCGGCACCTCGTGATGCCGGGAGACGCATCCACGACGAACGAGGTGATCGACTTCCTGGCCACGGAGATCGGCAGGGGCACCTGCCTGAACCTGATGGACCAGTACCGCCCGTGCGGCAGGGCGTCCGGGTTTCCCGAAATTTCCCGGCGGATCTCCCGGAAGGAGTGGGGAGACGCCCGGGCGTACGCCGAACGCCGGGGGCTGAACCGCACCTACTAAAAAAGGACGCCTTCGGCTTACGGCACCAGGACGATCTTTCCCGCGGCCCCCGGGGACATCACGGCGGCGTGACTTTCGGGCGCCGAGGCCAGCGGCAGTTCCCGCGAGACGACCGGGCGCAGGGACCGGTTCTCCAGCCCCGCCCGCAACGCCGCCTGGATGACGGCCCGGTCCTCCTCCGGCGTGTTGAAGAGGGACATCCCGAGGATCGCGGCATCCCGGGTCATCGTATCCCTGGGGTCGATCTCCACCGTCCCCCGGCTGCCGATCACGACCACCCGCCCCCGCATCGACACGGCCTTGAGGTCCATGGGCAGGTTCACGTTGGAGAGCATCTCCAGGATGACGTCGAACCCGTGCCCGCCGGTGAGGGCCGCGGCCCGGTCCAGGTATCCGGGTTCCCGGTGGTTGAGGGCGTGATGCGCCCCTTCCCGGGTCACCAGCGCGACCCCTTCGGGCGTCCCGGCGGTGCCGACGACGACGAGGCCGGCGGCCCGGGCGATCTGCACCGCCGCGATGCCGACCCCTCCGCTGGCCCCGTGGACCAGGACCGTCTCCCCGGGGACGACCCGGGCCCGCTGGAAGAGGGCGCGCCAGGCGGTGGAGTACGGCACGCCGAGGGCGGCTCCCTGGGCGAACGAGACTCCCTCCGGCAGCGGGTGGACCCGAAGCGGTTCGCAAACCGCGTACTCGGCGTAGGACCCGGTGAGCGTCCCGGTGGTGTACACGCGGTCTCCGGTTTTCCACACGGGGACACCGTCTCCCGGCGCCTCCACCACCCCCGCGGCGTCGTGGCCCGGGGTATACGGAAGGGCGGCGGCCCGGGCGTAGGCGCCGGCGCGGATATAGGTCTCCACCGGGTTGACCCCGACGGCCCGGATCCGGACCAGCAGCTGCCCGGGACCGGGGACGGGCGTGGGAACGTCCTCGACGCGCATCACTTCGGGCGGACCGAACTCGCGAACGCGGATCGCTTTCATCGTGCTCCCCCTCCCCGGTGATTTCCGTTGGGATGCGTCTCATTGCCCCGTTGTTTCCTGCGGCACCGAAAGGGTAAACTGAAAATTCAACGAATATACACGGGAGGTGTCCCATGGACGAGAGCGACGGAAAGGTGATGGCTGGAGCGTTGCTTCTGCTGGCCGGTGCGGTCCTGGGCGCCGGCGTGGCCCTCCTCGTCGCCCCGCAATCCGGCAGGCAGACGAGGAAGGACATCCAGCGGCAGGTGAAGAAGACCCGGCGCAAGGTCGAAGGAGTGGCGGGCGAGTTTGCCGACAGCGTCTCCGGGATGGTGGACGCCATCGAGAAGAAGGCGGAAGAGATGCTCGACCAGGGGGCGGACCTGGCGAAGGATTCGAGGGAGGCCGTGCTGGAGGTGGTCGAGGAAGGGCAGGAGCGGCTTGCCAGGCAGCGGGACCGGCTGGCCAGACTCCTGGGATAGCCCATTGGAATCCGACGAGAGAAAACCGCCGGCCCAAGGCGCCGGGGAGGTCCCGGAACCGGCGGAAGACGGGGATTTCGCGGAACTGCTGGAGCAGACCTTCGTGGCTCCGGTGCGGTACGAACCGGGGCAGAAGGTCGTCGCGAAGGTCATCAAGGTGACCCCCGAGTGGATCTTCCTCGACCTCGGACGGAAGGGGGAAGGGGTCCTCGCGGCGAAGGAGATGACGGACGAGGCGGGCTGCGTCCAGGTCAAGGAGGGGGACTCCCTGGCGTCGTACTTCGTTTCCTCGGACGGGAGCGAGATGCTCTTCACCACGCGCGTCGGCGGGAGCTCCGCAGGGACCGCCCAGCTCGAGGAGGCGTGGCAGAGCGGGATCCCGGTGGACGGGCTCGTGGTGAAGGAGGTCAAGGGGGGATTCGAGGTCCGGCTCGCGGGCGGCTCGCGGGCGTTCTGCCCGTATTCGCAGATGGGGCTGCCCCGGACGCGGGGCGCGGAGGAGTTCGCCGGGAAGCACGCCGCGTTCCGGATCACGCAGTACGGTGAATCGGGGCGCAATATCGTCGTCTCCAGCAGGGTTCTGCTGGAGGAAGAGGAGGAGCGGAGGCGGGAAGAGTCGAAGGCGATCCTCTCCGAAGGGATGGTGGTCCCGGGAAAAATCACCTCCCTGCGGGATTTCGGCGCATTCGTGGACATCGGACCGATCGAGGGGCTGCTTCCGATCTCCGAGATCGGGTGGGAGCGGATCGAGGACATCCACGACGCCCTCGCCGTCGGGCAGGAGGTCGAGGTCGCGATTACCCGGCTGGACTGGGCAAACCGGAAATTCACCTTCAGCCTCAAGAAGACGCTTGCGGACCCGTGGGACACCGTCTCGCAGCGGTTTTCCCAGGGGGCGCAGCTCACCGGGAAGGTCGTGCGTCTCACGGCCTTCGGCGCGTTCGTGTCGCTGGGCGGCGGCGTGGACGGCCTCCTCCACATCTCCAAACTGGGGGGCGGAAAGCGGATCAAGTCCCCCGGAGAGGCGGTCCGCGTGGGGCAGGAGATCGCGGTAAAGGTGGATTCGGTGGATCCGGTGCAGCGCCGCATCGCGCTGTCCCTCGCGGGGGCCGACGCCGGGGAGACGTCCGGAGAGGAACAGGAGGAGTACAGGAAATATCTCGATCCGCCCTCGTCCCCGCCCGCCGTCGGCACGCTCGGGGAAGCCCTCCGTGCCAGGCTCGCGCAGAAAGGCAAGAAGTAACCCCGGCGTTCCCGGGCTACAGGTTCATGAACCCGAGGAAGTACGGCATCTGGCGGCGCCACCACGGCCAGTCGTGGCAGACGTCGTGCCCCCAGAAGTCGACCCATGCGGGAATTCCCTTCGCGGCCAGGATTTCTCCGAGCGCCCGGGTGTCCGCGACCATGGGATCCTCCCACGCCCCCTGCCCCACGCACACCATTATCCGGCTTTGGCGGTACCGGTCGAGATACCAGGGGTCGACCAGGTTCGGAAGGTAGGCCAGCGGCACGTGGAAGTAGACGTTCTCGTCCATGTAATCGCCCAGGAAGAGGTTGAGGGAGTAGAGCCCGGAAAGGGCGATCACCGCATCGAAGACGTCGGGGTGGCGGAAGAAGAAATTCGCGGAGTGGTACGCGCCCATGCTGCACCCCGTGGCGAGGATGCCGCGGGCATCCGGGAGGAGCGCGCGGATGAAGGGCGCCACCTCTTCCACGACGTACCGGTCGTAGTCCGTGTGCCGCCTCGCCCGGTCGGCGGGGGAAAGGGATCCGTTGAGCCACGACTGGCGGTCCACGCTGTCCACGGTGAACAGGGTGATCGTCCCGGACTCGATGAAGGGCCGGCACGCCTCGACCATCCCGAAGTCCTCGTATTCGTGGAACCGCCCCCCCTGGCATGGGAACACGATCACGGGTTTTCCGGCGTGCCCGTACACCTTGAGTTCCATGTCCTGTCCGAGGTGCCGGCTCCAGGCGCGGCGATATTCGATGTGCATCTGCCCTTCCGATCCGATCCGGTTCAACCGGTTTCGTGGATCCGTCGCGCGGCCGAAAGGATCTCATCGAGGTCTTTGGAGCAAAGGATATACCCGTAATCGCCGATGGCTGCGCGGAAGATGGAGTCGATCTCCTCGTGGTGGCGGATCAGGGGGCGGAAGGACCGCAGGACCCCGTCGTGGGGGAGGACGTACCGCTTGCTCCGTTTCCGCCCCACGTAGGCGCAATGGTACGGGCGGGACCAGTCCGCCGTGAACCGGTTGTGCGCGACCACGCGCGCCCACTCCCGGTAGATGTCGAAGTCGTTGGCGTAGTTGAACATGTCCGTCGTCAGCCCCCCCGGAGGACGCAGGTTCACCTCAAGGGCCGTGATCCCGCGGTCCCGTTCATCCCGGAAGAATTCGAAATGGAAGAACCGCTCCCGGACGTCGAAGGCCCGCGCGGTGAGGCGACCCGCCTCTTCCAGGTCCGCCGGGATCTCGCGGAGGGAATAGTAGAAGACGTGGTCGTCCTCGTTCACCGTTTCCATGATGCCCTGGCTGTAGGCGTGGGCCGTATGGAACACGATGTGGCCGTCCCGGTCCGCCAGGCCATCGAAGGAGTAGATCCTTCCCCGGATGAACTCCTCGAAAATGTAATCCGCCGGCGGCTTCGCCGAGAAGAAGGAGGCAAGCCCCGCGTCGTCTGGGATCTTGAAGGTCGCGGCGGCCCCCACGCCCACGTCGGGTTTGGCGACCATGGGGTACCCCGCATCGGCGGCAAGGCGCCTGGCCTCCTCCAGGGTGCGGGCCACGGCTCCGCGGGCCACCCGGACGCCCGCGGCCCGGTAGATCTCCTTCATTGCGGATTTCCGCTTCACGTTCGCGATCCGGTCCTCCCGGAGCCCGAAGATGTTGAAATCCGAACGCAGCCGCGCCTCGGTCTCCAGCCAGTGCTCGTTGTGGGAGTCGAGCCGGTCGAGCTTTCCGTGCCGGTGGGTGAGGTGGCCCAGCGCGCGGACCAGCTGGTCGTACGAATGCATATCGCCGACACGGTAATATTCGGAAAGCGCCCCCTTGAGCTCCGGCCGGAGCGACTCGTACGGAGCGTCGGCCAGTCCCAGGACGCGGACGCCTTCCTCCCGGAGACGGACGCAGAACCGGTGGTAATTCGGCGGGAAATGCGGGGAAAGGTAAACGAAGTTCATGTGGTGATCGTGGCAGTCCCGGGATCGGGCGTCAAGCGGCACCGCGGTTGCCATCCCGTTTCCGGCGGGGACGTCGCCGGCGACCGTCCCCGTGGAGGAGGACCGGCCGGGGCTTCGCGCGGTTTCCGCGCCCTTGACACCAGCGGAGGGCGGCTGGTAGATTATAGGTTAGCACTCTCGACCTTGGAGTGCTAAATTGCGGTAGGAGAAGATGAAATGGGTCCCGGACTGGATGATCGTGCGACCCATGTCCTGCGCCACATCATCGATGAATACGTGGCGACGGCGGAGCCCGTGGGGTCGAGGACCATCTCCAAGAGGATGGACCAGTCGCTTTCCCCCGCGACGATTCGCAACATCATGGCCGACCTCGAGGAATTGGGGTTTCTGGCCCAGCCGCATACCTCCGCGGGGCGCATCCCCACGGGGACGGGTTTCCGGTACTACATCGACCACCTGCTCCACGTCCGCAGCCTGGCGCGGGGGGAAGTGGACCAGCTGAACCTCGCCGTGCAGGAGGGCGGGGCCCCCGCGGACGAACTGATCCGGCAGGTGAGCCGGCTGCTGGCGAACCTGGCCTGCCAGGCCAGCGTGGTGATCATTTCCCGGCCCGACCACCAGCGGCTGCGTTCGCTGAGCCTGATGCGCGCGGCGACCGACAAGATCCTCCTCGTTGCCGTGATGGAGGGCGGGTATGTGCAGCACCGCCTGATCGAGGGGGAACCGGATGTCACGGCCGACGAGCTCGAAAAGATCAACGCCTACCTGAACGAACTGGCCGGGGGGCTCACGCTTCCACAGCTGCGCCAGCGGATCCTGGGCGAGCTGCGCAAGGAAAAGGCGCGGTACGACCGGGTGATGCACCGGGCGCTTACCGTGGGGGCACGGGCGCTGTCCGACAGCGGCCCCGGCGAGGTGTTCGTCGAGGGGCGGGCCAACATCCTCGACCAGCCGGAGTTCGCCGAGGACGTGCAGCGGCTCAAGCGGATCCTGCGCGCCTTCGAGGAAAAGAGCGTGATCTTCCGTCTCCTCGACCAGGCGATGGCCGGCGAGGCGATCCAGGTTTCCATCGGATCGGAAAACCCGGTAGAGGACATGGGGGATGTCTCGGTGGTGGCCTCCGGGTACCGGCAGGGGGCCTCCTCCGTGGGCAGCATCGGGCTGATCGGCCCCGTCCGGATGGATTACTCCAGGGTGATCCCGCTGGTCAAGTACACGGCAAACCTGCTCACCACGATGTTCGGGCAGCGGTAAACGATCCGGTCGTTCCCTCATTAAAAATACAGGAGAAGAGACGGATGGAGGATAAGGAAAAGGAATTGCCGTTGGAGGAATCCTCGTCCGAAGGGACCCTCGAGGCGGTTCCCGGAAGCCCCGTGGAAACGGCGGGACCGGACGAGGCCGCCGACCTTCGGACCCGGCTGTCCTACCTGACCGCGGAGTTCGACAATTACCGCAAACGCGTGTCCCGCGAGCGGGAGGCGCAGGCGGCGTTCGGCAACGAGCAGCTGCTGCGGGCGGTTCTGCCGTTCCTGGACAACCTGGAGCGGGCGATGGGCCAAACGGGGGCGTCCACGGAAACCGTGCTCGAGGGGGTCCGCATGACGTACGACCTGTTCCTGACGGAACTTCGAAAGTTCGGACTCGAGCAGATCTCCTCCGAGGGGAAGGCGTTCGACCCCGCCCACCACGAGGCGATCGGCAGCGTCGCCTGGGAGGGAACGCCCGGGGGGACGGTGCTCTCCGAAGCGCGAAGGGGGTACCTCCTCCACGGGAGGCTCCTGCGGCCCGCCCAGGTGATGGTGGCCGCCGCGCCCCCGGGGGACGAAACCGGCGGGCCGGAGAACTGAACCGGTGGCGACGAAGCGCGACTACTACGAGGTTCTCGGGGTTTCCCGGGACAGTTCCCCGGAGGAGATCAAGAAGGCCTACCGCCAGCTGGCCCTCAAGTACCATCCGGACCGAAACAGCGAGGACAGTTCCGCGGAGGAGAGGTTCAAGGAGATCAATGAAGCCTATTCGATCCTCTCCGACCCCGACAAGCGGGTGCAGTTCGACCGGTTCGGGCACGCGGGGCCCGCGGGTCAGGGGTTCGGAGGATTCGGCGACTTCCAGGGCGCGGGGGTCGAGGACATCATCAACGATTTCTTCGGCGGGATCTTCGGCGGCGCCGCGCCGCGCGCCCGCCAGGGCGCGGATCTCCGGTACAACCTGACCGTGGCCTTCGAGGAGGCGGTGTTCGGTACGGAGAAGGAAATCGTCGTTCCCCGGACCGTGGCGTGCCGGGAGTGCGGGGGATCGGGGGCCAGGAAAGGGACCCGTCCCGAAAAGTGCGGGGCGTGCAACGGCCGCGGCCAGTTCACGATGCAGCAGGGGTTTTTCTCCGTCCGGCGCACGTGCGGCCGCTGCGGCGGAACCGGCCAGGTCGTCAAGGAGGCGTGCGCCCCCTGCTCCGGG
>JACZKY010033310.1_pt1 | contig 14664 bp, 14 predicted proteins | sample 8237611 | NCBI WGS metagenome assembly JACZKY01 (sample SAMN16148055, study PRJNA663545) | marine sediment metagenome | biome: sediments and biomass from bioreactor inoculated with such sediments; feature: coastal sediments; material: methane- and iron-fed bioreactor; isolation source: Bothnian...
CTTCGGTACCACGGTCAACGATCCTTACCGCTACTTCGAGGACGCCAAGGCACCGGAGGTGGCGGGGTGGATGAAGGCCCACAGCGACCACGCCCACGCCGTGCTCGAGAGCATCAGTGGGCGGGACGAATTGCGTGCCAAGCTGGAACTGCTGGACGCTTCGACGACCGCGCGGGTGACCGGGGTGGTGCGGCTGCGGGGCGAGATCTATTTCTACGAAAAGCGTGGCGCCAAGGACGACCAGTTCAAGCTCTACATGCGCCAGGGCGTCGCGGGGGCCGAAAAGCTGCTGTTCGACCCCGAGGTGCTGAAGAAGGAGACCGGCAAGGCGCACGCCGTCAATTACTTCGTGCCCTCGCCCGACGGCAAGCTGGTGGCGCTGGGGGTCTCCGCCGGCGGCTCGGAAGAAGCGTCACTGCGAGTGCTCGACACGGCTACCGAAAAACAACTGGGCCCGGAGATTTCTCGCGCCCAGTTTGGCATGGTCAGTTGGTCGCCCGATGGCAAGGAGCTCTATTTCAACCGCCTGCAGGAACTCAAGCAAGGGATGGCGGCGACCGAGAAGTACCAGCGCAGCAGCGTAGTCGTAATGGCCCCGGGCGGCAGCGAGCAGAGCATTCGCACCATTCTGCAAGCCGGAGCCCCGGGCGAAGTGAAGATTCCGGCGACCGAATTTCCCGGAGTCGACGTGCAGCCGGATGGACGGGTCATCGCGACCGTTGTCGACGGCGTGTCGCCGCAGTTTCGCGCCTATCACACCACGCTCGCCAAGTTGCGCGCCGGCAACCCGGGCTGGCAACAGCTCTTCGACAGCGACGATGGCGTCACTGCGCTGGCAGTTCAGGGCGAGCGGGCCTACGTGCTGAGCTACCGGGGCGCGCCGCGCTACCGGCTGCTGGGCGGAAAGCTCGACGGTTTCAGCATGGCCAGCGCCAAGGTGCTGATTCCCGAATCACAGCGCGTGATCACCGGCATTGGCGCAGCGGCCGACGGTCTCTACGTGGTGGTGCGCGACGGCAACGTCAAGCGGCTGCTGCGGATGGCCTACCAGGACGGTGCGGCCCCGAGTGAAGTCCAGATGCCGGTGCTCGGCAGCCTCGGCATCAGCGGCGGCATCAGCGCCGACATCCCGGGAGCGCTCATCGAACTGGAAAGCTGGACCCGGGCGCGGCAGATCTATCTGGTAGCGAGCGATGGCAAGGTAACCAACACCGGGCTGCAGCCCGCCGGCCCCTACGATGCGCCGAGCGATATCGCGGCAACCGAGGTGATGGTCAGGAGCCATGACGGGGTGATGGTGCCGATGTCGATCATCCACAAGAAGAACGTGGTGCTGGACGGCAACAACCCGGTGATACTCGACGGCTACGGCTCGTATGGCATCACCGAAGAGCCGTTCTTCAGCCTCAACCTGTTGGCCTGGATGGACGCGGGCGGCGTGTTCGCGATGTCCAACCCGCGCGGCAGCGGAGTCTTTGGCAAGCAGTGGCACGAAGACGGGAAATTGGCGAAGAAGCCCAATACCTGGCTCGATTTCATCGCCTGCGCCGAATACCTGGTGGCGCAGAAATGGACCAAGCCAGCCCGGCTGGCGATCTGGGGCGGCAGCGCGGGGGGCATTCTGGTAGGCCGGGCGATGACCGAGCGGCCCGATCTCTTTGCCGTGGTGATCGCGGACGTTGGAGCACTGGATCTGGTGCGTGCCGAAACGACGCCCAATGGCGTGCCCAACATCCCCGAATTTGGCAGCCGGGTTACCGAGCCCGGCTTTCGCGCGCTCCTGGCGATGAGCACTTACCACCACATCAAGGACGGCGTGCGCTACCCGGCGGTCCTGCTGTTGCACGGCGTTAACGACCCGCGCGTCGAGGTCTGGAACAGCACCAAGACCGCTGCCCGCCTGATGGCTGCGAGCAGTTCGGGCAAACCGATCCTGTTGCGGCTCGACTACGACTCCGGCCACGGGATCGGCGACACCAAGAGCCAGCGTCTCGATGAACGGGCTGAGACCTTCGCGTTCGCGCTCTGGCAGATGGGGGTGAAGGGCTACAGTCCCAAGGCGCAGTGATCTCTGCGCTCAGTTGCCGGGACGTTGCGCCAGCCAGGCGTGCAACGACTCCAGGCTCTGCGCGTCGACCTCGATGCCGTTAGCCAGAGCGTAGCGGCGCGCGGCGTAGGCGCGCTCGGAAGGGAGGCGAATTTCGTCCACCCCTGCGGCCCTGGGGGTGGACTTGACCTTGTCCAGCAACGCCCCCAGGTCGCGCGCGAAATCGGCCGGCGGCATGAGCAGGTCAAGCGACAGCGCCATCAGGAAATAGCCCGAGCGGTCGTCGCCATCGGCGCCGGCCAGTGACGCGAGGGCCGCCATCGCCAGCGCCAGGGCATAGCCTTTGTGGCCGGCCCAGGACAGCGCCGCTCCCCTTGCAGCAGAGGCGGCGTCGGTCGTGGGCTCGCCGGCCGCGTCGAGCGCGACCCCGGGCGGCAAGCTCGCGCCCTGGCGCGCCAGCCACTGCAATTCGGTGAACATCACCGCCGAGGTGCCCATGTCGACCACCAGCGGGTCTGGTTCATGGGGGAATCCGACGGCCAGGGGGTTGGTGCCGAGGACTGCCGAACTGCCGCCCGGCGGCGCCACCTGGGGGCGCGAGCCAATCATGACCCAGCCGATCAGCCCGGCCCTGGCCATGCGCTCGACAAAGTAGGCGCTGCGCCCGCTCATCCAGGTCCGGCGCACCACAGCCACGGCGAAGCCCTGTTTTCCCGCCTTGGCAATAACCCGGTCGGTGGCGTCATCGAGCACCAGCATGCCGTTGCTATTGCCCCCGTCGATGCGCACCGAGACCGGCGTCTCGTGCACCACCACGATCTCCTCGGGAGGCGCCAGGCGGCGGTGGTAGTCGATCATGTTGAGCAGCTTGGGGAGGCCGGAATAGCCATAGCCGCACAAGGCCGCATCGAGCAGGTGTCTGCCGATTACGTCGGCCTGGGAAGCGGTGTAGCCAAGCTGGCGCAATACCTTGTGGGCCAATTCCAAGGTCTCACTCGCGCTCATCCGAACTGTTTCGTTCATCGCCTCACCGTTGGGCGCCTCAGGTCGTGCCGAGCACTTAGAATCGTTGCCATCACAGCCGAACTGGAAGCCACCCATGACCACCGCTGCCTTGCCCAACAGTCAGTCGCCCGGGGGGCGTTTCCGACAAGCACTCGTCGATCACCGGCCCCTGGCCATAGTAGGAACCATCAATCCCTATTGCGCGATGATGGCCGAGCGCGTCGGCCACCAGGCGATCTATCTGGCGGGCGGTGGCCTGGCGACCTATTCCTACGGCCTGCCCGATCTGGCCATGACCACCGTCACCGACGTCCTCGATGGGGTGCGACGCCTCACCGACGCCTGTCAGTTGCCCTTGCTGGTCGATGTCGATACCGGTTTCGGCGGGGCTCTCAATATCCAGCGCCTGGTCAAGGGACTGATCAAGGACGGCGCCGCCGCCCTGCATATCGAGGATCAGGTCGCGCTCAAGCGCTGCGGCCACCGGCCGGGCAAGAAGATCGTCAGTACGGCTGAAATGTGCGACCGGATCAAGGCCTGCGTCGATGCGCGCACCGATGGGCAGTTCGTGGTGGTGGCCCGCACCGATGCGCTCGCCAACGAGGGCCTGGCGGCGAGCATCGAGCGTGCCCAGCGCTACATGGAAGCCGGTGCCGACATGATCTTCGCCGAGGCCTGCACCACACTGGAGCAGTACCGCGCCTTCGCGCAGGCCTTGCCCGCCCCGCGCAGCCTCCTGGCCAATATCACCGAATTTTCGCTCACTCCGGAGTTCTCGATGCCGGAACTGGGGCAGGCCGGCGTCGCCGCGGCGCTGTTTCCATTGTCCGCGGCCCGGGCCATGGCCGCCGCCGCCCTCAATGTCTACCAGGCGATCCTGCGCGACGGCACGCCCCGCAGCCTGCTGCATACCATGCAGCCGCGCGCGCAACTCTACGAATTTCTGGACTACGAGCGCTACGAGCGGGTCTACGACCGGTTGGCGAGCCCCGAGACCGAAGATCGGAACTCGTGACAGCGCGCGCTCGGCCTTAGTGTTGTGCGGGCTCATCGCTAAAGCCAAGCCAGCGCCGGGGGGTGGTCCATAGCACCGCGCGCTGGTCGTCGCGGTCAGGCACCCAGTAGCGCAACCAATCCAGCTGGGGTCCGTAGTCGGTGCGTGCCGGGAAGCGCACGAACGGCCAGTCCGAGCCCCACATGCAGGCCTGCGGGGTGAACGCTTCCAGAAGTTTGCTGATGTACGGCTCCAGATCCCGATGCGGCCAGGGCAAAGACGAAAGGCGGAATGCGCCCGAGAGCTTCACTGCGGCGTTGCCGTCGCGCCCCAGGGCGAGGAGAGCCTGGAAGTCTTCCTGCTGCAGCCCGGCGCCGACATCGACGCCGCCACAGTGGTCGATCACCACGCGCACCCCGGAAGATTTCAGCAAGGGCAACACTTCGGTCAGGCCGTGGCCGCGATAATAGATCTGGGCAAACCAGCCAAGTTCGGCGATGCGGCGCAACAGGCGCTCGCCAGTTGGGCCGCGCAGGCGGGTGGCGTGGGCAAAGAGCAAGTTGAAGCGGGCGCCGACGACGCCGCCCGCTGCCAGCGCCGCCAATTCCCGATCGCTGATGTCCTCGGCAATCAGCGCGACACCCCTGAACCTTCCCCGGCCCAACGCGATCGCGTCGAGCAGCGCCCGGTTGTCCAGGCCGTATCCGGCTTGCGGATTGACCAGCAGGGCGTGGCTCACGCCGTGGCTGTCGAGCACGCGCAGGTATTGCTCGCCGGTCCCTTGTTCCAGCGGCAGCGGCATGTGCCCACCGGTGTCGCGCAAGGGATACTTACCGGGCGCGAACACGTGGGCGTGGCTGTCGACGATTGGCAATCGGCTCATCGGGTCAGTGCTCACGGTGCCATCCCCTGGGCGCAGCGTGCCAAGGAATCAAGCACCGCGCCATCGACTTCCAGGCCATGGAGCAGACGGTGCTCGCGCTCGGTAAACGCGCGCGCTCCAGGAAGGCGAATTTCGCTCACCCCGGGCTGTCGGGGAGCGGCGCGCAGACGCTGCAACGTCTGCGTCAGGTCACGCTGGTATTCCTCCAGCGGCAGTAGCAGGTCAGGCTGCATCACGATGAACAGGTAGCCGTATTCCTGCCCCGGACTGCCGGAACTGCCGGCCCAGACCCCGAGGGCCTGCAGCGCCAGCCCGAGCGCGAAGCCCTTGTGTCCCGCCAGCGGCAGCACCGCCCCGTTCTTTGCCGCCATCGGATCGCGAGTTGGCCGGCCCGCGCCATCGATGGCGACATCCGGCGCAAGCTGCCGGCCGGTTTCGATGCAGTAATCGATCTCGGTGCCAACGCAGGCCGCCGTGCTCATATCGATCACCAGCGGCTCCCCCTCGGTGGGAAAACCGAATGCGATCGGATTGGTGCCCAGGGTGGCCTGGATCCCGCCCGGCGGTGCCACCCAGCTGGCTGAACCCACGGTGTGAATGCCGATCAGGTTGGCGCGGGCAATGCGCTCGACGTAATAGGCGCTGCGCCCGCTCATCCAGGTATTGAAGACCCCCACCGCGGCGAAACCCTTGGACCGCGCCAGGGTGATGGCGCGGTCGGTGGCCTGGTCAAGGGCCAGCATCCCGTTCTGGTTGCCACCGTCCAGAGTCAGCGAGACCGGGGTCGCGCGCACCACGCGCAGTTCGTGCCGCGGTTGGGCAAACAACGGATTGCGGGCGATCTGCAGGATCTTGGCCAGGCCCGAATATTCATAACCGCACAGGGCTGCGTCCAGGACATGGAGCGCGATGACGCGGGACTCGCTCGCGTCATATCCCAGGCCGGCGAGCGCGGCCTCAGCCCTGGCCCGAGCTTCGGCAAGCGACAAAGTGACTTTGTGCGCCGTCATGAGCAAGGAGACCGGCCTAGTGCCAGCAACTCGGCGGCGACCGCGGGCGGCACCTCCATCGGCAGGCTCAAGAGCAAGGCCGAATAGGACTTGCCGTGCGGGTCGAGCGACAGGGAGCGGGTTACGCCACCGCCCAGCGCCTGCTCCATCACCAGGTTGATGGCTTGAACGTTGGGCAACTCGTAGCGGCGGATCGGACCCTTGACCAGGGCGTCGAAAAGTTTCGCGACGCGCTCGACCGTCACTTGCTCGAGCAGCAGCGGATACCACTCCGGCCGGTACGCGATCACCCCGATATTGCAGGTATCGCCCTTGTCGCCAGCCCGGGCGTGGGCCAGTTCGCGCAGGAAGAACTCAGCCATCGCGGTCCCCCCCGAACATGACTACCTGCGGCGACACTGCCGAGCGCGGGATCAGGACCGATTCGATCGCGATCACCTCGCGCACATAGAGCCGCGGCAGGGACGACGCGCAGGGGCCCTTGCCGACCAGGGTTTCCACTTCCCCGACCAGCAGGTCGGCGTCCTTGCGCTCACGGCAACGGCCCGCGAAACGCAGCCGCACCTCGTAGGGGTCGACGCCCGTCGGATGCGAGGCTTGCCCGTGCAAGGAGTTGATGCCGATGTAGTCCACCCGCAGTTCCGCAATTTGTACTCCGGCCAGATCGAGGCGCTGGCGCACCACCTCCTCGGCCAGGCGCGCCCGGGCCACGCAACCCAGGCCGGCATAGGTGATTTCGGCTTCGCCGATCCAGCCTTCCCGCAATCCTACCGACACCTTGAGCAGCGCCGGCCGGGCCCGGCCTCGGCCCCCAGTGATTCGTACGCGGTCGGGACCGATCTCGGTGAGGGAGACCGAGGTGAAGTCGACGATCACATCAGGCGTCACGTATGCCGACGGATCATGGATTTCGTAGAGCATCTGCTCGCTGCAGGTGGCGCGACTGATCAGTCCGCCGGTGCCCGCGAGCTTGCCGATGACCCCGATCCCGGCTGAATCGATATCGACGTAGGGGTAACCCAGGGCGCCAAGATTGGGCACATACTTGTATCCCGGATCGGCGAAGAAGCCGCCGGAAACGTTGGCGCCGCATTCCAGCATGTCGGCGCAGACCTGGCCCTGGCCGAGCAAGGCCCAGTCGTCCCAGGACCAGCCGTAATGGTGAATCATCGGCGCCAGGAACAGTGAGCAGTCTGCGACCCTTCCGGTCAGCACCAGATCGGCGCCCTGGGCCAGTGCCGGCACGATCGCGTCGGCGCCCAGATAGGCGTTCGCCGATACCATCTGCCCGGCCACGCTCGACAGAGGTTGGCCCGACTCCATCAACAGCAGCTCATCGGCGTGAGCCCGGCAATAGTCGAGGACATCGTCACCCAGCACTGCGGCGATGCTCAGACCAGGGAGGCCCAGTTCGCCGGCTACTGCAGCCGCGTGCCGTGCCGCACCAAGGGGATTGGCGGCACCCATGCTGCTGACAATCCTGGTGCCGGCCGCGACCGCCGCTGGCCAAACGGCGCGCAGCCGGGCCCCCAGCAGCGCGTTGAAACCCTTGGCGGGATCCTTCAGACGCTCCAGCTGGGCCAGTGCGATGGTGCGCTCGGCGAGGGTCTCAAAGACCAGGTAATCGAGCTGGCCCCGGTGAGCCAGATCGGCGGCCGGCTCGATGCGATCGCCCGCGTAACTGGCCCCGGCCCCGATGCGCAGCGTACCTGGTGGCTTCTGGTCCTGGTGCACGGCTGGAAGTTCCTCGCCTGGAGACCTGGCAACGCCTCAATCGCAACGCACTGACATGCCGCCGTCGACGACGATCTCGGTGCCGGTTATGAAGCGCGCTTCGTCAGAGGCCAGAAACAATATCGCGTTGGCAGTGTCCCGTCCATCGCCCATGAAGCCCAGCGGGATGCGCTTGATCCTGGAGGCCAGCAGGGCGGCGACATCACCGCCGGCGCGCTGCCCGGCCAGCCGCGCTTCGACCATCGGGGTGTGCAACTGGCCCGGCACCACGGTGTTGACCCGTACGCCCCGGCTCGCGTACTCAACCGCCACCACCCGCGAGAACTGGATCACGGCGGCCTTGGTCGCCGCATAGGCCGACTGGGCGGCACCAGTCCAGCGCAAGCCCGAGGTTGACGAGGTATTGACGATCGCGCCACCGCCCTGGCTGACCATCTGCGGCAACACGTGCCGGCAGGTCAGGTAGACACTGGTGAGGTTGAAGCGCAACTGCCGTTCCCAGACTTCTGGGCTCATCTCGACGGGGCCGCCCTTGGCAGATCCGCCGACGTTGTTGACCAGCACGTCGACGCGGCCAAACTTGCTCATGCACGCCGCGACCATGGCGGCCACTGCCGACTCGTCGGTCACGTCACAGGCGTGCACCGCTATTTCACCGGGTGCTCCCTTGGCCAATTCCAGGGTCTCGGCAACCGTTTCGGGATGCAGGTCGACAGCCAGCACCCGCGCGCCTTCCTGGGCAAAACGCACGCAGGTTGCCCGGCCATTGCCCCAACCAGAGCCGACGCATCCCGCCCCGGTGACTATCGCCACTTTTCCTGCCAACCGTCCGGTCATTTCGTGCGCCTCGACTTGCCGAGCGCTCAGCGCTCGAATTGATACAGCTTCATGGGGTTGTCGACCAGCAAGGCCTGCATCAGCTCCGGGGTCGGCGCGATTTCCGCCAGCAATGACACCAGTTGGCCATCGTCGGGAGGCGCGGCGCGGAAATTGGGGTGCGGCCAATCGGTCCCCCACAAGACCCGGTCAGGGAAAGTTCTCACCAGCTCGCGAGCCAGCGGGGTGGCGTCGGCATAAGGCGGGTCCTGGCGCGAGGCTCGTTCGCAGCCGCTGACCTTGACCCAGATGTTCTTGTGCTCCATCAGCCGCAGCAAGGCCGAAAACGCCGGCTGATCGCGGCCGAGCGAGGCATCGATCCGCGCCATATGATCAATCACCACCGGGATCGGCAGGGCTGCCAGGCAGGCGGACATCGTCTCGAGATAGCAGGGATCCATGTGGATCAGCAGTTGCCAGTCGTTTGCCGCCAGCCGCGGCGCCAGTGCCGTCAGGGTTTCCGGCGGCGGCCCGCCCGCGAGGTGCGCCATGTAGTTGTAGCGCAGGCCCCGAAAGCCCTGCGCCTTGAGCTCCTTGATCTGGCCGTCACTGGCCTCGGGCGGCAAGAGCGCGATGCCGAGGTAGCGCCCAGGCTTGGCAGCGATGGCGTCGGCGCTCGCCCGGTTGTCGTAGCCATGGCAGCTGGAGTGCACCACCACGCAGCGCTCGATGCCGTAGCGCGCGTGCAAGGCAAAGAGCTGCTCCTTGGGGGCATCGCCCGGCCGAAACTTGGCGTTCGGAGCGTAGGGAAACACGTCGGTGGGCCCGAAGACATGGCAGTGTGTGTCGCACGCCCCGGGCGGCAGTCGCACCGGCGAATCACTCGGATGCGGGTGGTAGGTTATCGGCGCGTCGTTGGGCATCGCATTACTCTCCCATCTCGACCGGAACGCCCTCCAGCGGCGGCACTTCGAACGCCCGCAGCGTCATCGCTACCAGGCCGTAGTAGCCGAGCACACCCGCCAGGTCGACCACCGAGTCACGACCCAGCAGCTTGACTGCGCGGTCCCAGACTTCGTCACTGACCTGGTGGCGCTCGAGCAATTCCGAGGCGAAGTCATGGACCACCGCCTGAGCCGGATTTGCCCATTCAGGCCGCTGGCGATCCCTGATCGCGTCGACCGCAGCCGGCGGCAAACCGGCGGCCAGTGCGATCGGCTTGTGCGCCTGCCATTCAAATTCGGCTGACCAATGACGCGCCGTCACCAGGATCGCCAATTCCGACAGCTCCGATGGCAGTGAGGTGTCGTAGCGACAATAGCGACCGAAACTTTGCGCGCGATCGGCCAGCTCCGGGCGTGCCAGCCACACCGCCAGGGGGCCGCGTACGCGGCCGCGCGGGGGACTGGCGATGGCGTCATAAACCTCTTTCTGGCGCGGGGTGAGGGTGGCCGGATCGGGAGGAATGTAGCGTGCCATGATCTTCCTAAAGTGGAACGGCGGTCTGTGAGATGGCGGGTTCGAGCGCGCTGATGCGCTCGAACCATTCGACCAGTGCGGGATGGCGCTCGCGCCAGGCCAGCGGTTGGCGCCAATCGAGATACCCGAGCGCGCACACCAGCGAAATGCTCGCGGCGCTACGCAGATTCAATGGCAGCGTGTGCTCGCGGATCTGATCGAGCGCGCGCCAGACCTTGCCAGCCTGGTGCTCGATCCAGCGGCTGGAATGGGTGCCGGGGTCGCGAAAGCGACCTTCATACACCAGCAGCAAGGCCGCGTCAGTGATCCCGTCGCACAACACCACCTGGGTGCGGGCCAGGGCCTTGGCGACCGGGTCGGCCGGGAAGAGCGGCGAGTCGGGGACCGATTCGTGCAGGAACTCCACGATGGTGCGGCTGTCATACAAGGCCCGGCCGTCGGGCAACAGCAGGGTCGGCAACTTGCCCAGGGGATTTTGCTGCCGCAGGGTGTCGGATTCATCCACCGTGTCGGCGTGCACGATGGTGAACTGATCGTGGACGTCGAGCACCTTGGCGGCCAGGCGCACCTTGCGGCCGAACGGCGAGGTCAGCGAGGTGCGCAGGATCATGGGTCCGAGGCGGTGCGATCGAGACATGTTCACGCTCACCTCAGCGCATCGTGTTAGGCAGGAAGGTCGCCATCTGCGGGAACAGGCACAGCAGCAGCAGCATCACCAGACCCGCGAACACATAGGGCAGCAGGCCCTTGAAGATTTCCTCCAGCCTCACCCGGCCATCAGAGGCCGCCTGGACCACGAAACAATTGATGCCCACCGGCGGCGTGACCGCCCCGATTTCGCACAGCAACACCACGAAGACGCCAAACCAGATCGGATCAAAACCCAATTTCATCATCACCGGATGGGTGATGGGCAGGGTAATGGCCAGCAACGCGGGAGCGTCCATCATCATGCCGAACACCAGATAGATCACGACGATCATCAGCACCACTACCCAGCGATTGACATCCAGTCCGGTGAGCATGTTCGCCAAGGCGTTGCTCATCCCGGAAATCGCCAGGAACTTCGAGAACAGCAGCGCACAGATGATGATGCCAAAGATCATCGCGCTGGCCCGAATCGTGTCGAGCAGGGTATTGGTCAGCTCCAGCGCGGCAAAACCGCGCCTCCTGATCACCGCCAGGACCATGGTCAGGAATGCGCCGATCGCACCGGCCTCGGTTGGTGTGAACACTCCGATGTATAGCCCGGTGATCACCGAACCGACGATCAGCAGCAGGGGTCCCGCCAGGCGCAAGGAAAGGAAGCGCTCGCGCCAGCTGTACTCGACCCGAGTCATCGGGGCCAATTCGGGGTTTCGCGCCACCGTGATGTAGGTCGCCACGCACAGGAGCAATGCGAATACCACACCGGGAATAATGCCGGCGATCAACAGGCCGCCGATGCTGGAGTCGGTGAGAATGCCGTAGACCACCACCAGGGCACTGGGCGGAATCATGACGGCCAGGGTTCCGGCGATCGCGATCGAAGCCGATGCCAGGCTCTTGTCATAGCCCCGATCGAGCATCTCCGGCAACGCGATCTTGGTGAACACCGTGGCGGTGCCGACGCTGGAACCAGAGGCCGCACCGAACGCCGCTGCGCCCATGGTCGAGGCAATGGCCAGGCCGCCTTTCAGGTTGCCGAGCCACTTGGTTGCGGCCTCGAACATGTCGCTGCCCAGCCCCGCGGCCATTGAAAAGTAGCCCATCAACAGGAACAGCGGGATCACGCTGAAATGGAAGCTGTGGGTGGTGTCGAAGAAAATGGTCGAGAGCATGCTCGTCGCAGCCTCGACGCCGAGGACCCCGACCAGGCCCAAAGCGCCGACCAAGCCGAGTGCCACCATGACGTTGGCGCCGAGCAGGATGGCCATCATCAGGAATGCGATTCCGATGACGCCGACCCACACCCCGCTCATGCCAGGCTCCCGTCGCTAGTAGCAGGAGCGCTGTTAACAACCACGCGCAGGGCGTCGAGCACATACTGGCCGCAGAGCAGCAGCAAGCCCGCAAAGATAACGAATTTGACGGGGTAGATCGGGTAGGTGATGGCTCCCCATTGCTGCTCGTTGATCAAGAGCGATTGTTGGGCGAAGCCCCAGGCGGCGTAGCTGGCCCACGCAAAGAACAAGGCCCCGAGCGTGAGCGCGGCGATCTCCGCCCGGCGCGCCAGCCGCGCCGGCAGGCGCTGGGTGAGCAAGACCACCTTGATGTGACCGCCCTCATGCTGGGTCATTGCCAAAGCCAGGAAGACCAGCACGGTGAGTGCCGACTCCGTGATCTCGAGCGTGCCCTCAACCGGCTTGTTGAAGGCAAAGCGCGAAACTACATTGGCCACGACTAGCAGCATCATCAGGAATGTCGTGGTGCCAGCGACCAGGCCAAGCGCGTGCAAGACGCGCCCGTAGAACCGGTTGATCCGTTCGATCATCTCAGGAGTCCGTAGATGGTGCCGGCGCGACCCGGTGACGCCAAAGGCCTGGGTTGGCCGATGGCGTCAGGGTCCGGTAGACAAGACAGAAATGGCTCTTAGTACTCCAGGGCCTTGACGATCGGCGCCGGATCGACACCAACCGCGCGGGCACGATCGGCCCAGTTCTTGCGCACCGCCTGGATGCCCGGGTCAGCGATCAGCTTGGCCATGTCGCCGACGTCCACGTCGACTACCGACACCCCCGAGGTCTTCCAGATATCCAGCACTTTGTTGATGTCGGCTTCGATCGCGCTGTTGTACACCTTGACGTACTCGGCACCCATCTGGTCGACCACCGTCCGGGTGGCGCTGTCCATCTTGTTGTAGGCCGCGAGGTTCATGGCCAGCAGGTGGCCGAACGATGCGCCAAAGGGGAATTTGACGTAGTACTTGGCGACCTCGTCGTACTTCCAGCCGTGCGCCAACGAAACTCCAATGGGCGAGCAATCCAGGATCTTGCGCTCCAGCGCCTCATAGGTGTCTTCGGTCTTCATCGATACCGGAGAGGCGCCCAGTGCCTGGATGATCTTCGGGTAGGCGAAACCGTAGGAGCGAATGCGCAGGCCCTTGAAGTCGGCAAGGGTCTTGACGGGCTTGACGCAAATCAGGTTGTATTCCTCGAGCGGCCGATAGCCGATCACCTTGATCTTGTTGCGCGTCATTTCCTCGGTGAACTGGGGATATTTCTGATTCCACATCGTCAGCAGCTCGGCGATCTTGAGAACGCCATTGGGCTGCGGGATGAAGAACCCGACCGCGTTGTTCAAGGGAAAGCGATCCGGGAAATAGGGGGTGACGATGTCGCCAAAATCACCCACCCCGCCGCTCAGGGCATCAGGAATTTCACCAGCCTTGGCGACCGATCCGCCCCAGAAGATCTCGATCTTGTGTTTGCCGCCGGTGCGCTTGGCAAACTCGTCGGCAAACCATTGGGTAGTGCGCTGTTGGGCGTCGCCTGCGCCTTGCGGCTTGTAGGTGATCCAACGGTAGGTATCGGCCTGGGCCATTTGTACGCCACAGGCCAGGGTCAAGCCGATCGCAGCGAGCAGGGTCTTGCGCATTTCTGTCTCCTGATTAGGTTATGGCGCGCTTGTCCGGCGCGCTTGCCGCAATTTTTAGCGGATGGCGAAAGATATTACCAATGCTATATTCACATTGTCAGTATATGTTTTTAAGCATATCTACTTCCAGATCCCCTCGACCACCGTTTGGTGGACCACCTCCATGATGGCCTTCTCGACGGCGGCGTAGGCGGCGCGGCGCTTCTGGTCGCGCTTCATGGCCACCACCAGGGTCCATTCGATTACCGGATCGATCAACTCGACAGCCTGTAATGAACCTTGCTGGATCTCGGTGACCACGGCGCCATAGGTCAGCACGGTGCAGCCGTGCCCGGCCCGCACGACGGCCTTGAGATGACGCGTGCCGTCGACACGATTGACGATCCGCAGGGCGGGCATGCTGGGGCTCAGATTGCGCTCCAGCAACACCCGAATGTAGTTGGGGCGACTGGGCATGATCAGCGGCATCGCGACCACCTCGGCCAGCGTGTGTGGGCGCGACTCGAAGCTGCCTGGCGCCCCGACCAGCCACAGTCGATCGTCGAGCAGCTTGGTGTGGACGATGTCTTCGCTCGGGGCGGGATCATGCATCACCGCAATGCCGATCTCGTTGTAGAGCAGGCGGCGCTGCAGGTCGTTGCTGAACCCTTCGATGAAGTGCAACTCGATCTGCGGGAGAAACTTCTTGATGTGCGACAGGAGCGCGGGCGCGATGAATTCACCCGGCGTCGGGGGCATGCCGACGATCACCGTGCCCTGGGGGGTGGTGCTGGCGTTGTGGACGTCGCCGACCATCTGGTCGACCTGCCGGAACAGGGTGTAGCTGCTGGTCAGCAAGACTTCGCCGGCCTCGGTCAGGACCATGCCCTTGGGTGAACGAAAGAACAATTCGGCTTCGACCTGGGCTTCCAGTCGCTGGATCTGCCGGCTCAGCGCCGGTTGGGCGATGTGCAGTTTCTCGGCGGCGCGACTTACGCTCGCTTCCTCGGCTACGGCAACAAAGTAGCGCAGCATGCGCAAGTCGGGTAACCATGACTGGGACATGTGGTGGTTCCGCAAGGTGGTTCATGCCCGGCAGGCCGGTCGCCATCACCGAACCCCAGGGCAGTGTGGATACTAC
>JACZKY010097118.1_pt1 | contig 14631 bp, 14 predicted proteins | sample 8237611 | NCBI WGS metagenome assembly JACZKY01 (sample SAMN16148055, study PRJNA663545) | marine sediment metagenome | biome: sediments and biomass from bioreactor inoculated with such sediments; feature: coastal sediments; material: methane- and iron-fed bioreactor; isolation source: Bothnian...
CTTCACCGGGGTGCGGGGCATTTTCGGCACGGAGATCGCCTTCACCGCGCGCCAGGGGAGGGGCAAGGAAGTCTACGTGGTGGGGATGGACGGACAGGAACTCCGGAAAGTGACGGACAACCGGAGCTACAACCTGTTTCCGCGATGGTCGCCCGACGGGAACTGGCTGGCGTACACGTCCTTCCGGACCGGTATTCCCGTCATCTACCTGCGCAACACCGCCACCGGCGTCGAGAAGGTGATCGTGCGGGCCGGCGAAGCGAAGGCGCCGGGGATGTTTTCCCCCGACGGGGAGTGGCTCTACTACTCGGTCAGCGAGGAGGGAAACTCCGACATCCACCGCGTCCGCGTGGTGGGCGGCGCCTCGGAGAAGGTGGTAGGCGGGTGGGGGCTCGAAGTGTCCCCGACGCTGTCGCCCGACGGGCGCCGGCTGGCGTTCGTTTCCGACCGCGGCGGTTCGCCGCAGGTCTACGTGAAGACCCTGGGCTCCACCGAGGAGGCGCGCATCTCGCAGGGGACGGGGTACGCCACCTCGCCGTCGTGGTCTCCCGCGGGGAACCGGATCGCCTTCACCGCCCGGTCGGAGGGGCGGTTCGTGGTCTACACGGCAGCGCCCGACGGGTCGGACCTGCGGCTGACCGTATCCGCTCCGGACGGCGACTGCGAGGACCCGTCGTTCTCTCCCGACGGCCGGTACCTGGTTTACACCTTCCGGAAAAGGGACTATTCTGGGTTGAAAATCATCTCATTGGACGGTCAGCGGGAGCGGACCCTGGTTTCCGGACTTCCGGATGCGGGTTCGCCCGCCTGGTCCCCGGGACGCTAGCGACGCAGGGCCCGGGAAACCTGGCCGCATCCGAAAGGCGGGGGGACAAATGAACGGCACATTGTCGTGGAAGTGGGGCACGCTGGCCCTGGTCCTCGTGGCCGCCCTGGCCGCGGGGTGCGGCAAGAAACAGACGTTGAAATCCGGCGTGGGGGCGGGGGCCGCACCGGAGACCTCCTCCACCGCCCCCGGCGTCGGGGAACCGCCCTTGACGGAAACGCCGATCACGGAAGTGCCGCTGATGCCACCCCCCCCGCCGGTGATGACGGCGAGGGAGGCGGAAGCCGCCCGCGGCATGGCCGTCACCGAGGAGAAGCCGTCCCGTTTCGAGGACGTGCTGTTTGATTACGACAAGTCGACTTTGCGCGAGGACGGCAAGAGGACCTGCCAGGAAATCGCCGCCTACATGAAGAGTCACCCCCGTTCGAGCCTCCTGATCGAGGGGCACTGCGACGAGCGGGGCACGGCCGAATACAACCTGGCCCTCGGGGAGCGGCGCGCGACGGCCGTGAAGAACTACCTCGTGTCTCTGGGAGTGCCGAAGGGGGCCCTGTCCACGGTCAGCTTCGGGAAAGAGCGTCCCCTGGACCCCGGCCATAACGAAGGGGCGTGGGCGAGGAATCGCCGCGCGCACTTCATCCTCAAGTGAGGTGGAGATGAACATCCGCAACGCAATCGCTCTTCTGGCGCTTGGATGCCTCGCCGCGGGTGCGATGGGATGCGCGGTCGCCGACACCGGCGCATTCGTCCGGCTGCAGGACGAAATGATGGTCCTCAAGAAGGATGTGGCACGGCTCAAGGCCGCCCCCGTTCCGGCCGCGGTCGTGAGCGGCGGCGGCGGTGGCGGGGATATCCAGTCGGTCCGGAAGAACCTGGCGGACCTGTCCAACGAATCGGACCGCATGAAGTCCGACCTCCTCGCCGTCAACTCGCGGCAGGAGGATGCCCGGACGGAATTGAAGCGGATCGCCGACCGGCAGGCCGAGCAGGACCGCGCGTTTCAGGAGGTCCAGAAAAGCGCCGACCGGCTCAAGGAATTCGACAGGCGTCTGACCGCCCTCGAGGAGAAGGCCGGGCAGATGCCGCCCGCCGCGACCGGCGGGGCGGCGGGAGCCGCCGCCATGGCCCCGTCGGCGTGGAAGAGCCCCGAGGAGATGTATGAATACGCGGTCGGCCAGGTCAAGGGGGGGAACCCGAAGACGGGCCGGGAAACCTTGACCGCGTTCAACGCCCGGTACCCCGAGCACAAGCTCGTCCCGAACGCGCTCTACTGGAAGGGCGAGTCGTACTACGTGGAGAAGGATTACGAAAACGCCATCCTTTCCTACCAGGACGTGGTGGACAGGTATCCGGGCGAGGACAAGACCCCCGACGCCGTCTACAAGCAGGGGTTGTCGTTCCTTGCCCTCCGCGACACGAAGAATGCCAAAATCCTCCTCGAACTCGTCGTCTCGAAGTACCCGAGGTCCGGAGCGGCCGAACTGGCACGGAAGAAACTCTCTGAGATCCGGTAGATCCGGGACAGGTCCCGGGAGGGCGGATGATCAAGAACTTCGTGCTGGACACCAACGTCCTGCTCCACGATCCCAATGCCATCTTCAAGTTCCAGGACAACCGGGTGTTCGTCCCGATCACGGTGATCGAGGAACTCGACCACTTCAAGAAAGACCTCAACATGCTCGGGCGCAACGCCCGCACGGTGTCGAAGTACGTCGACCGCCTCCGGGAGAAGGGGAACCTCGCCGAAGGGGTTTCGCTGGAGCACGGCGGGATTTTCCGGGTGGCGTTCAGCGGAGAGGGCGTATCCCTCCTTCCGCAGGAACTCAAAGGGGAGCTCGCGGACAATCAACTCCTCGGCGTGGCGCTGTCCGTGCGAGGCCGGGACAAGGACGTCCCGGTCGTGGTGGTCTCCAAGGACACGAACCTCCGAATCAAGGCGGACGCGCTCGGGATCAAGGCGGAGGATTACGAAAGCGACCGGGTGGACATCGAGGAACTCTACCGGGGAGTTCGGGAGCTGCCCGCCGGGAAGGAGTTCATCGACGGCTTCTACGCCGCCGGGGAGTGCGCGCCGCCTGCCGGCGCGGAGGACCTGTACCCCAATGAATATATCGTGTTCCGGGACGCGATCGCGGGATCGTCGGCGTTGGGACGACACCACGGGGCCCTGAGGAAGATCCGCCTGCTCCCGCCGGTGAAGGACGACGTGTGGGGGGTCCGGCCCAGGAACAAGGAGCAGCATTTCGCCCTGGACATCCTCCTGGACGATTCGGTCAAGCTCGTCACCCTGGCCGGGAAGGCGGGGACGGGGAAGACCCTGCTTGCGATCGCCGCGGGGCTGCGCAAGACCTCCGACGACGAGGTGTACCAGCGGATGCTCGTGTCCCGGCCGGTGCTTCCGATGGGGAAGGACCTGGGGTTCCTGCCGGGAGACGTGGAGGAGAAGCTCAAGCCCTGGATGCAGCCGATCTTCGACAACGTGGAGTACCTCTTCGGATTCAGCCGGAAGAAGCGGCAGGGGGGCGTGCGCGGGTACCAGGAACTGATCAACCTGGGGATCCTGGAGATCGAGCCTCTCACCTACATCCGGGGCCGCTCCATCCCGAACCAGTTCATCATCGTGGACGAGGCGCAGAACCTTTCGCCCCACGAGGTGAAGACGATCCTTACACGGGCGGGGGAGAACAGCAAGGTGGTCCTGACGGGCGACCCTTACCAGATCGACAACCCCTTCGTCGACTCGGCCAGCAACGGGCTCTCGTATACCGTCGAGAAGTTCAAGGGGGAGGCGCTCGCAGGGCACGTGATGCTATCGAAGGGGGAACGCTCCCCGCTGGCCGAGCTCGCAGCCAACATCTTGTAGGAGGGGCCATGTCCTACGTTTACCGACTGCACCTGCACGTGAACGGGAAGCGGGGCGCAGACCTGCTGCAGGACCCGCACCTCAACAAGGGCACCGCCTTCACCGACAGGGAGCGCGACGCCCTGGGGCTTCGGGGTCTTCTCCCGCCGCGCGTGTCGACGATCGATCAGCAGGTGGCGCGCGTTCTGGAGAACATCCGCCGGAAGACCAGCGACATCGAGAAGTACATCTTCCTGGTCGCGTTGCAGGACCGTCAGGAGACTCTCTTCTATCGCGTGGTCATGGACAATATCGAGGAGATGATGCCCATCATCTACACCCCGACGGTGGGGCAGGGGTGCGTCGAGTTCGGACACATCTTTCGCCGCCCCCGCGGGCTGTACGTCTCCTACAAGAACCGGGGACGCGTCCGGGAACTGCTCAATAACTGGCCGTACCGCGGGGTCCGCGTCATCGTGGTCACGGACGGGGAGCGGATCCTGGGCTTGGGCGACCTGGGCGCGCAGGGGATGGGCATCCCCATCGGCAAGCTCTCCCTGTACACCGCCTGCGCGGGCATCCAGCCCACGCAGTGCATGCCGGTCATGCTCGACTGCGGCACGGACAACGAGGCGCTGCTGAACGACCCGCTCTACATCGGTTATCCGTCGGTGCGCCTCCGGGGGAGCGCGTACGACGAATTCGTCGAGGAGTTCTTCGACGCCGTGGAGGAGATCTTCCCGAAGGCGTGCGTCCAGCTGGAGGATTTCGGCAACGCCAACGCATTCCGGCTCCTGAGCAAGTACATGGAACGCGCCTGCGTGTTCGACGACGACATCCAGGGAACCGGCGCCGTCACGCTGGCGGGGATCTACTCCGCCCTTCGCATCACCGGCGGCCGGCTGTCCGACCAGAAATTCCTGTTCCTCGGCGCGGGGGAGGCCGGCATCGGGATCGGCGACCTGATCGTGACGGGGCTCATGGCGGAGGGGATGCCGGAGGCGGAGGCGAGGGCCAGGTGCTGGTACGTGGACATCCGGGGGCTCGTCGTCAAGAGCCGGACGGACCTGTCGCACCACCATCTGCCGTACGCGCACGATCACGCGGCCATCGGCGATTTCCGGCAGGCCGTCGAAGCCGTCCAGCCGACGGCCATCATCGGCGTTTCCGGTGTGGGGGGTCTGTTCACCCGGCAGGTCATCGAAGCGATGGCGCAGATAAACCACCGCCCGATCATCTTCTCCCTGTCGAACCCCACCTCGAAATCGGAGTGCACGGCCGAAGAGGCCTACAAATGGTCCGGGGGCCGCGCGGTCTTCGCCAGCGGGAGCCCGTTCCCGCCGGTGACGTACGAAGACCGGACCCTCATCACGGGGCAGAGCAACAACTCGTACATCTTCCCGGGGGTGGGCCTGGGCGTCGTCGCCAGCGAGGCCACGCGCATCCCCGACGAGATGTTCTTCGCGGCCGCGAAGGCGCTCGCGGAAACGGTCACCGACGAGGAGCGCGCGGTGGGCCGGATTTTTCCGAAACTCGACCGGATCCGGGAAGTTTCCATCGCGATCGCCGTCGCCGTCGCGGAGGTGGCCTTCCGGCGCGGCCTGACGAAATTGCACCGTCCGGCCGATCTGACCGGGTACATCAAGGGGAAAATGTACGTTCCGGTCTACGAGGATTACGTCCCGAAGTTGTAGACCCTTCTTCCGAATGCGCATACTGGGGATAGAGAGTTCCTGCGACGAGACCGCCGCGGCCGTCTACGACGGATCGGCGGGTCTCCTTTCCAGCGTGGTGTCTTCCCAGGTGGCGATCCACGCCTCCTACGGGGGCGTAGTGCCGGAGCTCGCCTCCCGGGAGCATCTGAGAACCATCGTCCCGGTGGTGGAGAAGGCGCTGGGGGACGCGGCCTCCGGGGTCGACGACGTCGACGGCATCGCCGTGACCGCGGGGCCGGGGCTCATCGGGTCGCTCCTCGTGGGGCTGTGCTTCGCCAAGTCCCTCTCCTACGCCTGGGAAAAGCCGATTCTGGGCGCGGACCACCTCGAATCCCACATCTACGCCGTGTTCCTCGAGCACCGGGTCGCCTTCCCCTACGTCGCGCTCCTGGTTTCGGGCGGGCACACCTCCCTTTTCCGGGTATCGTGCTGGAGGGAAATGCGTCCGCTGGGGGGCACGCTCGACGACGCGGCGGGGGAGGCGTTCGACAAGGCGGCCAAGATGATGGGGCTGGGATACCCGGGCGGGATGGCCATCGACCGGCTGGCGCAGAGCGGGGACCCGGTGCGGTACGCGTTCCCGCGTGCGCGCCTTTCGGCCGATTCGGCGAACTTCTCTTTTTCCGGCCTCAAGACCGCCCTCCGGACGTTCCTCGCCTCCCCCGATCACGCTGCGGCCCGGATCGAGGACGTCGCCGCCTCGTTCCAGGAGGCCATCGCGGAGATCCTCGTGGAGAAGGCCATCGCCGCGGCGAAACGGGAAAAGACGCCGCGGCTGGTGCTGTCGGGGGGCGTCTCGGCGAACTCCCGTCTCCGCGCGCTGGCGCGGGAGCGGGGCGCGGCGGCGGGCCTGGAGGTGTACCTGCCGTCCAAGGCGTTGTGCACCGACAACGCCGCCATGGTGGCCCTGCTCGGGGAGCGCAGGATGTCCGCCGGCGCCTTTTCCGGTCCGGAGCTGAACGCCTATGCCGCCTCCCGATTCTCCCGCTGACCACCCCCGCAGGACGCTCGCCTCCCTGGGGCTCTCCCCGCGGAAGTCGTTCGGGCAGAACTTTCTCCACGACAAGAACATCGCCCGGAAAATCGCGGGGCTCGCGCGCGCGTATCCCCCGCCGTTCCTGGAGATCGGTCCCGGGCTGGGAGCGCTGACCCGGCCGCTGGCCGCGGGAGGAGATCGGGTGGTGGCCGTCGAGGTCGACCGGGGGCTTTCCGCCCACCTGCGGCAGGAGTTCGCCGGCACTGCGGTGGACATCCTGGAGGCGGATTTCCTGGAGGTGGACGCCGGGGAGTGGCGGGAGCGGTTCCCCGGGGGAGGAACGGCGGTGGGAAACCTTCCGTACTCCGTCTCCTCGCCGGTGATCCTGCGGCTGATCGGCCTGCGCGGGCTTTTTCCGCGAGCCGTGCTGATGCTTCAGCGGGAAATGGTGGAGCGGCTGTGCGCCCCCCCCGGGGGGAAGGAGTACGGCATCCTGTCGGTCTATTTGTCGGTGCTCGCCCTGCCGAGGCGGGAGTTCATCGTCCGGCGGAGCTGCTTCCACCCCGTCCCCGAGGTGGACTCGGCGGTGATGACGATCCGGTTTTTCGGTGATTTTCCCGACGGGCTGCTCGCCGCGCTTCAGACCGTGGTCCGCGCCGCCTTCGCGCACCGTCGGAAGACGCTGCGCAACGCCCCGGTGCCTTTCCTCCCCGGGGGCGCGGAGCAATGGTGCGACCTGCTGTCGTCCGCCGGGATCTCCCCCGCCGGCCGGGCGGAGGAGGTTCCTCCCGCTTCCTACCTCGCCCTGGCCCGGGCGTACGCGGGATTGTAGTGGAAAAATCCACCATGCCCGCATACAATTGAGCGGAAATGACCGATCCCAAGACTCCCCGTTACATCGCGATCGAAGGGCCCATCGGGGTGGGAAAATCCTCCCTGGCCAAGCTCCTCGCGCAGAAGTTCGGGTCCCGCCTCGTCAAGGAGGAGGTGGCGCACAACCCGTTTCTCGAGCGCTTCTACGAGAACCCGAAGAAGTTCGCCTTCCAGACCCAGCTCTTTTTCCTCCTGTCCCGGTACCGGCAGCAGAAGGAGCTGGCGCAGGGGGACCTCTTCGAATCCGGCGTGGTGTGCGACTACATCCTGGCCAAGGACAAGATCTTCGCCCTCATCAATCTGGAGGACGACGAGATCTCGCTCTACGAGTCGATCTACAAGCTGCTCGTCTCCACCCTCTCCAAGCCCGACCTGGTCATCTATCTCCAGGCACGGCCCGAAGTCCTGCTCTCCCGGGTACGCAAGCGCGGGATCGCCTACGAGCGGAACATCTCCCTTGACTATTTGAAGACCTTAAGTGATGCTTACAATGAGTATTTTTTCCACTATAACGAGACCCCGCTCCTGGTGGTGAACACGAGCGAGATCGACTTTGTGGAAAGTTCCCGCGACCTTGAACATCTCGTAAGGGAAGTCAAGAGTGTGAAACGCGGGATGCACCACTACATACCGCTGGGATCCAGGTAGCACCGGACCGAGACGGGATCGTTGGGGAGGCGGTGGCAGGGGCGATATGCTCCGCGCCGCCGCGGGCCACGCGACGTGCATGCGGCCTTCCGGAACGGTTCCGGAAGGCTTTTCGTTTTTTTTGGGGGGCGGAGGAAGAACGGATGCGGAAGACCACCGTTTTGGACCTTGGCGCGATGAAAACCGGGGGCCGGAAGATCGTCATGATCACGGCGTACGACGCCCTCTTTTCGCGCATTTTCGATGAGACCGGGGTGGACGGATCCTCGTCGGCGACTCCCTGGGGCAGGTGGTCCTGGGCTACCCCAACACCCTGAACGTGACGATGGACGACATGGTCCGGCATACGGGCGCCGCGGCGCGGGGGCGCACCCGTTCCCTCCTGGTGGCGGACATGCCGTTCCTCTCCTACCAGTGCGGCGGGCCGGATGCGATCCGCAACGCCGGGCTGCTGCTGCAGGCGGGGGCGGAGGCCGTGAAGCTGGAAGGCGGCCGCACCATGGAAGGGACGATCCGGGCAATCACCGCGTGCGACCTCCCCGTGATGGGGCACATCGGGCTGACGCCGCAATCGGTCCACCGCATGGGAGGGTACCGGGTGCAGGGGAAGACCGACCCCCAGCGGGAGCGGTTGCTGGACGACGCGGCGGCCGTGGAGGAGGCCGGGGCGTTCTCGGTGGTGCTGGAGGGGATCCCGTCCCCCCTGGCGGCGGAGATCACCCGCCGCCTGTCCATCCCCACGATCGGCATCGGCGCGGGACCGGAGTGCGACGGGCAGGTGCTGGTGATGCAGGACCTGCTGGGGCTTTTCGACGAGTTCCAGCCGAAGTTCGTGAAGCGGTTCGGCGAGCTGCGCAAGCCCGTGGCGGATGCGGTCGCTTCTTACGCGGCGGCGGTCCGCGACGGGTCGTTCCCGGACCCGGAGCATTCGTTCTGATGGAGCTTCTGCGCTCCCCCGCGGCGATGCGGGACTGGTCCGACGGGCGCAGAATGCTGGGGGAGCGGATCGGACTGGTCCCGACGATGGGGTACCTCCACGCGGGGCACCTGAGCCTCGTGCGGGTCGCGCGCGACCGCGGCTGCGCAGCGGTGGTCGCCTCGATCTTCGTCAACCCGGCGCAGTTCGGACCGGGAGAGGATTTCGGGAAGTATCCCCGGGACGAGGAGCGCGACCTGGCGATGCTCGCGGAAGGAGGGACCTCCGCCGTCTACATGCCCGGGGTCGGGGACATGTACCCCGACGGGTACCAGACCTACGTGGAGGTAACCGGGGTATCGCAGGGGCTGTGCGGTGCCGCGCGCCCGGGCCATTTCCGCGGGGTGGCCACGGTGGTCGCGAAGCTGTTCCTGGCGGCCAGGCCCCATGTGGCGGTGTTCGGGGAGAAGGACTACCAGCAGCTCGCGGTGATCCGGGCGATGACCCGGGACCTGGACTTCGGCGTCGAGATCGCCGGCGCGCCGATCGTCCGGGAGGCGGACGGGCTGGCGATGTCGTCGCGCAACGCGTACCTCCAGGGGGACGACCGGACCGCCGCCCGGTGCCTTTCGCGGGGGCTGTCCCGCGCGGAGGAACGATTCGCCGGCGGCGAGCGGGACGCGGAGACGCTGGTCGCCGCGGCCCGGAAAGAGGTCGAGGCGGAACCGCGCGCATCGCTCGACTACGCCGAGGGACGGGACCCGCGGACGCTATCGCCGCTTTCGGGGCGCGTCGGCGCGATCACGATCCTGCTGGCGGCGAAGGTCGGGCCGGCGCGGCTGATCGACAACAGGACGTTGGAAAACGCGGGAAAAAGTCACTCCCAGGGAGGGACGCGGGCATGTTGAAGACGATGCTCAAGTGCAAGATCCACCGGGCCACGGTGACGGAGGCGGTGCTCCATTACGAAGGGAGCATCACGATCGACCGGGCGCTGATGGACGCGGCGGGGCTGGTGGAGTACGAGCAGGTGCACATCTACAACATCGACAACGGCAACCGCTTCTCCACCTACGTCATCGAAGGGGAAGCCGGGTCCGGCGTGGTCTGCCTGAACGGCGCCGCCGCCCGCCAGGCGAACAAGGGCGACCTGATCATCATCGCCAACTACGCCACCTACGACGAGAAGGAGCTCGCGGAATTCCGGCCCACGATGGTCTACGTGGACGCGAAGAACCGCATCACCAAGGTGACGAGGAAGATCGAGTCCGGGAGCCAGCGCCCGCTTGCCGCCGCGATCTAGCCCCGCAACCGCAGAACCGGGACGTTCATCAGAACTTTCGCAGAAGCGGGACACTCATGTCGCGGGAAGGGAAGCACCCCATTAAGAAAAACCCGACCGTGACGACCGAGCCGGAGGCCCGGCAGGGATGCGTGTTCGTCGCCTCGCGGCTGATCGTGGATGCCGCGACGATGTTCGCCCCCGGCGCCGTCGCCGTGGCGGACGGGACCGTGCTCCTCGCAGGCCCGAAAGAGGACGTTCTGCGGGCCGCCCCCGAATCCTTTACGCGGAGGGATTTCCCCGGAGCGATTCTGCTTCCGGGCCTGGTCAACGCCCACGCCCATCTCCAGATCCCGCGGTGGAACGACGCGGAGGGGAACCCCATTCCGATCCCCCCCTCGTTCGTGGAATGGATCCTGCGGGTGATCGCCTGGAAACGGGGCGCGACCCCGTCCTCTTTCCGGAAAAACTTCACGGCAGCCGCCAAGGAGGCCCTGTCGTACGGCACCACGTCGGCGGGAGAGATCGCCGGGCCGGATCTGTCCGTTTACGCCGCATGCCCCCTCCGCGCGCGGGTCTTCGCGGAAGGGATCGGTTTCGCGCCGGACGTCGCCCCGGGAGCGCTCGGCGCCGTTACCGCCGCGGTCCTGCGGCTGGGAAAGGCGTCCGTCCGGAACCCGCTGGTCGCCCCCGGCGTGTCGCCCCACACGTTGTACACCGTGGGGGAGGGGCTGCTACGCTCCCTGGCGCAGGTCGCAGAGAAGCGGAATCTCCCCGCGTGCCTCCACCTGCTCGAGTCGCCTGCGGAAGTCGCTTTTCTGGAAAAAGGGGAAGGGGAGATCGCCACGCGCCTGTATCCCGCGTTGCGCAAGGACGTCTCCTGGTTTCGGGGTCTTGGGCGCCCCGTGCCCGCATACCTGGCGGAGACGGGCCTTTTGCGGGAAGGGCTTCTGCTGGCGCATAATGTCCACCTGCCGGCCGCGGGGATCGGGGCGCTGCGCGACGGCGGCGCGCGATTCGTCCTGTGCCCCCGCAGCAACGCGGCCCACGGAAACGGCGCCCCGGACGTGACGCATTTCGTGGACGCCGGCATCCCCTTCGCCCTGGGGACCGACAGCCTGGCTTCCGTGCCGGACCTCTCCCTTTGGCAGGAGATCCGTTATACCCGGTCGCTGTACCGGGGGGAGAAGAAAGACGCCGATCTGTGCCGGGAGCTGTTCCGCGCCGCGACGGAACACGGCGCGGCCGCCTTGGGAATTCCCGGCGGGATCCTGGCCCCGGGCGCTCCGGCGGACTTCGCGGTCGTGGACGATCCGGGAGGCGATGGCGACCAGGTTCTTCCGAACCTGGCCGAACGAACGGAACGGGGGAACGTGCGCCTCACCGTCGTGGCGGGTCGCGTCGCGCACGGGGACGCCGCGTAGCGCGTAGAAGGAAGGGATGCAGGCGGATGATGGCCGAAAAGACCGAGAGACCCGCGGTGAAAGTGGTCGCCACGAACCGCCGCGCCCGGCATGAATACGAGATCGTGGAAACCTTCGAGTGCGGCCTGGCGCTCCAGGGGCACGAGGTGAAGTCCATCCGGCAGGGACGCGTGAACATCGCGGACGGGTACGCCGCCTTCCGGGGGAACGAAGCGTTCATCGAAAACATGCACGTCACGCCGTATTCCCACGGGGACCTGCGCGTCATCGACCCGCTGCGGGTGCGCAAGCTTCTCATGAAACGAAAGGAAATCGACTACTTGTACGGAAAGGTCAAGGAGCGGGGACTCGCCGTCATCCCGTTGCGGCTCTACTTCAAGGGTCCGCACGTCAAGCTCGAGGTGGGGCTGGGGCGCGGAAAGAAGCTGTACGACAAGCGGCAGGACATTGCGGAACGGGATGCGAAAAGGGATATCGAGCGTGCGACCCGCAGTCGCGGCAAACGGGGCGGCGACCGGGACTAGAAAAACTTTTCCGGATCGTCGGGAACCTTTTTGGGGTGGCCGATGTCCGTATATATTGAGAGCGCCAACACTCTCAAACCCCTCCTTAGGGTCGTTTGGCGGGCCACCTGGAATGTTTCCGGGGGGCCCGCCAAACTGCTATACTGCACATAGAAGGGGGCGAAACGGTTTCGACGGGGATGTCGATGCTCCTGGGTTGCGTGCCGAGGCCCTGAACCTCGTTAAAACGGGAACTCAATAGTCGCCAACGACTATCCTGTAGCTCAGGCAGCTTAAGCTGCCTGCCTCCGAACGCCGAATGCCCGTATAGGCGGTAGGAGGTCACTCTCACGGGATAGCCCGACGCCTCCTCCCGGGGGGCGGAAGGGCGAAAAGACACCCGGGATGGTCCGAAGGGAACCCTGCCGGCCGGGGTCCCCGGGGACGAGATCCAAAGGACCGGAAACGCACGTAGTAGCCCGGAGTAAAGAATCTTCGGACGGGGGTTCGACTCCCCCCGCCTCCACCAACAAACTTCTACGGCCGGATCTCGACCATCGTCCCGTTTGGGGCCAACTTGGCAATTTCTTCTATTTCTTCGTTCGTCACGGCGATGCACCCTTTCGTCCAGTTGACCCCCGAGTGCGCATCGCCTATCCACGAGAAACCGTTCTTGATCCCGTGGATCATGATGTCTCCGCCCGGAGAAACACCGAGTTCCCTTGCCCGTTTTCTGTCTCTCTCGTTGGGATAGGAAATATGCAGGGAGAGGTGGTACCGGCTGTCCCTGTTCCTTGCGTCGATGACATAGATCCCCTCGGGGGTCTTGTGATCGCCTTTCCGTTCTTTCGGACCGACCGGGTTTCCCCCCAGGGCGATCTTGTAGGATTTGAGCACTTCACCCTGCGAGATCACCATCAATCGGCGTGCGCTTTTTTCTATCAGGATCCTGTCGGCCGTTCTCTTATCGATCGCAGAGGCAAGAAGCTTTTTTTCGAGCGCTTCCATCTCTTTTTCCAGCGCCTCCACTTTTTTTTGCAGCGCCACGATCTCGTTCTCCTTGCCCTGGACCTCGTGCCGGAGCGTTTCGGTCTGCATCTGCTGCGCGGCGATCGTCTGATCCTTGAGAGCGACATTCCTGAGATTGAAGATCATCATCTCGCTGTTCTGCCGGTACGCGCTCTCCGGGTACTCCTTGATGAGTTTCTGGAAACTTTCCATAGATTTCCGGTAATCTTTTTGCCCGTTCTTCGGATGGGCGTAAATAATGCCCATCTCGAACAGGGCCCTGTCTGCCGTCGCGGGATATTTATCGATAATTTCCGAATACTTGTCCAGGGAGGCCGCGTAGCTTCCCTGATGATACAGATCATTTGCCTCTGCGAAGGTCGTTTTGGCCTGCCGCCCGTCGTTGAAGTGACCGCAGCCGGACAGGAGCATCGGTGCCACCATGAGGCCGATGCAGAACGCGAACGGTCCGAAACTTCTAAGCCTCCTCATTTTCCCAACCCCTTGGCAGCGTCATCGGGAACAGCTCATAGGATATATAAAGAAATGGCAGGGGGGTAAGCCCCTGCCATCTGGTTGTCCGGAGCATCGAAAAGAACGTTGGCAACCGCCGCACAAGTGCCTTACTTCTTCATCGACTTCTCGAAAGCGGCTTCCGCCTTTTTCGCTTTTTCATCGGCGATCATTTCCCTTTCCTGTGCCGCTTTTTCCCTTTCTTCTGCAGCCTTTATAGCACTTTCGGCGCGGGCCGATGTTTCGTCCGCCTTTACCTTGGCCGCATCCGCGGAAGCCTTCGCGGCTTGCGAATCCTGCAATGCCTGGTCCGCTTTCGCGTCAATCAGTTTCTGTTCCGCCTGCACTTTCTCGAGGTCACCGGTTGTCGCACAACCGATCATCAGAGTTGGGAGAACAAGCATCATCGTGATCAGGAACAGGCTTTTCTTCATCTCTCTTCACCTCCTTTCTGTTCCGTTTTCCTTGCAGGGAACACGGATCGCGTTCGTGCACAATATTTTCCCCGGACAAAAAGAGAGGGCGGTCATTCATTTTTGACAGGATCGATTACAATTCCGTTAATTTCCAGATCTATTTTCAGGCGTTTCGCAGCCTGCTTGGCTTCGCTGCCGTCCTTGAACGGACCGGCCATGACACGGTAGCTTTCGCTCTTTTGGAACACCCGTGCCGGGATTTGCGGCCCCTGGTGATTGATGATGGCGGCAATCCTCCGGGCTTCAATCCTGTCAGGAACATCGGCGGCTAATACATACCAAGCTTGCAATCTCAGTGCCGGTATTTCCGGCTTGCCGTACAATGCCCCCGGGTGCGCGACTTCCACGGGTTTCGCGACCTCTTTTTCCCTTCCCTGAGTCAACTCGAAGATGGGAGCCGGAATCCCCCGGGCCTGGGCCTGTACTTCCTTGACGTTTTTCCAGTCGAGCGTGCGCCGGGCTTTCTTTTCGATAGTTCTTAATTTCTTATAGAGTTTCTCCGACTCAAGAGCGCCCGAATCTTCCGCAGGCGCATGAGCTTCCAGGTACAGTACGCCATTCCGCTGCCCTGTGAGATATGGCTGGTCGACAATGAGTACGGGTGTTTTCACCGGAGTGTCATCGTAGAG
>JACZKY010089852.1_pt1 | contig 14609 bp, 11 predicted proteins | sample 8237611 | NCBI WGS metagenome assembly JACZKY01 (sample SAMN16148055, study PRJNA663545) | marine sediment metagenome | biome: sediments and biomass from bioreactor inoculated with such sediments; feature: coastal sediments; material: methane- and iron-fed bioreactor; isolation source: Bothnian...
AGACCCACATCGGCGTGCTTTACGAAACCTCGCGGGCGCACTGAGAGCGGCGAAGCCTACCCCCGCCAGAACCGCGGAACGAACAGGATAAGGACCGTGAACAGCTCCAGTCGCCCGAGCAGCATGCCGAGCGAAAGCAGCCATTTCGCACCATCCGGCAATGGACCGAAATTGCCGGCAGGACCGATCGTGTCTCCAAGGCCCGGGCCGACATTGGCGACGGCGGTCGCCGCCCCGCTCGCGCTCGTCAGGAAGTCGAGACCGAACCCCATCAAGCCGATGGTCAATGCGGAGTAGGTGAGGAAGAAAACCGCGAAGAAAGCGACCACCGAGCCGACGACGTCGTCATCGAGCTCGCGGTTCCCGTAATATCGCGGGAAGACCCCACGCGGATAAAGCAGGCGCATGAAGTGCGCCTTGAGCATGATCGCCAGCACCTCAAATCGGAAGATCTTTATCCCGCCGGACGTCGATCCGGTGCAGCCGCCCACGAAGGTTAGCCCGAAGAAGACACCGATGAGGGCATTTCCCCACAAGGTGTAGTCGGTGGTTGCATAGCCCGTCGTCGTCACGACCGACACCACGTTGAACGCGGCGTGGCGAAAGGCGGGCTCGAGGGCGTAGGCGCCCGAGATGAAGAGCCATCCGCCGATCAGCGTGACCGTGACGGCCAGAAAGACCATCAGCGTCCTGATCTGCCGGTCCAGAAACGCGCGCCGGTCTCCCGCGACGAAGCGGACATAGAGCACGAACGGGACCGTTCCGGACAGCATGAACAGGGTCGCGAACCATTGTATTCCGTTGCTCTCCCACCGCCCGAACGAAGCGTCGGACGTCGAATAGCCGCCCGTCGCGATCGATGTCATAGCGTGGGCGACCGCATCGAAGAGCCGCATGCCCGCCGCCCAGTAGACCAGGACAGCCAGTACGGTAAGGCCGACATAGGTCTTCCCGAGCGTCGCCGCGATCTGACGGACGCGGGGCATGGCCTTTTCGGAGCGATCCGACGACTCGGTTCTGAACAACTGCATTCCGCCGATGCCCAGGGCAGGCAGGATCGCTATCGCCGTCGCGATGATGCCGATCCCCCCCATCCATTGAAGCAGAGCACGCCACAACAGCATCCCCGGAGGAGCGCTATCCAGCCCCGAGATGACCGTCGCTCCGGTCGTGGTGATGCCTGAAACGGCTTCGAAGAACGAATCCGCCGGACTGCCGCCGACGATGCCATAGTCGGACAGGTAGAACGGAATGGCGCTGAATATCGACACCGCCAGCCAACTGAGCGGCGTCAGCAGGAACGCCTGTCTCAGGCTCAATCCTGCCTTGAGAGAACCTTTCGTGAGATAGACCAGCGACATACCCGGTATGAAGGTCAAGACGCAGGCGAACGCGAACGCTTTCCAGTCCTCGTTGCCGAAATACAGATCGGCAAGCATCGGGAACGCCATCATCGCGGCGGTCGCCAGCAGCACCATGCCGGAGAAATAGGCGACAGGCTTGAAGCCTTGTGCCGAGATCGGCCGGGGCGCCGAAGCCTTTTTTGCGACGGGATTCATCTATTGCGAATCCCCGTCGAGCCCAGCAAGGCTTCGGCGAGCTTGAGATAGCTGTAGGTCACGAGCGCGATGACCGTGTCGCCCGGTTGCAACTGCATATCGGGCTGCGGAAACACCACTTCCTTTTCGCGTATCACCGCCCCGATCTTCATCCCCACGGGCAAGCCCAACTGGCCCAGAGGTCGACGCAGCAATCGGGAGCCTTCGGGGATTTCCGCTTCGATGACCTCGCCAAAGTCCTCGCGCAACGTATAGAGCGCGGTGACGGAACTGTGCCGGACGTGGCGCAGAACGGTCGAGATCGTCACGGCGCTGGGGCTCACCACCGTGTTGAGCCCCAAAGCCGGGAGAACGGTCTCGTAGGAACGCTTGTTGACGAGGGTGATCGCGCGCTTGCATCCAGCCTGTCTGGCGAGCACGGAGGCGAAGATGTTGGTCTCGTCATCGTTGGTGACGGCAACCAGAGTATCCGTGGATGCGGCCTGCGCCTCGTCCAGCAGGCTGCGATCAAGACCGTCGCCGTGCAAGACCACCACGGCGCCGCCGAGTTCCGCCGCGACATGTTCCGCCCGCTCCTCGTCCTGTTCGATAAGCTTGATGTCGACGAGCGGGGAGCGCCGCCGAACGGTCTTGGCCAGATTCAGGCCGACATTGCCGGCTCCGACGATGATCAGCTTCTTCGCGACGCGTTCACGATGGCCGAACGCCGTAACGACGTCGTCGACCTCGCCCCGCCTGGCGAGCACATAGACGTCGTCGCCGACGGTCACCCGGTCCTGGCTGTCGGGAACGAAACACCGTCCCTTGCGGACCAGGGCGACGATCGACATTCCGTGGAACTGCTCGTCCTTGCCGAGATCTCCGATGCGTTCCTTGACGATCGGGATGCGCGAATCCTCGACATGGATGCCGAGCAGTTCGACCTGACCACTGGCCATGGGGACCATGTCGAATGCGCCGGGCGTGGCGAGACGGCGGGTGATCCCCTTCGCGATCTCGATCTCGGGCGAGATCACCACGTCGATCGGCATGTGTTCGGCCGCATAGAGGCCGCTCTTGTCCTGGTCGAGATAGCCGGAGTGACGTAGCCGGGCGATACGGCGCTTTACGCCGAACAGGGAATAGGCGACCTGGCAGGCGGCCATGTTGACTTCGTCGGAACGCGTGACCGCTATGAGCATGTCGGCATCCTGGGCGTTCGCTTTTCGAAGCGCCTCGGGATGGGAAGCGTATCCGACCACGCCGCGCACATCGTGACTTTCATCGACCCGGCGGACCTGCTCGGGGTCGTTGTCGATCACGGTAACGCTGAAACCTTCCGTCGCCAGAAGGCGTGCGATGGTCGTGCCGACCTGCCCGGCGCCGCAAATTATCACCCTCATGGACAATCTCCGTCCACCCCGTTCAAAGGCAGGTCAAGTAGCGCTATTCGGCAAGAAATCCAACCATGGGATGACCGGCGGCGGATCCCTTCATGTTTCAATTTCTCTGGTCGCGCAGACAGCTCTCGGCTATTCTGCTCTCTAGATAGGTGTTTGCTGAAACTGAAATCGCATCATTTCGGGAGGATTGGATTGCTTGGCCTGAGACTGCTGGTCCAGAGGGGGTCCGTCGACAGCGCCACCCAGGATTGGGGTGTTCTGAATTTCGTGGCCGCCCCTTCGCCCGGAGATCGGATCGCCGTGGAGCATGACGGCAAGACAAACTACCTCACCGTATTAAGCGTCCATCACAAGCCCGTCGCTGTCCGCGACCTTTCAGGCGGCGAAACATCCGAAACACCGGCGGCGGACGTCGTCGCCATCTGGACCGGCTCGGATTGAGCGGGTCGCACCTGTACGTTGCATCATTTCATTTTCGATTTTCGGATCTCGATGCTTGCCTGCCGTCATGCGACAGGTTCCATCCAGCCCGGGGCAAGCCGTCAACATCGCGCGGCGGATGTCATCACCCTCGCGCATTCACCGACAAATGTACCCCAAAAGTGTGCGGTTCGCCCTGACCGTTCGAGGAACAGCCTGTGACGTATGAGCAAATCTTCATCTTCACGCTGCTTGCGGGCGTCTTCGCCATGCTGGTCTGGGGCAGGATCCGCTATGACCTTGTTGCGCTTTCCGCGCTGGTCATCGCCGTGGCGGGCGGCGTCGTGCCGGCGGAGCATGCTTTCTCGGGATTCGGACACGAGGCCGTCGTCATCATTGCGCTCGTGCTGGTGGTTTCGCGCGCCATGGTCAACGCGGGGGCCGTCGAATTCATCGCGCAATACGTCGTCAACGCGCAACGCAGTCTCCCCGTCCATATCGGCATCATGTCCGTGGTGGGAGCCGCGCTTTCGGCTGTCATCAACAATGTCGCTGCCCTGGTCATCCTGATGACGCTGGACATGGAAACGGCGAGAAGGGCCGCGCGATCCGTTTCTCTCTCGCTGATGCCGCTGTCCTTCGCCACCATTCTGGGCGGGATGATAACGCTGATCGGCACGCCGCCGAACATCGTGATCGCGCAGTATCGCCGCGACGCCTTCGGCGAGCCGTTCGCCATGTTCGACTTCGCGCCTGTGGGGATTGTCTGCGCCATTGCCGGGATCGCCTTCGTCGCCACGATCGGCTGGCGACTTCTGCCGAAGAGGCTTCAGGCATCGCCGCCAGAGGCGGCCGAATCCGCTGACTATGTCGCCGAAGCGGGCTTCCCCGAAGACAGCGAATGGGTTGGCAAAACACCGCGCGACCTCGCCGAACTCGCGGACCAGCACGATGTGGCAATTCTCGGTCTGGTACGACGGGGCAGGCGTCTTGCGGGCTTCTCCTTCGACGAAACCATCATGAAGAGCGACCGCCTCGTGCTCGAGGGCAACCCCAAGTCCATCGAGGCTTTCTCCGGCAAGGCGAAACTCGAAATCGCGGGAACTCCGGCGAAGGATGGCTTGACCAGCCGTTCCATGACCATCGTGGAAGCCATCGTTCCGGCCGGTGCCCGGGCCGAGGGACGCAGCGCCGACAGCATGCGCCTGCTGGGCAGACGCGGCGTGACCCTGCTGGGACTGTCGCGGCAAGGCGCGCGTTCGCGAAACCGTGTGCGTCAAACGACGATCCGCGCCGGTGACGTGCTGTTGCTGCTCGGACCGGAAAATCGCGTCGCGGACGCCATCGAATGGATGGGCGCGATGGCCCTTGCCGACAAAAGCCATACGGTCATCCAGCGCAGCAAGGCCCTGACGACCATCGGTATCTTCGCCGCCGCGGTGGCGGCTGCTGTCGCGGGGCTGCTGCCGTTGACGGTCGCCCTGGCGGCGGCCGTCGCGCTTTACGCCTTCTTCAACATCGTCGGCCCGAGCGAAGTGTACGAGGCGGTGGAATGGCCGGTCATCGTGCTGCTCGGCTCGCTGATACCCCTCGGACTTGCTTTGGAAGAAACAGGCGGCACCGCGCTAATCGCCGATTTCATCGTGCAGCAGACGGATGCACTTCCGGTATGGGGCGTGCTTGTCCTGGTGATGGTCGTCACGATGACGCTTTCGGATTTCCTGAACAACGTGGCGACGGCGCTCATCGCCGCGCCAGTAGCCGTTGGCGTGGCCAATTCCATGGGCGTCAATCCCGATCCCTTCCTGATGGGCGTGGCCGTGGCCGCATCCTGCGCCTTCCTTACCCCCATCGGCCACAAGAACAACACCATCATCATGGGGCTGGGCGGCTACCGCTTCGGGGACTACTGGCGGATGGGCCTGCCGCTGGAAATCATCATCATCCTGGTTTCCGTACCCATGATCCTGCTCGTGTGGCCGTTATAGGTAGAAGAGTCAGAGCTTCGGGTTTTGTAGTCCATCTTGGACAGTGCGCATGTGTGCATCCGACTCTTGGGCTGCTCTACTCCTGTCTCCTCATCCAGCCTTTCGCGCCGTGAACGGTGTAACCGTCCGGCACTGCATGTTCTGGAGAACGGCCTGCGCTGCCGCATCGGCGAGCCCAGATGAAATGTCATACTCAAAGACGCTTGAGCCGGTAATTTCGGTGGGGCTCACCAAGGTCAGCCGCCAGATGACGCTTGCGCCCGTAGTGCCAGAGCCGTCCGACAGCCGTTCATCAACGACAACACCACGCCATGAATGTCCCCCGGCGGAGGTCCAGTTCACATGGCCAATCGCCCCTGACATCAGTTTGCTAGGCGAAAACCATCCGCCCCACCTGATCTGGCGGGTCTCGCCGCTCACCTGACCCGGCACGGCCTGACCTGTAAGCGAGAACAGGGGACAAGCTGATGCGTCGGTAGCCCCGGCGGATATGCGCCACATTCCATCTTCGGGAATGAGCGGCGCTTCCAGTTGGATCGGACATGATCCCGGCCCGCCGAACGAAGCATCAATCTGCGCGGGCGTATGGGAACGCCAACTGTATTCGTTCTCATACACCACAAGGGTCATGTCGGCGGCCCCCGGAGGATTGGGAGCGCCAAGGATGATCTCGACATCGGAAAGCGTCGTACCCGGCACATGACAACTGCAACCGCCCTCCATGCACATGGCGATCTGGACCATCTGCGCATGTGCCGCAGGGATGAAGCCGAAGGACAAGACCAAACCGGAAATGGCGAATGCCAGCTTGTTTCTCATGAGTTCAGTTCCCCGATCGATTGCTGAAAAGGGCGCGCAGGACCGACTCCGGATCACGCCCGCCGAGATCGACCGGGATGATGGCGTCCGAATCCGCGACAGTGGCCGGGGAACCTGTCGGCTGAGAGAAGGACGCCCGATCATTCGAGCTTACGAGGAAGAGATCGGTAAATTCCGGGATAGCCATCACCTCGACCGGCAGGGGGCAGGCGGTCAACGAACCTGAATCGCCGACGCCCATACGGCACTCCACGGGACCAACGCTGACCACCAACGTATCGCATGGAGACATCAGCATCGGCGGGGTGAGGGCGGCACCCGTCTCGGTATAGGCATCGATTTCCAGCACGACAGGCTCTCCCGGATTGAGCACCGGGCGAACCAGCTGGCCGTTTGCCGTGGCGTTGATCGGCGCGAACAGCGTGAAGGCTTCGCCCGATGGGTTCGCAATTTCGGCGTTCAGGAAACAGCCGGTTCCGAACTGTTCGGCAGGCCGAAAGGTCACACGGATCGCTCCGGTCGATTGAGGCGCGGCCGCGTCGTTCGGTCCTGACGACGCAATCCGAAGCGAAGAAGCAATTCCCTCGAACCCGATCTCCGCACCCATACCCTGTCCGCTGAACATGCAGAGTTGATTTGCGCCGATGGATCGGCAAGGACCGTTCGACTCCATCCATTGACGCGGGTTGAGTTCCACGCTGATGACCTTGCCGAAATCCTCCGCGAAGAAGGTGGCGGTCGGCAGATCGGCGCGCGCCCCGCCAGCGGTTTCATAGAAATACGGCTCGCTCATCGACCAATTGTTCGGCAGGGTCAGAGAGATACCGCTTGCGGCATGATTGACGGCGCAGCCAGGAGGATTGTCCCTGCAGTGAAAGGCCACCGGGTCTTCGTGGTTGTCGGCAATTCCGGCGACCGGAATCTCGAAATCGTTGCCGCCTGCCGGGTTGATCGTGATCGTGCCCGCGAGCCGGATGCCAGCCGCTTCGTTGATCCCCTCGACCTCATAGGTGCCCCCCGGAGCCAGTTGGGTCGTGAAGGTCGGCAGGAGATCGTGGCTGGCGAAGGCGACGTCCATTTCCCGGACATCGGTGCGGATGGCCGACCATTGCACCCCCAAATCGCCGATCTGCAACGGCGTGCGCAGGCGCACCGGCACCGTTGCGGCCTGCGCTGGCTCTTGCGTCTGCGCGGATGCCCGAGGGCTGGTCGTATCAACGAAATCGGCTGGTGCCGGACCATGCACGGCAACGCGCATTTCGACCAGCGAAGGAGGCACATGGCCGCCCGGCCACATGACAACGCTCATGCCTTGCCCACCTGATGACAGTGTGCCGGCATAACCGATGCCGTAAGGCGTGAGATAGAGCGTCATAGGTGCCGGGATCGGCTCGCCCACCGTGAAGGTCATGCGCAGCACGTCGCCTTCCAGCGTTGCAGTCGTGAATGTGCCTTCCTGTCCGGCCGCTTGTGGCCCGGCAAGTCGTTCCCCTGCCACCCAGATTCCGCCAATCGCGCCGTTGGGTTGAGCCTGTTCAAGCGCGAGCGTCAGCAACTGATCCGCTCCCGCCTGCACCTGATAAGGTGGCACACCGATAATTTGCCATGGTCCGTTAAGCGTCGTCGCCGAAGCCTCATCGTCGGATTCATCGACCGGCGGGATGATGAAGTCGTTATCCTGACCGGGGTAGATTTCCACCTCGGCGCTGAACTCCACCTCGCCCGGTCCCGTGGTCGAAACCCTATAGCGGCCCGGCTCGAACTCGCCTTCGCCAACGACCATTTCGGAGATGGGAGCCCAAGCCTCCGGGCTCATGTCGGGATCGAGCGGGATCGCCGACCACCAGAGCGGGATTTGCGGGAAATTGTCCGGGATACGGAACGTCGCCCGCACCATTGGCATGGCGTCCTGACCGGGCGTGGCTTGGGTTGCGGCTGCGGCCTGCGCGGCCAGATCGGCCGTGTTGGTGAGATCGGTGTCCTCGAAGGGCACACCTACGCCGAATTCACGGAAGAACAATATCTCCTGCTGGTTGCCCGAGATATAGCGGAGTTCGTAGATGCCGGACTCCGCCGGTGCCCGCAGGCCCATGCGCTGGGTCTGTCGGTTGTTGTAGGGATAGCCCCAACTCTCGAAATAGTCGTTAGGCACAGCACCGGGCCGGGCGATCACAATGCGCTGGCCAACCTGATTGGGGCCGCGCCATGTGAACTCGAACCGCCTATCGGGCTCGACCGAACCGATGGCGTCAAAGCCGTTGGCTGGCGGCACGACCTCGATGGGTTGACGCGCGATGACCGTGCCGTCATGCGCGATCATCACCAGATCGTAAGCGCCCGGTTCGGTCGGTGCTGTTTTGGAGAACGGATTGTTGCCCAATTCGCCAGCGCCTCCGATGATGCCGAAGGATGGGCTGGTCGAGGGCCTCCCCTCTCCCCGCAGAGTGAAACCGGCGAAATAGTCAGGGCGCGCGCTGCCCTGAAAGGCGATGGAATAGGTGTGCCCCGCCTCGGCTTTCGGGCCAATATCGAAGAACGCTTCCTGAACCGGCTCAGGCTCAGGTGCCGGTTCGACGGCCGCGATCTGGTTGAGCGCGTCGGCCAGTTCCTGCCCGGTCTGGGGGGTGAGCAACAGCCCGCCCGTGGCGTCGGCCACGCAGCTCATCGCTGCCGCTTCCTGCGAAGTCAGCCCGAAGCCGACGACATGCGCGCGGATGGCGATGCCTTCCTGCGCCAGTTGCGCGGCGAGTGCGCAGGGATCGGCGTCGCAGGTTTCAAGCCCGTCGGTGACGAGGATGATGTCAGCCGATTCCGCGGTTGGAGGGATCATGGATGCGGCGAGCGACAGCGAATCCGTGATCGGCGTCATGCCGCGCGGATTGAGCCGGTTGAGACGAGCCGAAAGCTCGGAAGGATTGTTCACGCCCACATTGGCGATCACCTGAATATCGGAGCAGTCCCCACGTCGGTTGTGACCATAGGCGATGACGCCGAGCGGAACCGTATTGTCGCGGCTGACGAAAAAGTCTCCGATCACCTCGCGGGCGATCTCGACCTTGGTGACGCCACCGTCGAGTTGCCCCCACATCGACCCCGAGGCGTCATAGATCAGGATCGAGGCGCTGTCGGCCTGTTGGGCCGCCACGGGAAGCGCGAACCCGGCCAAGGCGCTGAAAGCGGCAAGATACCCGATGCGCCTCAAACCAGCCAGCGGGCCGGTTTTCCTCTTGTGGTGCGATGTCACGATGTCGATCCCTCCTCACGAACCGGGGACGGCAAAGCCAATGTCGGGCGCACCGCGTCCGCCGATGGCCTTGTCCTTGATCTTGTTGAATTGCTTTGAGACGCCCGACAGTTTGGCGTCCCATTCGGGGTTGGGCTGCTGCCCCTCGATGGTCCTGAAATAGACTTCCATCATGCAGGTTACGGCGAAGGGCTCGATCAGCGCCGCCTTGACCGCCCAGGCAAAGATCAGCGCGAAGACAAATCCGCCCGCCGACCATGCACCGGGAATGAGCCACACCAGAGCCGCAGCAGGAGCCAGCATCAGAAGGAAGACCAGAAACGAAAGCCCATAGACGATGATCGTCAGCCATGCTGCGTTCTTGAGCATGGGCTTGTAGTTTTGCCCGTAGAGCACCAGCGCGGTGCGCGCCGACTGCCACGGATTTGTCGATCCGGTGCGAATGGCGTAGGCAAGGATAACCTCATCTATGAACCCCACCGAAATGTTGAGGAAGGCACGCAGGATGCCCGTCATCTGCTGCAAGCCGGGGACTGGCAGGAACGAGGCGATACCCTGAATGAGTCCCGTCACCACCCGCAGCACGCCCTTGACCAGTTGGTCTATGGCGAACAGCACGCTTGCCTCGCCAAAGCGTTGCCTGACCACGGCGGTTGCATGGGCGACCTGCGACTTGCCGGAAGGCATCTCACGCCCGTCCAGCAACTCGACCAGCACCGCGATATGCCCGGCCTTGACGACATAGAGAACATATTCGCGCAGGAAGTAGAGAACGCCGGCGGTCAACCCGAAGCCGATTGCACCACCCCAGAAAATCGCCCCGGTGCGAAACCCATCGTCACCGAACGCGCCGATGCCCCAGCCGATCCCGGCACCCGTGCCCGTAACGACAACGTAGGCCGCCGCCATGCCGAAATAGACGGCCACGCGCAGGGCGATGAAGGGCATGGTGCGGCCCATGAGGCTGAGGGAGCGGGAAACCGAAAAATTCCACATCACGCCTCCATCCAATCGTGACGAGGGCCAGCATCGTTGAACGGCTTTGGTTCCATATTCGATCTCTCACGTGCGCATACGCTTCACCCTCACCAGCAGCCAAGGTGCGCCCATGATGCAGAGTAAGCGGGCCGCCATCGCCCGTCTTGGGGAGAGAGGAAGTGAAACAGTGGGAGAGCGGAACAGATGTCCGAGACGATCCGTTCAGCGCAAACGCGCCAGAGCGCGGACATCCTTGGGCGACATGCCATAGGCACGGCGAAAGCGGGTATTGAACCATGACAGATCGCCGAACCCCGCGCTCATGGCGATGCTGGCGATACTGTTCCCCGCAGTGCGCGGATCAGAAAGCATCCGGTGGGCCAACGCCAGACGCCGCACGGCGACGAAATCGCCGAACGAGGTGCCCTCGCTCTCGAACAGCGAGCGCAGATAGCGTGGGCTGATGCCGTGACGGCTGGCTACCCCGTCCGCCGTCAAATCCGGCGCGGTCAAATGGCGCTCGACATCCGCCTTGATGGCTTTCAGCCGTGCCGTTCTTACACCGCGACCTGCTGCGACTTCGGCGGCTTCTCGTGTCGCGCCGAGCGCCATCAACGCCAGGTCCCGCACATGCGTTGCGCATTGCTCGGCCTCCACGGGGGCGAGCTTCGACATTTCCCCATGCAGGCTACGGGCGTAATTGAAGAACAGACGCCATTGCGGCGTCAGCGACGCGGTGCCGCGCAGCATGGCGTTGAGACCCAAGGTGGCGTCGGAGAGATGGACGCGCGGGACGGAGACATAGAACCCTTCGGTGGGCTCGCCATGAAACCTGATGACGCCGGGAACCTCGCCGGGATCGGCATAGACGAGACCAGATTTCAGTTCGATGCATTCGCCGCCCCGCTGTTCGATGGAACAGCTTCCCGAAAGCGGAATGTGGAACATCACATTGTCGTCGGTCTCGGCGGCGTGGCCGGATGTGCGAAACGCCGTTGACGCGGAGTGCCGCCCATAGCCGACGATCAGATTTTGCAGAACGCCGATTGACGTCTCGGAGGTAAAGAAATCCTCATCGTCTGGAACGAAGTTCACCTTTGTAATCGCGGCAACAACGTTCTGAAATTCTTCGACGCGGCGGGAAATCTCGAAGTCTTGCGAGCGAATGGATAATATCGTCATGCGCCCCCGAGAAAGGCTTGTTTGCCCGAATGTTTCTTCCTTGCGAAGACCATATTGAGGCACGGATATGTTATTTTGTCGAGTATGCCGTTCGCCTGCATGGCGGAGGCTCCTGCCGATGTGCCGGATGTGCATCCCAACATCTCCAACGCCTATCGTCGGAACGTGGAGCGGTTCACTGAAGCTCTCAACGATCCTTATGACGGCCGCGAGGCGGTCGAAGCGTTGCGCTCGCTCATAGGTGAGATCGTTCTGCCTCCCTCCGGCAGGAAACGCCACCAGGTCCATGCCGAACTACGCAGCGAGCTTATGGGCATCCTCGATCGTTAGCATCGTTGACGTTCACGCAGGTTAACATCTTCGGTTCACGATGTTCACGAATCTGAACGTCGCGTTCTGCCGCCGCGAGGCAGAACGGAAGCTATTCTTTCAAAATCAATGAGATAACGAGATCATCCTGGCATCGGCGAAACTGGCATGAAACTTTCTATGAGGTTCTCCACAACGGAAGCCTCGCACAATGATCCTTCTCGCCCTTGTCATGTTCGCCTTCGTGTTCGCGCCGCTCGTCGGGTGGGCCGGCGGGCGATCCTCGCCCTTTGTGGCGGTGATGCCTTTTCTCCTCTTCGCCAGCTTCTGCGTGCTGCTGCCGCAGATCGCGGGGGGCGGGGTCGTCCTGGAGGCGCATCGCTGGATTCCGAGCCTCGGCATCGAGGCCGCGTTCCGGCTCGACGGGCTGTCGCTCACCTTCGCACTGTTGATTTCCGGCATCGGTAGCGCGGTCTTCCTCTACGCGTCCGCCTATCTGCGAGGAGCGCCGCGTCTTGCGCGATTCTATGTGGCGCTGACGCTGTTCATGGCCTCGATGCTCGGTGCCGTGCTGGCGGATGATCTCGTGCTGCTGGTCGTATTCTGGGAGCTGACCAGCCTCACCTCCTTCCTGCTGATCGGCTATTCGCCGGAAGAGGCAGCGTCACGACGCTCGGCCCAGCAGGGGTTTTTGGTGACGGTCGCGGGGGGCCTTGCGATGCTCGCCGGCGTCATCCTGCTCGGGTCGGTCGCAGGCACTTTTTCCATCACGGAAATTCTCGACCGGGGCGAGATCATCGCGGCGCATCCTCTGGCACCGACAATCATCGCGCTGATCGCGGCCGGCGCGTTCGCGAAGTCGGCGCAGGCGCCGCTGCATTCGTGGCTGGCCAACGCCATGGTCGCGCCAACGCCTGTCTCCGCCTACCTGCATTCGGCGACGATGGTGAAGCTCGGAGTCTATCTGCTCGCCCGCCTCGATCCGGTCTTTTCCGATCACGCGCTCTGGATCGCGCTGCTGACGGGGTTCGGAGCCGCGACCATGTTGACGGGCTCGGTTCTCGCCATGCGCGAGACCGACCTGAAGCGCGTGCTCGCCTATTCCACCATCGTCTCGCTCGGCACGCTGACCATGCTGATCGGCATTCCGGGCGAACTGGCGGCAGTCACCGTGGTCACCTTCCTGATCGTGCATGCGCTCTACAAGGCGTGCCTGTTTCTCGTCGCCGGCATCATCGACCACGAGACCGGCACGCGGGACTCTTCCGCGCTCGGCGGCATGCGCCACTTCATGCCGGTCACGGCGGCCATAGCGCTTCTGGGCGGATTGTCGATGGCGGGCCTACCGCCTTTCATCGGCTTTGCCGCCAAGGAACTCGTCTATGAAGCCGGGCTGGCGGCGTCGGCCGGATGGGTGCTGGTGGCGGCAGCACTTGTCGCAAACGCGGTGATGGTCGTGGTGGCGGGCGTCGTCGCCGTGCGCTGCTTCTCGGGCGATCTGACGGCGACGCCACGAACGCCGCACGATCCCGGCTTCGCCATGCTGGCCGGGCCGATAGTTCTGGCGGTTCTCGGCCTTTTGTTCGGCCTCGCACCGTGGCTGGTCGGCGATGGCTTGATCGTGCCTGCGGCAAGCGCCATCGCCGGACGGCCGGTCGCGTATTCACTGTCGCTCTGGCACGGCTTCACGCCGATGCTTGGCCTGAGCGTGCTGACGCTGGCGCTCGGCATCTTCGCCTATCTGCGCTGGGATGGTTTGCGCTCCACCTTTTCGGGCATTCGGCAGATCGACCTTTGGGGTCCCGATCGTGGCTACGACCGTGTCATGGACGGTCTGCAACGACTGGCGCTGTGGCAGACGGGCCTGATCCAGCCGGGAAGCCTGCGCAGCTATGTAGCGCGGACACTGCTGATCATGTCGCTGGCTGCGCTGATCACGCTGCTGTTGCATCGTGGACTGGAACTACCGTCCTTTAGTGGCAGCCTGGCGCCGGACCTTGCAATTGCGGTGCTGCTGGTCGTGTCCAGCCTCGCCGTAGCCCGTGCGCGCAACTTCATTACCGGCATCGTCGCAGCCGGCATGGTCGGCTTCGTTGTCGCGCTGCTGTTCCTGTTTCAGGGTGCTCCTGACCTTGCCTTCACCCAGTTCTCGGTCGAGGCGCTGGCAATCATCATCATGCTTGCAATCGTCGGCTACATGCCGTTTCGCGAGCGCGACAGCCGCGTTCCGGGGGAACGCCTGCGCGATGCTCTCGTCGCATCCGTCGTTGGAGCGACCGCGTCCCTGATCCTGCTGGCGGTGCTGGCCCAGCCCTTCGATGCACGGCTTTCGGACTGGTTCCGGGTGGCGAGCGTACCGGAAGCGCACGGCCGCAACCTCGTCAACGTCATCCTGGTCGACTTCCGGGCCCTCGACACCATGGGTGAAATCACTGTGCTCGGCCTCGCGGCCGTGGCGGCCGCCGCCGTTCTGGCCGGCCTGCGCCGCGCCACTGCGGAGAAACGCAAATGAATTCCATCATCCTTCAGACGACAAGCAGGCTGATCCTGCCTGCCGCTCTGGCTTTTTCGATCTACGTGCTCCTGCGCGGACATAACGAGCCGGGCGGCGGGTTCATCGGCGGGCTGATCGCCGCCGCCGGCATTGCCGTTCATGCGATCCCACGCGGGCGCGAGGCCCTGATCGCCATGCTGCGGGTCTGGCCGAAAACGCTGATCGGGGCAGGCA
>JACZKY010007698.1_pt1 | contig 14590 bp, 14 predicted proteins | sample 8237611 | NCBI WGS metagenome assembly JACZKY01 (sample SAMN16148055, study PRJNA663545) | marine sediment metagenome | biome: sediments and biomass from bioreactor inoculated with such sediments; feature: coastal sediments; material: methane- and iron-fed bioreactor; isolation source: Bothnian...
GGACCAGGCCGTCCTTCAGGCTCACCCGGGGGACGAGGATCTCCTCGGAGCCGTTCAGCTCCGCGATCCGGTGGTACACGAAGCAGGCGGGGAGGATGACGTCGGCCCGGTCCTCCCGCAGCCCGAACCGCTCCATCCGGCCCTTCAGCGAGATCCCGGAGAGCTCCTCCATCAGCCGCCGGAGGTTCCCGGCCTTGATGCACACGGTCCCCGGGTAATCGGGGTGGGGCTCCGCGCGCACGTCGGGGATGGATGCGATGGCCTCGATGTTCCCTCCCGTTGCGATGAACAGGGCGGCCTTCTTCCCGTTTCCTCGCCTCGAGAGCTTCCGGCCCACCAGGTCCATGTACTCTCCCAGCAATTGCCCGACGCTCCGGAGGTCCTCCTCCGCGGAGGATAGCATGTCCAGCAGGCGCACCGCGCCGAAGTTGTGGGAGTCGGCCAGGGTGATCCTGCCGTTCTCGACGAAGGAGATCTCCACCGAGCCGCCGCCGAGGTCGACGATGAGCGCGCTTTTCTTGCCCAGGGGGATCCGCTTCCCGACGGAGAGGGCGATCAGCCGCGCCTCCTCGTCGCCGCTGATCACCTCCACGCGGATTCCGGAGGCGCGCTCGAGGCGGCTGAGCAGGAGGTCGGCGTTGGACGCCTCCCGGGTGGCGCAGGTGGCGACGGCGCGCACCGTCTGGACCCCATGGCCCTTCAGGATCTGGCGGAATCGGCGGAAGGCCGCCTCGGCCTTCCGGATGTTCTCCTCCCGGATGGTCCCCTTCAGGAAGACGTCGCCCCCCAGGCGGATCGGCTCCCGGATGTTCTCCAGGACCCGGTACGGGGTTTCCCCCATCCCCGTTTCGACCACGTAGAAACGGATCGCGTTGGACCCCATGTCGATGGCGGCGATGCGTGCCATTCGCGGTTTCCTCGCTCCCTACGCCAGCGGTCCCTGGTGCCGCACGTCCTTCCCCTTGACCATGAAGATCACGTCCTCGCAGATGTTGGTGGCGTGGTCCCCGATCCGCTCCAGGTGGCGCGATACGAGGATCAGCTCCATCGCCCGCGGGATGGTGGTCGGGTCCGCCATCATGTAGGTGAGCAGCTCCCGGAACACCTGGTCCTTGAGCTGGTCGACCTCGTCATCCTTCAGGATCGTCGCGTATGCCAGCGCGTCGTCCCCGGTGACGAAGGCGTCCAGGGAGGCCTTCAGCATTTCCTGGGCGATGTCGGCCATCCGGGGGATGTCGATCAGCGGCTTGAGAGGCGGCACGGTGAGGAGCACCTCCGCCCGCTCGACGATGTTGAACGCCTGGTCCCCGATCCGTTCCATGTCCGTATTGATCTTCATCGCGGCGGCGATGAAGCGGAGATCGGCGGCCGCCGGCTGGCGCAGGGCGATCAGCTCGAGGCACGCCTCGTCGATCTCGATGTGGAGCTGGTTCACCTGGGTCTCCATGGACCGGACCTCGGCGAGGAGATTGACGTTGCGCTCGACGAGCGCCTGGACGACTCTCTGCGTCATCTGTTCCACCAGCCCTCCCATGCGGAGGACCAGTTCCCGAAGCCCCGCCAGCTGTTCCGAATAATGTTTCTTCATCCGCGCTCACCGCCTCGCTGGTGTGATCACCCGAACCTTCCCGTGATGTACTCCTCCGTCCGCTTGTCCGACGGGTTCGTGAAGATCTTTCCGCTCTTGTCCATCTCGATCAGTTCCCCCATGAGGAAGAAGGCGACCTGGTCGGAGATGCGCGCCGCCTGCTGCATGTTGTGCGTCACGACGGCGATCGTGTATTTTTCGCTCAGGTCCTCGATGAGATCCTCGATCTTCGCGGTGGACATCGGGTCCAGCGCCGAGCACGGCTCGTCCATCAGGAGCACTTCCGGCTCGACGGCGAGGGCCCGCGCGATGCAGAGGCGCTGCTGTTGTCCGCCGGAGAGGGACGCCCCCGACTGGTTCAGGTGATCCTTCACCTCGTTCCAGAGGGCCGCCATGACGAGCGACCGCTCCACCTTCTCGGAGATGTCCGCCCGGGAGAGGTTCCTCCCGTTCAGCTTGAGTCCGACGGCGACGTTCTCGAACACCGACATGCGGGGGAACGGGTTCGGCTGCTGGAAGACCATGCCGACCCGCCGGCGCAGGTACACCGGGTCGATCTTTTCCGAGTAGATGTTCGTCCCGTCGAGGAGGATTTCCCCCTCCATCCGGAACCCGGGGGTCATGTCGTGCATCCGGTTGAGGCACCGGATGAAGGTGCTCTTTCCGCATCCCGAGGGGCCCATCACGGAGGTGACGGAGTTCTTCGCGATATCCATCCGGATCTTCTTCAGCACCTGGTGGTCACCGAACCAGCTGCTCAGGTCGCGGATTTCGAACACGTTTTCCATAGGCCTTCCGCCTCCTATCGTTTCTCCCGGGTGAGGACCCGGGCGACGATGTTGATGATGAGAACCATCGTGATCAGAAAGAGCGCCCCCGCCCACGCCTTGTCGTGCCAGTCCTCGTAGGGCGAGATCGCATAGGTGAACACCTGCAGCGGAACCGCCGCCATCGGCTGGTCGAGCCTCGCCTGCCAGAACTGGTTCCCCAAGACGGTGAAGAGCAGGGGGGCGGTCTCCCCTATGATGCGCGCCATGGAGAGAAGGATCCCCGTCAGGATCCCCGGCCATGCCGTCCTTACCGTGATCCGCAGGGTGGCCTTCCACCGGGCGATCCCCAGCGCCAGGGCGGCTTCCCGCACCGTCGTCGGGACGGTCCGGAGCATCTCCTCCGTCGTCCGCACGACGACGGGGATGAAGATCATCGAGAGCGCCGCCGCTCCCGCCCAGGCGGAGAACCGCTTCATCGGGAGGACCAGGAGGATGTACCCGAAGATCCCCATGATGATGGAGGGGACGCCGGTCATCGTGTCGGCGGCGAAACGCACCGCGGAGGCGAATTTCCCCCTCCCGTACTCCGCGAGGTAGATGCCGCACAGGACCGCCGTCGGGACCGACCAGAGCATGGCGAGCAGCGTGATCACGAGGGTCCCGACGATCCCGTTGGCGATCCCCCCTCCCGGCTCCCCGACGGGGTGGGGCAGGTCGATCAGCAGCGTCAGCTTGAGTTCCTTCCCCCCCTTGATCAGCAGGTCGAAGAAGATGAGGAACAGCGGCAGGATCACGAGGATCGCCGCGAGGAAGAACAACGCCTTCATGGTCCTGTCCAGGGCTTTCCGGCGGAAGGAGATCGGTCCCAAGCTAGTGCCCCAATTCATAAATACGGCTGCATTCGAGCGCCGCTGCATCCGCTCCCGCTGCGTTGCGCTCCTTGCGCCGTACTTCACAGTACGCCTCAGTCGCGCGCCTTGCCGGCGCGGCGCATCGCCGCTCTCGGTGCGACGCCGTATTTATGAACTGGGACACTCAGATCCCCCTGGAGGCGCGCGCGACCATCTTCGTGAGGATCCACTTGGCCGTAAGGTTCACCGCCAGCGTCATCACGAAGAGGATGAGCCCGATGAGGACCAGCGAGGAGAGATAGACGTCCCCGACGGCCTCGGTGAACTCGTTGGCGATGACCGCCGCCATCGAGTATCCCGGCTGGAACAGCGAGAGGAGAATCTCCGGGCGGTTCCCGATGACCATCGTGACCGCCATCGTCTCTCCCAGCGCCCGTCCCAGGCCGAGGATCGTCGCCCCGAAGATGCCGGGGATGCAGTGCTGCCCGATCACGATCCGGAGCATCTCCCATCGGGTGCCTCCCAGCGACAGGACCGCCTCCTTCTGCCGCTGCGGGATCGTGGCGAGGACCTCCCGGCTGACCGAGAGGATGAACGGGACGATCATGATCGCGAGGAGAACCCCGGCCGCCAGCATGCTCGGGCCGTACACCGGGCCCTTGAAGAAGGGGATCCAGCCGAGATACTTCGCCACGGGCTTCATCAACCCGTCCCGCAGGATCGGGACGAGGACGAAGATCCCCCACAGCCCGTAGATCACGCTGGGGATCGCCGCGAGGAGCTCGGCGAGGAACGACACCGGCGTCTTCATCCAGGAGGGCGCGAACTCGTCGATGAAGATCGCCGCCCCCACGCTCAACGGGACGGCGATGAGGACGGCGAGAAAGGAGGAGACCAGCGTTCCGTAGATGAAAGGCAGCGCCCCGAACTGGTCGAGGACCGGATCCCACGCCCCGGAGACGAGGAACGAGGCCCCGAACTTCCGCAGGGCGGGGATCGACTCCCGCAACAGCACCGCGAACAGGAGCACCGCAAGGGAGAGGACCAGGAAGGCGAAGGCCCCCGTGGTTCGTTCGAAAATGAGGTCCTTGATGTTTCCGCCGGTTTTCCGGGCCATCCTGGGCGTTTCCCCGCGGTTATTAGAGAAAGGAAGGGGGGGATCTCCCCCCTCCCGGACCTTGCAACAGAGATGTTACGACAGACCGACGCTTCCCTGCCGGTCGAGGCCGGTCAGTACAGGGACTTCCCCTTGAAGGAGATCTGCTTCAGGGCCATGTCGACCTTCTCCACCACGGGCTTCGGAAGCGCGGCGTAGTCGAGCGCCGCCTCCATCTTCTGGCCGTCCCTGATCGCCCACTTGAGGAACTGTACCATGGCCTTCCCCCTCGCCTCGTCCTTCTGGTCCTTGTACACGAGGATCCAGGTGAGCCCGGAGATGGGCCACGACTCCTTCCCGGGGGCGTCGACCAGCGATACCCGGAAATCGTCCGGCATCGACTTCGCCATGCCCGCCGCCGCGGCGGAGGTCGCCTCCAGGGTCGGCGCGACGAAATGTCCTTCCTTGTTCCGCAGCGACGCCACCTTCATCCTGTTCTGGCTGGCGTACGCGAGCTCGACATACCCGATGGCCCCCGGGATCTGCTTCACCACCCCGGCCACGCCCTCGTTCCCCTTGCCGCCGATCCCCACGGGCCATTTCACCGACTTGCCGCGGCCGACCTTCGCGCGCCACTCGGTGTTCACCGCGGTCAGGTAGTTCGTGAAGATGTCCGTGGTGCCGGACCCGTCGGAGCGGTGGGCGACCACGATGTCCGCGTTCGGCATCGTCGCGGTCGCGTTCAGTTCCGCGATCTTCGGGTCGTTCCAGCGGGTGATCTTGCCCAGGTAGATGCCGGCGAGGACGTCCGGCGTGAGCTTCAGGCCGCTCGCCACGCCGGCGAGGTTGTAGACGGGGACCACCGCCCCGAGCGCCGTCGGGATATGGAGGAGGGGACCGGGGGATTTCTTCATCTCCTCTTCCGTCATCGGCGCGTCGGTGGCGCCGAAGTTCACCGTCCCCGCGATGATCTGCTTGATCCCCCCGCCGGAGCCGATCGACTGGTAGTTGAACCGGACGCCGGGGTTGGCGTTGGAGTATTCGTAGAACCACTTGGAATAGAGCGGGTACGGGAACGTCGCCCCCGCACCGTTGATCGTCAGCGGACCCGCCGCCGTCGCACCGCCGGCGACGGCAAGCGAAAGAACGAGCGCCGCCGCGGCTCCTGCCACGATTCCGAATGCGTTTCTCATGCCCTTACCCTCCGTTGTGTGTCTGTGTTTACGTTCTTGAGGGTACCCTACGATATGTACATCAAGGGAGGGTGAGGGGGGTGTTAAGTTCGTGTTAAGAACGGCGAATTGAAAACCTTGCGGGAGTCCGGTCGTTGGTACAATGGTCGGAAAACGGGATCGTTTCACCTGGAGGCCGGACCGTGGATAAGGAAAAGAGGGGAATCCTGAAGAGAATCGACCGTCTCGCCGATCCGTACCGCGTCGCCAAGGGGAAGAAATTCCGCTTGAAGGGGATCGACCCGGGCGACACGGGAGGCCTTGGCTCCGACCAGAAACCGATGGCCAGGGAATTGCTGGAGAAGGGCGTCCAGTGGCTGGCGGAGGAGCAGGAAAAGCTCTACGCACAGGACCGCCACTCCCTGCTGCTGCTGTTCCAGGCGATGGATGCCGCCGGCAAGGACAGCACCATCCGCCACGTGATGTCGGGGGTGAACCCGCAGGGATGCCAGGTGTTCTCGTTCAAGCAGCCCTCCATGGAGGAGCTGGATCACGATTACCTGTGGCGCTACCAGAAGTGCCTTCCGGAGCGCGGCCGCATCGGGATCTTCAACCGGTCGTACTACGAGGAGGTGCTCGTGGTCCGGGTGCACGATGAGCTGCTCGCGCGCCAGAAGCTGCCGCCGGGGCTGGTGTCCCGGGACATCTGGAAGGAGCGTCTCGACGACATCGCCGGGTTCGAGCGATACCTGGCGCGTCAGGGCACGACGGTGCTCAAGTTCTTCCTGCACGTATCGCGCGGGGAGCAGAAGCGCCGTTTCCTGGAGCGCCTCGAACATCCGGAAAAGAACTGGAAGTTCTCCCCTGCCGACATCGGTGAGCGGGCCCGCTGGGACGATTACATGGCGGCCTACGAGGACGCCATCCGCCGCACGGCCACCCGGGAAGCCCCGTGGTACGTGGTGCCGGCGGACAACAAGTGGTATACGCGCCTGGTGGTCGCGGCGGTGATCGTCGAAGCGCTCTGGAAACTCGACCTGGCGTATCCCGGGATCGACGAGGCCCGGAGGAAGGAATTCGCCGCGGGGCGGCGCGCGTTGATGCGGGAAAAGCGATAGGGCCGTGGTTCCGTCACCCTTCCGCCGCGTCGGCGAGGCGGGTGACCGTCCCCTTCCCGTCCGTCCGCCAGAGGAACTTCGCCGACCCCTTCGGGGCGCCGATGTCGAGATCCAGCGCCAGCACGGCTCCCTTCCGCAGCGGGAACCCTCCCGGAAGCGCGAGGAGCGCCGCCGCGAGGTCGCCAAGGTCCGGTTCGTGCCCCACGAAGGCCGCCTCCGCGGGATTCCCCGCCCGGGAGAGCAGCGAGCGGAGCGCCCGATCATCGAACCCGGGGGAGAGCTCTTTCGCCACGACCAATGCGCCGTCGAATTTCAGCTTCTCCGCGAGGATCTCCGCGGTCTGGACGGCGCGCAGCAAGGGGCTCGAATAGACGATGTCGGGGGCGATGCCGGCCTTCCCGACCCGCCGGGCGATCTTCCGGAACGAGAGCCGGCCTTTCGTCGTCAGATACCGGCGGCCGTCCGGCGTCGTCCCGGACCGTTCGATCGCCTCCGCGTGGCGGACGAGGTACAGTTTCATCCCGACGCCGGGATCCGCAGGAGGAACCGCGTGCCGACGCCGATGCGGCTCTCCGCGCGGATCGTCCCTCCGTGCGACTCGACGATGTGTTTCGCGATGGAAAGGCCGAGGCCGGTGCCGCCGAGCTCCCTCGACCGTCCCTTGTCCACCCGGTAGAACCGCTCGAAGATTCGAGGGAGATGCTCAGGGGGGATTCCCGGCCCGTCGTCGGCCACCTCGAGGAGGCACGCATCCCCCTCGATCCGGCCGGAGAGCGTGACGCGTCCCCCCTTCTTCCCGTACTTCAGGGCATTGTCGACCAGGTTCGAGAGGGCGAGCGCGAGTTTCCGGAGGTCGGCCCGGAATCCTCCCTCGCCCGCCCCGACTTCCAGCGTTTTTCCCGCCTGTTCCGCGGAAGGCCGGTGCTGGCCGGCCACGCGGGAGAGGAAGGCGGAGAGGGACGTTTCCTCCTTCATCAGCGGTACGGCGCCGGACTCGGCCCGTGACAGTTCGAGGAGGTCGTCGATCATCCGCTCCATCCGGAGGGCGTTCCCGAGCGCCACGTCGATGAAGGACGATTCCGGGGAAGCTCCTTCCCGCATCGCGTCCTGGATCGCTTCGAGGTAGCCGCGGATGTTCGTCAGCGGGGTGCGCAGTTCGTGGGAGGCGTTGGAGACGAATTCGCTCTTGACCCGGGAGAGCCTCCGCTCCTCGGTGACGTCCCGAAGGGTGAGGAGGACGTCCGCGGACGCTTCCCCCGGGTATCGGACGGTGGTCCCGGAGCATCGAACCACCCTGCTTCCTTGGCGCGTCGCGATGGAAACGTCCCTTGGCTTCGGTTCTTCCCCCTTCATGCAGCCGTCGATGAAGGCGAGGACCTGGGGATGGCGGATCACCTCCGGGTACGGGCGTCCCTCGCGCATCGTCTCCGAGGCGTCGAAGACCTTCCGTGCCTCCCGGTTGATCATCCGTACCGACCGATCCGGAGCGATGACGATGACCCCGTCGTCGAGGTTGGCGAGGAGCGTCTCCAGGCGCGCCTTCCCCGCGTCCAGCTGTCCGATCGTATCGGAGAGGCGCGACGCCATCCGGTTCATCGCGTTCGCCATCCTTTCGAACTCGTCCCCCGTCCGGACCTGGGCGCGCCGGGCGAGGTTGCCGGCGCCCATCTCCTTCGCCGCCGCCTGGATCTCGGAGAGGGGACCGGTGACCTTCCGCGCCGTGAAGGCGGCTCCCCCGAGGATCAGGAGGAGCGCGAAAAGGCCGGTCCCCCAGATGATCCCGGTGATCTGCCAAAGGCGTCGGTTGAGGGTCGCGACGGGGACCGAGGCGCGGGCCGCCCCGACGATCGTGCCCCGGATCGAGATCGGGAGGGCCGCGTACCGCTGTTCCTCCCGGGTGGTGATGCTTCGCCGGAGGGATACGCCGGTCGTCCCCGACAGGGCGTCGCGGATCTCGGGGTGGAGCGCGTGGTTCTCCATTCCGGGCACGCCGGCCGCCCCCACCGCGGAGTCGGCGACCACCCGTCCGTCGGGCAGGACGACCGTGATGCGCGCCCCGATCGCCTTCCCGAGCCGGTCCCCCTCCCGGGAGATCCGCTCCCCGTTCGGCGCCGTGTCCGCGAGCAGCGGCCGGAACGTCTCGGCGACGATCCGGGCCCGGGCGAGCAGGCTCTCGTCCGCGTCCGCCATCACCAGATTTCTCACGAGAAAGAAGCCGACGGTGCCGGAGATGAAAAGGGCGATCCCCGCGATCGCGAGGTGCGTGAGGAAGAATTTCGCTGCGATGGAGAGGTGGCGGGACAAGCGGCTTCAGCCTTCCCGCAGCTTGTAGCCGACGTCCTTGACCGTCTCGATGGCCTTGGCCAGGAAGGGGATCTTCCGGCGAAGTTTCGCGATATGGACGTCGACCGTGCGGTCGGTCACGTGGGTTTCCTCCCCCCAGGCTTTCGAGAGGATCGCCTCGCGGGAGAGGACGCGTCCCGAGGAGGAGAGGAGCGCCTGAAGGATACGGAACTCCTTGGAGGTGAGCGCCACCGGCTTCCCCTGGCACCGGACCTCGTGACGGCCCACGTCCATCCGCAGATCCCGGCAGGCCAGGACCGCAGACGGGGGTTCGCCCGTCGCGGGACGGGTGCGGCGCAGGATCGCCTTGATCCGGGCGACGACTTCCCTCGGGCTGAACGGCTTGGGGATGTAGTCGTCCGCGCCCAGTTCCAGCCCGACGACCCGGTCCGTCTCGTCCCCCTTCGCGGTCAGCATGACCACCGGGGTCCTGCCGATCGTATCGTCCGACCGGATCGCGCGCAGCACTTCCAGCCCGTCGGCCTTCGGGAGCAGGATGTCGAGGAGGATCAGGTCCGGCTTTTCCTTCTTCGCCTTGAGGATCGCCGATTCCCCGTCCTGCGCGAGGATCGGCGAGAATCCCTCCTTGCGGAGGTAGTGCGCGAGAAGTTCCCGGATCTCCTTTTCGTCTTCGACGACGAGGATTTTCCCGGTCATCCCGCCTCACCCGTCCTTTCAGGCGAGGGAAACTCCGCGGGGACGACGATCCGCAGGAGCGTGTCGGTCACCGTGAACCGCACCGGGAGCGGTCCGAGGTACTCCCCGTCCACCTGGCAGGCGGACGGGATCGCGCTGCGGACGAAGAGGGAGGGGCTCTCCCGGATCAGCACATGGCGCGAGGAGACGTGCTTCCCCCGCAAGACGTCGAGGGCGAACTTCGCGATCGACCAGCGCCCCTTCCGCAGGAGCGCGATCACCTGGAACGTCTCCCCCGAGATGTCTCCCATGGGGGCGATCGTCACGTTCCCCCCGTACATTTTCCCGCGGGCCACGATGACGGCATGCGCCTCGACCCGCTCCCGGTCGGGGAACTCGATCCAGAGGGGGGGCTGGGAGCGCAGGAGGTGCCGCGCGCCGCACAGGACGTAGGCGGCGATGCCGAGAAGGTTCTTCTGGCGGTGGTTCATCCCCTCCACCACCTCGGCGTCGAATCCCGCCGATGCCAGCAGGACGAACCGCCGATCGTTCGCCTTCGCCATCCGCACGGCGATCGTCTTCCCGGAGGAGATGAGGTCCAGGCACCCTTCGACCGATTCGGGGAGGGAGAACTCGCTGGCGAAGACGTTTCCGGTCCCGTGGGGGACGAAGACGAGCCGGGTGGCGCTTCCCGCGAGGCCGTCGGCGACCTCGTTCATCGTGCCGTCCCCGCCCACGGCGATCACGATGTCGGCCCCTTCGAGCGCCGCCTCGCGGGCCATCACGACCGCGTCCCCGGGCGCGCCCGTTTCCCGGATCCGGAAGGGAAGGCCATTCGCGGACAGGTACGCGCGCACCCGGTCGATCCGATGCACGACCTTCGGGCCGGCGACAGGGTTGTGGATCACGTCGATCATTCGATGCGATTATAGGATACTTTAAAGTATGCGTCCCTTTTTCCCCGGCCGGGCGCCGGGGCGGCCGGTCTTCGCCGCCCACCGCGGCGCGTCGGACCGGGCGCTCGAGAACTCCCCGGCCGCCTTCGCGCTGGCGGTGTCCGACGGCGCCGACCTGGTCGAGTTCGACGTACGCCTGTCGTCCGACGGCGTCCCCGTGGTTTTCCACGACGGCCGCACGGGGAGGACGGCGAAGGAGAACCTGGCCGTGGCCCGCACGCCCGCAGCGCGCCTGCGGACGGTCCGTTTGAAGAACGGGGAGGCGTTCCCGTTCCTCGTCGACGTTCTGGAGATCTTCCGGGGGAGCGTCCCGATCAATATCGAATCGAAAGTGCCGGGCGGGATCGCCGCCGCCGCGGAGGCGCTGTCGCAGGCCCGCTACGAGGGGGAGGTCCTCCTGTCCTCGGCGCTTCGCGACGAGTGCCTCGCCGCGCGAGACCTTCTGCCTGAGATCCCTTGCGGCCTCGTGGCCCGCCGCCCCTCGGCATCCGACCTCGCCTTCTGCCTCCGCCGCGGCCTCTCCTCGATCCACCCCGCCTGCCGTCTCCTCTCCGTCCTTCGCCTCCGGAAGGTGGCGGCATCCGGCATCCCGTTCCTGCCGTACACGGCGGACGAACCGGGGGAGGCGTTCGCCCTGATCGCCGCGGGAGCCGCCGGCGTCTTCTCCAACCGCGCCCAGGCGTTGCGCGAAGCGTGGCGCCTGCGCTGACGACACCGGCCACAGACGGGTGTTTACGGTTGAAGGCACGGCAGGAGAGATTCACTTAGAGGTGCAAGCGCTTTCGGGGGACATACCTGGTGTAACCCCGGGACGCAGGGAAGGTGTGTCCCACGCCCACAACCCACAAGCCAGCCTCACAATGTGCAGGCGCTTTCAGGGGACATGCCTGGTGTGCGGTGGAGCATGAGGGAAGATGTGTCCCGTTGATACATGCGGCGGAGCGCTACCGCCCCAGCTCGTCGCTCAGGATGTACTCCTTCGCGGTGTTCACCGCCGTGGCCGCCTCGCCGGAGCCCGCGGTGATGAGGAGGACCTTTCCGGGGTACGTGACGATGTCCCCCGCCGCGTAGACCCCGGGGAGGTTGGTGGACATGTCGGGGGCGACCGCGATCCCGCTGCCATGGATGTTCAACCCCCACTCGCGGAACGGCTCGATGTTCGTCAGCATTCCGATCGACAGGACGATCGCGTCCACCGCGATCGTCTCCTCCAGGCCGCTGCGCTCGTTCCAGATGACCGCGCCGGTCACCCGGTCTTCGCCCAGCACCTCCTTCAGCGTGAAATACGGGTACTTCACGCGCACCTTCGAGGAGAGGAGACGGTGGACCATCGCCTCGTGCGCCTGCCATTTGTACATCCGGTGGCAAAGGATCACCTCGGCGGCGATCCCGTCGAGGGAGAGCGCCCAGTCGACGGCGCTGTTCCCCCCGCCCACGATCAGGACCTTCCTGCCGCGGAGCGGCTCGAAGGAGTGGAGGTAGTAGTAAATCCCGTGCCCCTCGAAGTCGATGAGGTTCGGGATGTCCAGCTTCCGCGGAACGACCGCGCCGCAGCCGGCCGCGATGATCGCGGTCTGGGTGTAGTGGAGGCCCGCCGGCGTGGTCAGCTCGATGACGCGCTCCCCGAGGATCCGCAACCCGGTGACCCGCTCGTTGAGGACGACCGCGGGGCGGTACTGCATCGCCTGGGCGGTCAGCTCCCTGACGAGCTCGGCGGCGACGATCTTCCGGTGGCCGGCGACGTCGAAGATCTCCTTTTCCGGGTACATCGAGATCAGCCGTCCGCCGACCTGGGGGTACGTCTCGATCAGCTTCGTCCGGCACTCCCGCAGCCCCGCGTAATACGCTGCGTAGAGCCCAACGGGACCCGCGCCGACGACCGTGATGTCGTACAGCTCGTCCGCCCTGACCATGTCCGCACTATAGCAAAATTTGGTATATAGTGAGTTTTTGCCATCCTGTCCCATCCGGAGCGGAATAGATGGAGTGCGCGCAGTTGAAGCAGCTGAAGCACCTGCCGCGGGCGTGGAGCAAGGGGACCGGTTTCCTCGGGACCCGTTACGCGATCATGTGCGGAGCGATGACCTGGGTTTCCGAGGCCAACCTCGTCTCGGCCATTTCGAACGAGGGGGGGTTCGGCGTGCTCGCGGGCGGGAACATGCCGCCGGAGATCCTGGCGAGGGAGATCGCGAAGACGCGGGAGAAGACGCGGAACCCCTTCGGCGTGAACCTCATCACCGTCGCCCCGTCGTTCAAACGGCAAGTGGAGGTCGTGGTGCGGGAGAGGTGCCCGTTCGTCTTCTTCGCCGGGAGCATCCCCTCGGGGAGGGACATCGCCGAGGTGAAGTCCGCCGGCCTGAAAGTGGTCTGCTTCGCCCCGGTGCTCGCGCTGGCCAGGCGCCTCATCAAGCAGGGGGTCGACGCCCTCGTGATCGAGGGGAACGAGGCGGGGGGGCACATCGGCCCGGTCTCCACCTCCGTCCTCGCGCAGGAGTTCCTGCTGAACGTCACGGAGGTCCCCGTCTTCGTCGCCGGGGGGATCGGGACCGGAGAGATCATCGCCCAGTACCTCTCCCTGGGGGCCGCCGGGGTCCAGCTGGGGACCCGGTTCGTAGCCGCCGAGGAGTGCGTCGCGCACCCCCGGTTCAAGGAGGCGTTCGTGCGGGCCTCGGCCCGCGACGCCATGCCGACCACGCAGTTCGACGCGTCGCTGCCCACGATCCCCGTGCGGGCGATCGTCAACGAGGGGACGAAGGACTTCAACCGGCTCCAGCTCGACCTGCTGAACAGGGTGAGGTCGGGGGAGATGCCGCGCGAGGAGGCGCAGGTCAAGCTCGAGGAGTTCTGGGTCGGGGCGCTTCGGCGGGCCGTGATCGAGGGCGACGTGGAGCACGGGTCGCTCATGGCGGGCCAGAGCGTGGCGTTCGTGAAGAAGATCCAGCCGGTGCGGGAGATCCTCGAGGATCTGGTGACGGGCGCGGAAGCGGCGCTGGCGCGCATGGCGGGGGAGGGGTGATGTTCCGGATCATTCCGCGGGACCAGGAGTTCTTCGTTCTTTTCCGGAAGGCGTCGGAGAACATCGTCCAGGGGGCGGAGCTCCTGAAGGACCTCCTGGAACAGTTCGACGACCTGCGGGAGCGGGTCCGGGCGATCGAGGAGGTGGAGCACAAGGGGGACACCCTCACCCACGACATCATCAAGAAGCTGAACACGAGCTTCGTCACGCCGATCGACAGGGAGGACATCCTGGCGCTGGCGTCGTCCCTCGACGACGTGATCGACCTGATCGACGCGGCGGCCACGCGGATGCTCCTTTTCAAGGTCACCTCGGCCACTCCGCACGCCAAGGAACTGGGGTTCCTGATCCTGAAGTGCGTGCAGGAGCTGCAGAAGGGGATCTCCCATCTTCCCTCGTACAAGGGAAGGGACCACGTCTACGAGCATTGCGTCGAGGTCAATTCCCTCGAGAACGAGGCGGACCGGGTCTGCAGGGACGCGATCGCGTACCTCTTCGAGCACGAGAAGGACCCCATCACGATCCTCAAGTGGAAAGAGATCTACGAGACGCTGGAGACGGCCACCGACCGGTGCGAGGACGCCGCCAACGTCCTCGAGGGCGTGGCGCTGAAGAATGCCTGACGCGCCGCTGGTCCTGCTGGGCCTGGTGATCTTCGCGGCCCTCGCGTTCGACTTCATCAACGGCTTCCACGACACGGCGAACGCCATCGCGACGTGCATCTCCACGCGGGCGCTGTCGATCCGGAACGCCATCCTGATGGCGGCGGGGCTCAACTTCCTCGGAGCCTTCATCTCCACCCACGTCGCGACGACGATCGGCAAGGGGATCGTCGACCCCTCGGACGTCACCCAGATCGTGGTCCTGTCGGCGCTGGCCGGGGCGATCTTCTGGGACCTGCTCACCTGGCACTACGGCATCCCGGCCTCGTCGTCCCACGCGATCATCGGCGGGCTCATCGGTGCGGTGGTCGCCGCGCGGGGGTTCCAGCCGCTGCAGTGGGGCGGGATCTCGAAGATCCTGATCGCCATCGTCGTCTCCCCC
>JACZKY010017056.1_pt1 | contig 14573 bp, 12 predicted proteins | sample 8237611 | NCBI WGS metagenome assembly JACZKY01 (sample SAMN16148055, study PRJNA663545) | marine sediment metagenome | biome: sediments and biomass from bioreactor inoculated with such sediments; feature: coastal sediments; material: methane- and iron-fed bioreactor; isolation source: Bothnian...
GCGATGATCCAGGCCGGGGGGGGGATCGTCGCCGATTCCGACCCGGAGCGCGAGTGGGAAGAGGTCATCAACAAGTCCAGGATCCTGTTCCGGGCGGTCGGCGCCTCCCCGGGGAAGGGGGAGACGGGTTGATCGCGGTCATCGACAATTACGACTCCTTCACCTACAACATCGTGCAGTACCTGTGCGAACTCGGCGCGGATGTGACCGTGCACCGGAACGACCGGATTACGATCGAAGAACTGATCGGCACGAAGCCGGCGGGGCTGGTGATCTCCCCCGGACCCGGGTGGCCGGACGAGGCGGGCATCTCCCTCGACGCGATCCGGGCGTTCCAGGACCGTGTTCCGATCCTGGGGGTCTGCCTCGGGCACCAGTGCATCGGGCAGGTCTACGGCGGCCGGATCGTCCACGCGCAGTCGCTGATGCACGGGAAGACTTCCCGGATCCGGCACAACGGGAAGGGGATCTTCTCGATGGTCGAGAACCCCATGGTCGCCACCCGGTACCATTCCCTGGCCGTGGAGAGGTCCACGATTCCCGCGGAACTCGAGGTGTGCGCGGAGTCGGAAGACGGCGAGGTGATGGGGGTCCGCCATCTGGAGAAACCCGTTTTCGGCGTCCAGTTCCACCCGGAATCCATCCTGACCCAGTCGGGCATGAGGATCATCGAGAACTTCCTCTCCCTGATCGACCCCTCCCAGCCGGTGCTTCGGGAGTACGGGAACATCCGGGAGGCGATCAGCGCCGTCTCCTCCAGGAAGAACATGACCGCCGACGGGATGCGGGACGCGATGCGGATGATCATGGGGGGGGAGGCCACCCCCGCCCAGGTCGCGTCCTTCCTGTCCTGCCTGTCCATGAAGGGCGAGACCATCACCGAGATCGCCGCGGCCTCGGAAGTGATGCGGCAGAAGGCGATCCGGATCATCCCGCCGCCGGGGCGCGATGTCCTCGATACCTGCGGGACGGGAGGCGACCGGACGGGCACGTTCAACATCTCCACCACCGTGGCGTTCGTAGCGGCGGGGGCGGGGGTGCCGGTGGCCAAGCACGGCAACCGGTCCGTCACCAGCCGTTCCGGGAGCGCCGACGTCCTCGAGGCGCTGGGGATGGACCTGAACGCCGAGCCGGCGAGGGTCCAGAAGAGCCTCGACGAAGCGGGGATCACCTTCATGTTCGCCCCCAAGTTCCACGCGGCGATGAAATACGCCATCGGGCCCAGAAGGGAAATCGCCATCCGGACGATCTTCAACGTCCTCGGGCCGATCAGCAACCCGGCGGGCGTCAAGTGCCAGGTGGTCGGCGTGTACAGCGAGGAGCTCGGCGAAACGTACGCCCGCGTGCTCGCCGAACTGGGGCACCGGCGGGCCTTCGTGGTCCACGGGACGGACGGCCTGGACGAGGTCTCCCTCTCCGCTCCGTCCAACGTCTGGGACGTGCAGGACGGAAAAGTGAAGCGTTTCCTCTTCGACCCCCGGTCGGCCGGCTTCGAATACGCCCCCCTGTCCGCGATCAAGGGGGGGGATGCCCGGACCAACGCGAAGATCCTGACCGACGTCCTGTCGGGCGTCCCCGGCGCCGCGCGGCAGGCCGTGCTTCTGAACGCCGCTTTCGCGGTCATCGCCGGCGGGGTGGCGGAGACCTTCCGGGAAGGGGTCCGCGTGGCGTCCCGGTCGATCGACTCGGGTTCGGCGAAGGAGAAGCTGAACGCGTTCCTGTCGATCCTGGGGCGCAAGGTCGACCGCTGACCGTCCATGAGCAGCCACCTGTCGCGGATCCTAGAAGGCGTCCGGGAAGACCTCGCGCTTCGGAAATCCCGCCGATCCCTCGACGATCTCCGGATAATGGAGGACGCCCGCGGGCAGGGGAGGGAACTGTTGCGGACGATCCCCCGCGTGCCCACCGTCATCGCGGAGATCAAGCGTGCATCCCCTTCCCGCGGCTGGATCCGGCGGGACCTCGACGCGGTGGAGACTGCGAGGAAATACCTCGAGGGCGGTGCGTGGGCGATCTCCATCCTGACGGAGGAGCGTCTGTTCGGCGGGTCGCTGGCCGACCTGGCTCGGGTCCGGTGGGAGTGCCCCGAAGCGGTCCTGCTGCGGAAGGACTTCCTGCTGGACGAATACATGCTGGCGGAATCCCGGGCGTTCGGAGCCGACATGGCCCTTCTCATGGTCTCCGTCCTGGGGGACCGGACGGCCGGCATGGTGGCTCTCGCGCGGGACCACCGGATCGAGCCGCTGGTCGAGGTGCGCGACGAAGGGGAGCTGTTGATCGCGGGCAGGGCGGGCGCGCGGTTCATCGGGATCAACAACCGGGACCTTTCGACCCTTGCGGTCGACCTCTCCGTCTCCGAACGTCTGCTCCCGCTGGTGCCGGAAGGTGCGATCCCGGTCGTCGAAAGCGGCATCTCCCGGCCGGAGGAGGTGGCCCTGTTCCACCGGATGGGCGCCCGGCTGTTCCTGGTGGGGGAGTCGCTGGTGGAAAGCCGGGATCCCGCTGACACGATACGCCGATATGTGGGAAAATAGCCCGCAACACCATGGAAAAGGAGCCGATGCGATGGATGTGAAGTATCTTTTGAAGGACTCAGAGATCCCCAAAACCTGGTACAACGTGGTCGCGGACATGCCGCACCCCCCCTCGGCCGTGCTGCATCCGGGAACCGGCAAGCCCGTGGGGCCGGACGACCTCGCCCCGTTGTTCCCGATGGCCCTGATCGAGCAGGAGGTTTCCGCGCAGAGGGAGATCCCCATCCCCGAGGAGGTGCGCAGGATCTACGCGCTCTGGCGTCCCACCCCGATGTACCGCGCGCGCCGGCTCGAGGAGGCGATCGGGACGAAGTCGAGGATCTATTACAAGTACGAAGGCGCAAGCCCCTGCGGCAGCCACAAGCCGAACACCGCCATCCCTCAGGCGTTCTATAACAAGATGGCCGGGCGCAAACGGATCGCGACGGAAACCGGGGCGGGGCAATGGGGATCGGCCATGGCCCTCGGGGGTACGTTTTTCGGGCTTCAGGTGAAGGTGTACATGGTAAACGTCAGCTACCAGCAGAAACCGTACCGCCGGATGTACATGGAGACCTACGGGGCGGAAGTCGTCGCCTCCCCCAGCCGGGACACCAACGCGGGAAGGGAGATCCTCGCCAAGGATCCCCGCTCGCCCGGGTCGCTGGGGATCGCGATCAGCGAGGCTGTGGAGGACGCGGCGACGCGGGAGGACACCAGCTACGCCCTCGGGTCGGTGTTGAACCACGTCAGCCTTCACCAGACGGTCATCGGGCTCGAGGCGAAGGAGCAGATGAAGTTGGCGAACGACTACCCGGACGTCGTCATCGGGTGCTGCGGAGGGGGGAGCAACCTCTCCGGCATCGGGTTCCCGTTCCTGAGGGACAAGATCGACGGGGCGCGGAACCCGCGGGTCGTCGCCGTCGAGCCCGCCTCCTGCCCGACGCTCACCAAGGGGACCTACGCCTACGACTTCGGGGACACGGCGAAGCTGACCCCCATGCTCAAGATGTACACCCTGGGGCACGACTTCGTTCCCCCGGGGATCCACGCGGGCGGCTTGCGATACCACGGATGCTCGGCGCTGATCAGCCAGCTGTACCATGAGAAGCTGATGGAGGGGCAGTCCTACGGGCAGCTTGTCGTTTTCCGGAGCGCGTTGACCTTCGCGAAGTCGGAAGGCATCCTTCCGGCCCCCGAATCGTCCCACGCCATCCACGCGGCCATCGTGGAGGCGAAGCGCGCGGACGAGGAGGGGAAGCAGAAGACCATCCTGTTCAACCTGAGCGGGCACGGGTACTTCGACCTGACGGCATACGACGACTTCACCAATGACCGGCTCGTGGACCACGAGCACCCGGCGGAAAAGATCGAGGAGGCGCTGACCCGGCTTCCCAAGGTGGAGTTATAGAGCGGGAAGGAATTTTCCGGATCAAGATCTGCGGACTGACCTCGGCGGCCGACGCGTTGCACGCCGTCTCGTGCGGCGCGGACGCCATCGGGATCAACTTCTACCGCGGATCCCGCCGCTTCGTTCCGGAGGAGACCGCCCGGGAGATCGTGGGGGCCGTCGGTTCACGGGCCGCCGTGGTCGGGGTCTTCGTGAACGAACCGCCGGAAGAGATCGCGGCGGTTTGCGGCCGCCTGGGCGTGGGCCGTGTCCAGCTTTCCGGGGACGAAACGGCCGGGGAGGCCTCCCGGATCGGGATGTGGCGCATGAAGGCGGTGCGGGCGGCCCGGCCGGTCGACCTCGAGGCGCTTCGGGCGTACCCCTGCGAAGCGTTCCTCCTCGACGCCGGGGGGCCGGGCGAGTACGGCGGCACCGGGAAGGAGCTTCCCTGGGAAAGGCTGTCCGGGCGCTTCGGAGAGCTGGGGAAGCCGTGGCTTCTCGCGGGGGGGCTGACTCCCGAGAACGTCGAGCGGGCCATCGCCGCGGCCGGGCCGTTCGGGGTCGACGTGGCTTCCGGGGTGGAGTCGTCCCCGGGAAGGAAGGACCCGTCGAAGGTGGCAGCGTTCATAGAAAACGCGAAAGCGGGGTTTCGCCGTGCGGGAAGGTAGGCGGGGCAGGTTGCCGGACCGATCGGGGCACTTCGGGCCCTTCGGGGGACGGTTCGTCGCGGAAACCCTGATGTCCGCACTGATCGAACTGGAGAAGGCCTACAAGGCGGCGCGGGGCGACCGGTCCTTCCGGGAGGAGCTCGACTCCCTGCTCCGGGACTACGCCGGCCGTCCCACCCCCGTGTACTTCGCGCGACGGATGACGGAAAAGGCCGGGGGAGCCCGGATCTACCTGAAGAGGGAAGACCTGGCGCACACGGGATCGCACAAAATCAACAACACCCTGGGCCAGGGCCTCCTTGCGCAGCGAATGGGGAAGCGCAGGATCATCGCGGAGACCGGCGCGGGGCAGCACGGCGTGGCGACCGCCACCGTCTGCGCGAAGATGGGGATCCCGTGCGAAGTGTTCATGGGCGAGGACGACGTAAGGCGCCAGGCGCTCAACGTCTTCCGGATGCGCCTGTTGGGGGCCCGGATCAACCCGGTCGCCTCAGGAAGCCGCACCCTGAAAGACGCCATGAACGAAGCGCTCCGCGACTGGGTCACCAACGTGCGGACCACCTATTACCTCATCGGCTCCACAGCCGGGCCGCATCCGTACCCCGGCATGGTCCGCGACTTCCAGTCCATCATCGGCCGGGAGGCGATCCGCCAGTTCCGGAAGGCGCAAGGGAAGCTCCCCTCGGCGGTGGTGGCGTGCGTCGGGGGCGGCAGCAACGCGATGGGGATCTTCCACGCGTTCATCCCCCACGCGGAAGTCCGGCTGTTCGGGGTGGAGGCGGCGGGACTGGGGCTGTCCTCCGGGAAGCACGGGGCGACGCTCGCCCGCGGGAAGGTCGGGGTGCTCCACGGCAGCAAGTCGTACGTCCTGCAGGACGCGGACGGCCAGATCCTCGAGGCCCACTCGATCTCGGCGGGGCTCGACTACCCAGGCGTGGGCCCGGAGCACGCGTGGCTGAAAGACACGCGCAGGACACGGTACGTCTCCGTCACCGACAGCCAGGCGCTGGAAGGGTTCGACCTGCTGTCGAGACTCGAGGGGATCCAGCCGGCGCTGGAATCCTCGCACGCCATCGCGTACGGGTACGCACTCGCGCGGCGGATGCGGCGGTCCGGGACCGTGCTCATCAACCTCTCCGGGCGCGGCGACAAGGACCTGGGCATCCTGATGGAACGGGAAGGGAAGAGAGCATGAAGGCGATCGACGCCGCCTTCCGGCGGCTTCGCGATGCGGGGGAAAAAGGGCTGGTCGTCTACCTGACCGCCGGGGACCCCGACCCGGTTTCCTCGCTGGCCTACTTCCGGGCGGCGGCGGACGCGGGAGCGGACATCCTCGAAGTGGGGGTCCCCTTCTCCGACCCCACGGCGGACGGCCCGACGATCGAGTCCGCGTCGCGCAGGGCGCTCGCCGGAGGGATGAACGTCCCCGGGGCGCTCGATCTCGTACGTGAACTGAGGAAAACCCATTCCACGCCGGTGGTCCTGTTCGGGTATTGCAATCCGTTCCTCCGGTACGGGCAGGAGCGGCTCTGGCGGAACGCGCGCGCCGCAGGGGCCGACGGCTTCCTCATCGTCGATCTCCCGTACGAGGAGGCGCGAGGGGCCGTCTCCGGGATGCGGGCGGAAGGGCTCTCCTGGATCCCGCTCGCCGCGCCCACCAGCGGAATCGACCGGGTACGCGCCTTCGACCGGGCCGGCTCCGGGTTCATGTACCTCATCTCGGTCACCGGCGTGACGGGCGCCAGGGAAACGCTGCCGCCGGAGATGCTGTCCTGGTCCCGAAAGGTGAAATCCGCCGTCTCGCTTCCGCTGGCCGTGGGGTTCGGGATCTCCGGTCCCGAGATGGCTCGGCGGGCGACACGGCACGCCGACGCCGCGGTGGTAGGCAGCGCCTGCGTCCGGATCGTGGAAAGGAACGGAAGGTCCCCCCGGGGGCCCGCGGAGCTTTCCCGGTTCATCCGGTCCCTCAAATCCGCCCTGAGGTAAGGAAACGCCATGCCGATCCGACTGTTCCGGAAAAAGGACGAAGCCGACAAGAAGATCAAGGTCCCCGAGGGGATGTGGATCAAGTGCGACGCCTGCCTCGAGATCATCTACAAGCCCGAGGTGGAGAGGAACCTGAACGTCTGCCCCAAGTGCACCTACCACTTCCGGATCCCCGCGATGGAGCGGATCCGGGCCGTCATCGACGAGGGGACCTTCGCCGAATTCGCCGAGGACATGGAGTCCGTCGACCCGCTGAACTTCACCGACACCAAGAAGTACGTCGACCGGTTGAAGGAGGCCCGCAAGAAAACCGGGCGCAAGGAAGCGGCCATCGTCGGGAAAGGCAAGATCAACGGGATCGACATCGTCCTCGGGGTCCTCGATTTCGAGTTCCAGGGGGGGTCGATGGGAAGCGTCGTCGGGGAGAAGATCTCCCTGGCGGCCGAGACCGCGCTGGATTCGCGGCTCCCGCTGATCATCTTCAGCGCTTCCGGAGGGGCCCGGATGCAGGAGGGGACGCTCTCCCTCATGCAGATGGCGAAGACCAGCGCCGCGCTCGGCCGCCTCTCCGAGGCCCGCCTGCCGTACATCAGCGTCCTCACGGACCCGACCACGGGAGGTGTGGCGGCAAGTTTCGCGATGCTGGGCGACGTGATCATCTCCGAGCCGGGGGCGCTGGTCGGCTTCGCGGGGCCCCGGGTCATAGAGCAGACGATCAACCAGAAGCTGCCGGAGGGGTTCCAGCGGGCGGAGTTCCTGCTGGAGCACGGGATGATCGACATGATCGTCGAGCGGAGCCGGCTCAAGGCGACATTGACCCAGCTCCTGAAATACCTTTCCGGTTCCGGGGATCGATGACACGGCCCGCGGGGCCGGCCGGCCCGGAAAACATCCGCCCGGGCCTCTCCCGCATCCTTCGGGCCCTCGAGCGCTCCGGGCACCCGGAAGAGGGCTTCCATACCCTTCACATCGCGGGGACGAACGGGAAGGGATCGACCGCATCGATGGCCGAGGCGGTCCTGCGACCGATCTCCCCGGGCCCCGTGGGACTCTATACCTCCCCGCACCTCGTATCGCCCGAAGAAAGGATCCGCGTCGACGGCGCGAAGATCCCGAAGCGGGAGCTGGAGAGAGGGTTCCGCAAGGCGGAATCGCTGGGGGACGCGAACGACCCGCCGACCTATTTCGAGAAGATGACCTGGACGGCCTGCGACTGGTTCCGGCGCCGGAAGGTTTCCGTCGTCGTGATGGAAACGGGGCTGGGCGGCCGCTGGGACGCGACCACCGCCTGCCGGCCTGCCGTGTCCGTGATCACCACCGTGGGATACGACCACCGGGAATGGCTGGGGGATACCCTCGCGAAAATCGCCGCCGAGAAGGCGGGGATCCTGAAAGCGGGGGTCCCCCTGGTGACGGGCCGTTTGAGGCCCTCCGCCCGGGCGGTCGTGCGGACGCGCGCGCGCGAGCTGCGGTGTCCCTCCTGGGAGCTGGGGAGGGACTTCGACTGGCGGGAGGAGCGCGACGGTTCCATCGCCGTTTCCCTGCCGGGAATCCGCCTCGAGGGATTGCGCGTCGCCATGCACGGCCGGTTCCAGAAAGATAACGCCTCGGTCGCACTGGCGGCCACCTGGAGATGGGCCGCCGACCGCGGGGTCCCGGCGGCAGGATACGCCCGGGCGGCCTCGAGGGCCCTGGCCTCCGTTCGCCTCCCCGGCCGCCTGGTCGGTCTTCCCCCGAGGCGGAACGCCTCCTGCTGGGTGGACGGCGGGCACAACCCCGAGGCGGCGCGAGCGCTTGCCCGGGAGATATCCGGCTCTCCCCCCTGGGGACGCCGGCCGCGCGTGGTGGCATTGTGGAGCATGCTGTCCGAAAAGGACGCCTCCGGATACCTGCGCGAGCTCGCGCCCTGCATCGACGGCGTCGTGACGTATCCGCTCGCCCACTACAGGGCGGCGGACCCTTCCTTCCTCGCGGGCGTCTGCCGCAGGAGGGCGGTTCCGTGTCGCACGGCGGGCGATTTCCCCGAAGGCCTCATCGAGGCCCGGAGATGGGCGGGGAGCGGCGGCGTGGTCCTTGTCTGCGGGTCGCTGGCGGCGGCGGGCGACGCATACCGGCACCGGGTCGGATCCGTACCTTGATGCGGCGTCTCCCGATCCTCCTTCATGCGTCCCTTCTCCTGGGACTGCTCTGCGCTGCCGCCGCCGCGCAGGACGAGCTGCCGGGGAAGGAGCTGCTTCCGAAACTGGGCGCCGGGGCGTTCCTGATGAACGGACCCGTTCATCTCGACGCGGACACCCTCACCTACGACGAGGAGGAAGGGGTCGCCCTGGCGGAGGGGAACGTGGAGATCTCCCTCGGGACCCGGACGATGCGCGCCGACCGGATCCGGTACGACTCCCGGACGGGAGAGGCGGAGCTCGCAGGCAGGGTGAGGTACAAGGACGCCGATGAAGAATTCTCCTTCGACCGCATCGTCATCAACCTCAATTCCGAAACGGGCATCCTGTACAACGGGAGCATCCTGATCTCCGCCAACAACTACCGGATCGCCAGCCAGGTGATCGAGAAAACCGGCAAGCAGTCCTTCCGGATCGAGAAGGGCTCCCTGACGACGTGTCCCTGCGACCCGGAACCCGACTGGAAATTCGAGTTCCGGCGGTCGCGGGTGGTCCTCGACGGGTACGCCTTCGCCAAAGACATCACGTTTCGGGTTCGCGGTACGCCCATCCTCTGGCTGCCGTACGCAGCGTTCCCGGTCAAGCTGACGCGCCAGAGCGGAATCCTGCTCCCCGATATTTCCAACTCGAAATCGAAGGGATTCGCCGTGGATCTTCCGTTCTACTGGGCGATCAACCGGTGGAGCGACGCGACGCTTTCGGTCGAGGCCATGAGCCGCCGCGGCATCCGGCCCGAGGCGGAGTACCGCTTCGCGCCGAACCGCGAATCGGAAGGGGTTCTCCGCGGAACGATCTTCAGGGACAAGGAGGTCCATGAAAAACGGTGGCGCGCCTACGGGGAGAACATTTACCATTCGGGCGAATGGACGGTGAACGGGCTGCTGGAGGTCCCTTCCGACAACCAGTATTACGTGGATTTGGAGGATTCCGACCGGCTGCGTTCGGCACGCCACGCCAAGTCCACCGCTTTCCTCGGGCGGTCCGGCGAGAACAGCTCCCAGCAGTTGGCCGTCACATGGTACGAGGAGATGGAGCAGCCCTCCGGCGACAATACGGTCCAGCGGCTTCCGGAATATACGGCGACCCTGCTGCCCTATCGCACCCCGGTCGGCGACGTGGAGGCGTCGGGAGAGATCGCCGCGACTTATTTCCATCGGGACGAAGGGGACCAGGCGGTGCGGGGGAGGGGGACGGTCACCCTGTCGAGGACGTTCGTGCTTTATCCTTCGATCTCCCTGACCCCGTATGCATCGGTGTATTTCCTGGCGACCCGGTTCCAGGAGGACCCGGGAGGCTGGAATGACGCCGGCCGCGTCGTCCCGGCGGGGGGGGTCACGCTGGCCACGGAGGCGCAGAGGAGCTTCCTGCGCAACGGGGGGGAAGGGTTTGTCCACGTGGCGGGATCGAATATCGGATATCGGCAGGTCTACCGCGCAAGCCAGGACAGCATGCCCGTCGTCGATCGCTGGTCCCGGCTGTCTCCCCAGAACCAGTTCGTCGTCACCCTCGTGCAGCGTTTCCTCCGGCTGAAGGAGGCCTCTTCCCCGCGGGAGCTGGCTTCCATGCACATCGAATGGGCATATGACGTCAGCGGGAGAGACCCCGCGCTGACCCCCTACGTGGATCCGCTCTCCCCCTTCGTCCGCGTGCTGCGGGACCAGATCGACCTGGGGGTGGGGCGGCAACTCGGGACGGGCGCGGCGTCCGACGTCTACGGGAAGCTGATGGTGACTCCCATCGAGCGGTGGAGCGTCCAGGGGGAGGCCCTCTTCGATCCCCGGGACGGGGTGTTCTGGATGGGGGCCGTGAGCGGGGGATGGAAGAAGGATGAAGACCACCGGTTCGACGTGGAGTACCGCGTCACCCGGGACCTGGCGGACGACGTGCGGGGACTGTTCGCCTGGCGGCCGTGGCGGTTTTTGCGGTTGCAGGGGCAAATGAATTATTCTTTGAGGAACTCCGTCCTCACGGACGGCTCCGCAGGTTTCACCCTGGTGCCGAAAAGCGACTGCTGGAGCGTCGGGTTCGTCGCGGAACGCAGGACCCAGCCCGACGACACGAGCTACCGGCTGGTGTTCGGCCTCAAGGGAATCGGATCGGTGGGAAACTAGAAAGACGACAGGGGGGATCGCGATGCGGATCATGGTCACCGGGGGGGCGGGCTTCATCGCGTCCCATGTTGCGCAGGCTTATGTGGATGCGGGGCACGAGGTGCTCGTCCTCGACAACCTTTCCTCCGGAAAGAAGGAAAACGTGCCCGAGGGCACCCGGTTCGTCTTCGGGGATATCGAGTCCGAAACGGCCGTCGAGGCGATACGGACCTTCCGCCCGGAAGTCCTCAACCACCACGCGGCGCAGATCAACGTGCGGAAATCGGTCGAAGACCCGGTCTTCGACGCGCGGGTGAACATCCTCGGGTCGCTGAACCTGCTGGAGGCCGCGAGGAAAAACGGCGTCCGGAAGATCCTCTTCGCCTCCTCCGGCGGGGCGGGATACGGCGAGCAGGAATATTTCCCTGCGGACGAGAAGCACCCGCTGCGCCCCGTGTCGCCGTACGGCGTCGCGAAGGTTTCCATCGAGAACTACCTTCATTACTACAAGGTCCAGTACGGCCTCGAATACACCGCGCTCCGGTACGCGAACGTTTACGGACCCCGCCAGGACCCGCACGGCGAGGCGGGGGTGGTGGCGATCTTCTGCACCCGTCTCCTGCGGGGGCAGACCGCCATCGTCAACGGGGACGGCGAGCAGACACGGGACTACGTGTACGTGGGAGACGTGGTCCGGGCCAACGTCGAGGCGTTGACGCGCGGGGAGGGCTTGGGGATCAACATCGGGACGGCGCTCGAGACGGACGTGAACGTGCTGTTCCGGAAGCTGCGGGAGCTGTCCGGTAGCTCCCAGGAAGAGATCCACGGACCCGGGATGGCGGGGGAACAGCGCCGGTCCGTCATCGATAACCGGTTGGCCTACGACGAACTGGGATGGTATCCTAATATGTTGCTGGACGACGGACTCGCGCTCACCTTGGCGTTCTTCAGGGAGAAGGTGAAATCCTCTGCAAACAGGTAGCCATGCGCCTTGAAAACATAAGAAATTTCTCAATCATCGCCCACATCGACCACGGGAAATCCACCCTGGCCGACCGGCTGATGGAGATCACCGGGACGCTTTCGGGACGGGAGAAGGTCGAGCAGTTCCTCGACAAGATGGACCTGGAGAGGGAGCGGGGGATCACGATCAAGGCCCAGACCGTCCGGATGCGGTATGCCGCGTCCGACGGAAAGGAATACCTGCTGAACCTGATCGACACCCCGGGGCACGTCGATTTCTCCTACGAAGTGTCCCGGAGCCTGTGCGCTTGCGAGGGGGCGATCCTGGTCGTCGACGCATCTCAGGGGGTGGAGGCCCAGACGCTGGCCAACGTGTACCTGGCGCTCGACCAGAACCTGGAAGTCCTCCCGGTGCTCAACAAGATCGACCTTCCCAACGCCGAGCCCGACCGGGTGAAGCGCGAGATCGAGGACATCATCGGCCTCGACACCGCGGGGATGCTCTCCGTCAGCGCGAAGACGGGAGAAGGAGTCCCGGAGCTCCTCGAACGGATCGTCCGCCAATTCCCCCCGCCCCAAGGGGATCCCGCCGCCCCCACGAAGGCGCTGATGATCGACTCCTGGTTCGACAACTACGTCGGCGTGGTGGTGCTGGCGCGGGTGTTCGACGGGGAGATCCGGCCCGGGCAGAAGATCGCCTTCATGTCCACGGGGCGCGCCTTCGAGGTCCAGAAGGTCGGGATCTTCTCGCCCCATTCCCGGGAAGTGGATCGCCTGGGGTCCGGAGAGGTGGGATTCGTCGTCGCGAACATCAAGGACCTGACGGAGACCAAGGTGGGCGACACGATCACCGACGCCCGCAACCCTGCGTCGGTCCCGATGCCCGGGTTCAAGGTGGTCCGCCCGATGGTGTTCGCGGGCATCTACCCGCTGGCCTCAGACCAGTATCCGCAGCTGCGGACGGCCATCGACAAGCTGCGCCTCAACGACTCCTCCTTCACCGCCGAACCGGAGAGCTCCGTGGCGCTGGGGTTCGGCTTCCGGTGCGGGTTCCTGGGGCTGCTCCACATGGAGATCATCCAGGAGCGGCTCGAGCGCGAATACGACATGCAGCTGATCACCACGGCGCCGACCGTCGGGTACCGCGCGGTGAAGAACGACGGCTCGGTGGTGGAGGTCGACAGCCCCGCGCGCCTACCCGAGCCGCTGGAGCTCGAGCACATCGAGGAGCCGATCATCCGCGCGACGATCCATCTGCCGGCGGAGTTCCTGGGGAACGTCCTCAAGCTGTGCGAGGAGCGGCGGGGCGTACAGCGTCAGATGAAGTTCGCTTCCACGAACCGGGTGATCCTGGAATACGACCTTCCCCTGAACGAGATCGTCCTGGATTTCTACGACCTGCTGAAGACCGCCTCCCGCGGGTACGCGTCGATGGATTACGAAGTCCATGAATTCCGGCGGTCGGACCTGGTCAAGCTCGACATCCTGATCAACAACGACGCGGTCGACGCCCTGTCGCTGATCGTTCATCGCGACAACGCCTACCTCAAGGGGCGCGAGGTGACCGAGCGGCTTCGGAAGCTGATCCCCCGGCAGATGTTCGAGGTGGTCATCCAGGCGGCGATCGGCTCCAAGGTCATCGCCCGGGAGTCGGTCAAGGCGATGAGGAAGAACGTTCTTGCGAAATGCTACGGGGGAGACATCTCCCGCAAGCGGAAGCTCCTGGAAAAACAGAAGGAAGGGAAGAAGCGGATGAAGCAGGTCGGTTCGGTCGAGATCCCCCAGGAAGCGTTCCTTTCCATTCTGAAGGTCAAGGAGTAGGAGGTGGGGGCGAACGGGAAAGGGAAGTTCCGGGAGTATTTCGAGGCGTTCGGGATCGCCCTGGTGATCGCCCTGGTCGTGCGTACGCTGCTGCTGCAGGCCTTCAAGATCCCGTCCGGCTCGATGGAGAACACCTTGCTGGTGGGAGACCACATTTTCGTCAACAAATTCATCTACGGCTACCACATCCCGTTCACGAAAGGCCGCGTGCTCGAGTTCAAGTCGCCGGAACGGGGGGACATCGTCGTGTTCGTTTTCCCGGAGGACCCGACGAAGGACTTCATCAAGCGGGTCATCGGCGTTCCCGGGGACGTCGTCGAGGTGCGGCAGAAGACCGTATACCTGAACGGGGTGCCCCTTTCCGAGGACTATGCCCGATACGTGGAAGGCGACTCCCCCGATCGGCTCGTCCAGACCCGGGACGACATGCTGCCCGTCAAGATCCCCGAGGGGAAATATTTCGTTATGGGCGACAACCGCGACCGGTCGTACGACTCCCGGTTCTGGGGGTTCGTGGACACGGAAGCGGTGATCGGGAAGGCGCTGTTCATCTACTTCTCCATCGACTGGAGCAAGGGGGTGGGGTGGATGGAGGTCTGGCGCTGGCCCGAGCTGATCCGCTGGAACCGGATCGGGGACGTGCTGAAGTAACATCCGGCCGGCCTGAAAACCGAAAGGAGGGGGCATGAAACGAGTGAAGGGCGCGTTGTTCCTTCGGCTGTTCCTGCTTCTGTTCCTGCCGTTCGGAATCGTCCTGCAATCCTGTGGAGGCGGAGGGGGTGGCGACGCCGTAACGCCTGCCGTCACCCTCCAGATGGGAGGCTCCATCCAGGGCGCCCCCCTTTCGCTCTCCGGCGCGACGGGGACTTTCGCGGGGAAATCGCTCACGGGCGCTCTGGACGGCACCGGGACGGCCGCGAGGTTCAACGGTCCTTACGGCGTCACGACGGACGGGACGAACCTCT
>JACZKY010012452.1_pt1 | contig 14568 bp, 13 predicted proteins | sample 8237611 | NCBI WGS metagenome assembly JACZKY01 (sample SAMN16148055, study PRJNA663545) | marine sediment metagenome | biome: sediments and biomass from bioreactor inoculated with such sediments; feature: coastal sediments; material: methane- and iron-fed bioreactor; isolation source: Bothnian...
GCACGATTGGTCCTGACGGCGCTCAATCAATTGCAGCGCACCGGCGGCCGCTACGGCCTGTGCACCATGTGCATCGGTGTCGGCCAGGGAATCGCGCTCCTGATCGAGCGCGTCTGAATGCCACGCTGCGGCCCCGGCGCCGCAGCGTAAACCAGAAACTGGAGGTAAGACCCATGAATGAATCAGCAGTCATTGCCAGCATCAAGGAACTTGAGAAGAAGCGGCTTGACGCCACCATCGCCGGCGACATCGCGGTGCTGCGCGAGTTGCTTGGCGACGATCTGCGCTATGTCCACGCTTCAGGTGCCGACGAAACCAGGCAGCAATATCTCGATAAGCTGGCCAGCCGCCACTACATTTACAAGGCGCTGGTGCCCGGCCACCGTGATTTTCGCGTGTTCGGCGACGTGGTCCTGGTCAACGGCCATATCGGAATCGAGGTGATCTCCAACGGCAAGGACAAGCTGATCCAGTCCAAGTACCTGCAGGTCTGGGCGCAGCGCGCCGGACGCTGGCAGATGGTGGCCTGGCAATCGACCCAGGAGCCGATGGCGCTTTAGGGGAGACCCGGAAGCTGGCACGCTGAACCAGCTCCACCGAACATATCAAGAGCCTTGGTTCTGCTGCTTCTCGATTGCTCTTACGGTTCCTCTAGTTGAGTTCGAATCCGTTGCGCGACGTCTGTCACAATCGGCGACTTACAGTCCGATCGGAAGCCTAGTAGCGCCGCTCTCATGCCTGCGGAACATCAGGTGATCACGATTTGGCATTCGCCGCGCGGACCTGTTGGCGGTTACATCTAGGCGATGTTGCCATCTCTTTCTTCGCGAGGCCCCGCATGCTTGTGATCCCTGAAAAGCTCGTACCCGATCTGCTGTCCATCACCGCTGCGATCGCCGCAGTCGAAGGCACCCTGGCCGCCTACGATCGAGGCACCGCGCTGCCCTACCCGGTGGTGCGCGAGCTCACCGGTCACCGCCACGCAATCTTCGGAATCAAGGCGGGGTTCGATCGCAGCGCGATGGTGCTCGGCCTCAAGGCCGGCGGCTACTGGCCGGAAAATGCGGCGCAGGGCCGCAGCAACCACCAGTCGACGGTGTTGCTGTTCGATCCCGAAACCGGCATGGCGGCGGCGCTGATCGGCGCCAACTACCTCACTGGCGTGCGCACCGGCGCGGCCAGTGCGATAGCAACCCGCCACCTGGCGCGCAAGAATGCGAGCACCCTGTCACTCATCGGGGCGGGAGTGCAGTCCGCCTACCAGATGCGGGCCACCCTGGCAGTCCGGAAACTGGAGCGGGTGGTCGGGTGGGACCCGGTGCCGGCGCATCTCGAGGAACTCGGGCGCGCGGCCGGGGAACTGGGTCTGGCGTTCACCGCAGCAACATCACCCGAAGAGGCGGTCCGCTGCGCCGATATCCTGATCACCGTTACTCCGTCGCAGGCGGCAATTGTGCTGAAAGATTGGGTCAGGCCAGGAACGCACATCAATGCGATGGGCGCCGACACCGCTGGCAAGCAGGAGCTCGCGCCCGACCTGGTTGCTTCGGCCACGGTCTACGTCGATGCACTCGAGCAGGCGATCACCATCGGCGAGTGCCAGCATGCGTTCAAGCAGGGACTGCTTGGCAGAGACGACCTGATGCGGACATTGGGCGGGCTCGCGAGCGCTCGCCTGTCAGGGCGGCGCAGCGACGACGAGATCACGTTGTTCGATGGCACCGGAATTGCGCTGCAGGACCTCGCCGCCGCGGCCGCCGTGATGGCGAGCGCTCGCTCCCGCGGACTGGGCAGCGAGGTCGACTTCTAGGCTGTGCAGCGTTGGGTGATGCGTTTTACCAGCCGTTGACGCGCGGCCAACTGGCGATTACTTTCCTGCCGCCGTCGATAACTTGGTATGCGTCGTACATTGCCGCCGTGAGGCACACGTGATTCGGGAATACACGGACGCGGGCACCGACGGGCAAGCGATCGAACGGGAACGAACCGTCGCATTCCACGAGGCCGTGCTCCTGATAGACGCGGGTCACCCGCATGCCGTCGATGCGTTCTCGGCCTGCGGCATCAGTGACGAAACCGAATCCGACATCCTCCGGCAAGCCCTCGGCCGCTGTGCTGCGGTCCTTGGATAGCGCCAGTGCGCCAGCATCGATCAACGCGCAATCGAGGTCCTCACGATGGCCGATCACAGTCGCCAGCACCGAGACGGCGATGTCACCACGGCCACACGAGTGGATTTCGGACTGAAAAACGTCGCCGAACATGTAGACTCCGCAGCGCAACTCGGTAACGCCTTCGAGATGGCGGGCGTGCACCGCGGTCGGCGTCGAGCCCACGCTGACTACCGGGCAGGGCAGTCCAGCGGAACGCAGTCGCTGCGCCGCACCGACCGCGTCGGCGCGTTCGCGCTCGGCAACCTCCTCTATTGCCGCGACGCTACGACAGGCGTACGAGTGCCCCGCGTGCGTCAGCACCCCGCGCAGAATGACGCCCGGCGAGTTGTGCAGCAGAGTGCCCAGCTCGATCAGTTCGACGCAAGCGGGTGCAAGCCCCGAGCGCTGTTCGCCGCTGTCGATCTCGATCAGCACCCCAATCTCGATCCCGAGCTCAACACAGCGCGCGCTGAGCGCGCGCGCAACGTCGATCCGATCAGTCAGGACGGTGAGGTCGACTCCGGTGCGCATCAGAGCGGCGATACGCGCCAACTTGGCGGGAACGATGCTGACCGCATAGACGATGTCGCTGATTCCGGCAGCCGCAAAATACTCGGCTTCCTTTAGAGTCGAGACGGTGATGCCACCGAAGTTGCCCTGCAGGGCAATCTTCGCCACGTCGGCTGATTTCGCCGTCTTCATGTGCGGGCGCAGGCTCACGCCCAGCGCCCGCGCCCGCGCGGTCATGGTCGCGGCGTTGCGCTCGAGAATCGAACGCTCCAGTATCAGGCTCGGCGTGTCCAACTCAGCAAGTGTCATGAGGCGATGTCCAGGGGTACGAGCCTGCCGTCCTCGTCGGATAGGGGCTGCCAGTCGAAGTTCGCGTCGATCGGGAACACCGGTCGTGGGAGATATTTCCAGTCGAAACGCGACAGGATCGGCGAGGTGAGCCCGGGGGCATCGACTTCGATCACCTGTTCGGAGGAGAAGAATTCATCAAAGCCGGCACGGAAATGACCGCGGGACTTGACGACGACGGCGCGTGCCGCGGCAAGGTCGACACCCATCATCTCAAAGAACACCGGGTCAGCGCATTGGGTGCGAAGCGATATCACGACCACCGCGATGCCGTCGAGGTCGAGCAACGCGCTCGGCCCCAGATTCATGCGCCGCCCGGCATAGAAGCCGCGCCGGCCGACGCAATCGCCGTCCTTGAGCCGCATGACGGTTGCCCGGGCAGCAAAGCGGCGCGAGAACGGGTCGGAACTGCTGCGATTGAAGACGGCCTCGAAAGTGGCGCCTTCCCCAAGGGCGTGGGCCTCGCTGGCCAGCGCGGCATCGTTGAAGATACCCAGCAGGACCCCTCTTGCGCCCGCCTGGTGCAGCGCTTCGAGTAGCCACGTGGTGTTCCCCTGGCCGCCACCGCCGGGATTATCGGCGACGTCGGCCAGGATCACCGGTCGCAGCGTGGGGTCGTTGCCGACCGCCACCGTCTGCGCGACGGCTTCCTCCAATGAGGTCAGCAGCGGCACATAGCGCAGATGATCCGCCCATGCATGGTGTGCGATGTCACGCGCGCAGGCCTGTGCCGCGGCCGGTCCGCTGCGGCTGGTGACGATGATGGCGAGGCCGTTCTTGGCGGTGTCGGAATATGCGAAGCCCCCCAGGATCGACACGTTGAGGATGTCCGCGTCCAGCTTGGTCTGGCCGTATGCGATCAGGTCGGCATAGGGGCCGGCCGCGGTGAGCAGCGTTACCGTCGGCGGCACGAGCGGCAGACGGATCAGTGCAGCGCTGGGGCGCATGCCGGCAAAGATCTCGGCCAGCGCGCGCGCCGCTTCGGCGCCGCGCGCCCGCATGTCGACGTGTGGATTGGTGCGGTAGGCAACGACAACATCGGCGGTATCGACCATGGCCTGGGAGACATTGCCGTGGAGATCCAGGGTCGCGACAATCGGGACATCGGGACCGACGATCGAGCGCACCATCGCGAAGATTTCGCTGTCCGGATCGTTGCTCTTGGTGGTGATCATCGCGCCATGATTGGCGATATAGACCCCGTCCAGAGGCAGCGCCGCCTGCAGGCGCGCGCGCATTTCCGCCATCGTCGAGCGGAAGAACCCGTCGTCCAGCGGGCCGCCGGCTTCCACCAGTCCCACGAGAATCGGCTCCGGCACCCAGGCGCAGGCCGCGTCCATCGCGCCGCGAAAGCCCAGAATCTCGGCCGGCAGCTCCGATTCAGGCCGGTCGAGCGCGGTCAGAATTTCTTCGCCGACCAGGTAGACGCGGTCGAGATAATCTTCCTTGATCGTCACCGGAGCGAATCGGTTGCTCTCGAGCATAAGACCGAGAATGGCGATACGTTTGGAGGCACGAAGCTGCATCGGACGGGTCCCTGACTCAGATGGTGCCCGCAGCGTAACAGCCCCCCGGCGCTCAACGCCAATGCAAGCTTGACCTAGGGTGATGCATTATTCGTCTTGACCGCGTCTGGCGCGCGATGTGCTTCACGATTGAGCACGTGCGACCAGAATTCTTCTGACTTGGGCGGCAGCGGGTCATTCGAGCGAAACAGGTGGATCTCGACCGGAATCACCTGGGTCTCGTCGCCGGCCGCCACCAACCGACCGTCGCTGAGATCGTCGACGATCTGGCTTTCCGGCAGCCACGCGAGGCCGCGCCCTTCACGCGCCATCGATACCAGGACGGCGGCCAGATGCGAGACGAAGACGCGTTCGAGATGCGGCGAATCCGAACGTCCGGCCAGCATGTTCTCGACCGCGCGGCCAATCGCCGAGGTCTCGGCATAGGCGAGGAAGTGCACCGGCCGGTTGCGGCGGCCGGGCAGCACGTGCAGCGGTTCCCCATTGGCGCCGGGTGCCGATACCGGCAGCAGCCGGTCCTCGCCCACGGTCACCGAGGAGAAGTTGCTGATGGGAAGATTGAGATCCACGCTCGGGTGCGTATGGCAGAGCATGAAGTGGCAATGACCCTTTAGCAGCGACTGCACACATTCCTCGGCATGATTCGAGTCGAGACGGGTGGTCAGCACGCCCGCGGACTCTTCCATCGACCGGATCCAGCGCGGAAAGAAGCTCAGCGACAGACTGTGGGTCGCGGCCAGCGTAATGGTGCTGGCGGCCGCCTTGTCAATGTGGCGGATATCCTCGCGGGTCTGGTATAGACGGCGCAGCACTTCCTCCGCGACCGGGCGGAACTTGGTGCCAGCCGCGGTCAGGCTGATCGGCTGCGTGCTGCGGTCAAACAGCGACGTCCCCAGCCACTCCTCCAGACTCTTGATGCGGCGGCTGAAGGCCGGTTGCGTGGTGAAGCGCAATTCGGCCGACCGCGAAAAGTTGTGCGTATCCACTAAACTCAGGAAATCTTCGAGCCATCTGACTTCCACGATCGGGTCCTCCCCTGAGCCGGGGTTGGTCTCGATGAGCATGAACCCACCACGAGCGCGCGACGCACAACGGTGGAACGGATATGCAGGTTCGGTATCGCCTCATCCGGAATCGGCATTCGCCTTCGCTACCGGTTCCGCGTAACTATGTCTCACCCCGCCAGCTAGGCGGATGGTTGCACAACTCATCATAGGCGAGACCAGTCATGACGGGCAAGTTCAAGACCTATTGGCAGAATTTCATCGGTGGGGAATGGGTCGACGGAGCGAGCGGGGAGCGCATCGTCGTCGAGAATCCGGCAACTGGGGAGCAGATCGCCGAGGTCGCCCGCGCCGTTCCGGCCGATGTGGACCGGGCCGTCGCCGCCGCGCGCAGCGCCTTCGACAGCCGGGTGCTGGCCGAAATGAGGCCCGTCGCGCGCGGCGAGATGATGTTTGAGGTGGCCCGTCACCTCACGGCGATGACCGAGGAAATTGCCATCCTCGAATGTGTCGACAACGGCAAGACGCTCGCCAATGCGCGCAACGACATTGCACTGACCGCGCGCTATCTGTCCTACTATGGCGGCCTGGCCGACAAGCTCGAGGGTCGCCAGATCCCGCTGGGCCCGGGCTTTCTCGACTACACCGTGCACGCGCCATTCGGTGTTTCCGCGCAGATCGTGCCCTTCAACGGGCCACTGCCGGTGGGCGCGCGTTCAGTCTGCTGCGCATTCGTCACCGGCAATACCGTTGTTCTCAAGTCGCCGGAAGACTCGCCGCTCAGCCTGTTCAAGTTCGCCGAGGCCTGTGAACGGGCGGGGGTGCCGAAAGGGGCGATCAATATCATCTGCGGTTACGGTCACGACGCCGGGGCTGCCCTCGCCGCACATGGCGACGTCGACCACATCGTGTTTACCGGCTCGGTTGCCACCGGCAAGAGTGTGCTGCGCTCCGCGGCCGAGCGCGTCGTCCCTTGCGTGATGGAGTTGGGCGGAAAATCCGCCGCCATCGTTCATGCCGACGCTGACCTGGAGCGCACCGCCAAGAGCGTTGCGCGCGGGATCTGGTTTCACGCCGGCCAGATCTGTTCGGCCGGGAGCCGCCTGCTTGTGCACCGTTCGATTCATGATGAACTGATGGCGAAGCTGGTGCTCGAAGCTGAGGGACGCTCGGTCGGGCCGGGCAGCGAAGGCCATGACATGGGGCCGCTGATCTCGGCCAAGCAACTCGGCCGGGTCGAGGCGCTGTGCCGCGTTGGGGTCGAGGAGGGCGCGCAGGTCGTGACCGGCGGCAGCCGGGTGCCGAACTGCAAGGGCCATTTCATGCGCCCGACGATCTTTGCCGGGGTCCGCCCGGACATGCGCATCGCGCGCGAGGAGTTCTTCGGACCGGTCCTGGTCGTCATTCCGTTCGACACGCCCGAGGAGGCGATCGCGATCGCCAACGGCACCGACTACGGCCTCGCCGCCGGGGTCTACACTCGCGACCTGACGCTCGCGCACTGGACCGCCGACCGGCTGGTGGCTGGTCAGGTCTACGTCAATGAATGGTGGGCGGGGGGCGTCGAGACTCCATTCGGCGGCACGAAGCGCTCCGGCTATGGCCGCGAGAAAGGCCAGGAGGCGCTGCTCGGATATGTGCAGACCAAGAATGTCGGCATTCGGCTCTGACCGGCGCAGCGCGGTGTGTGAGGCTACCGGACGCGTCGGACCCATTACTCCCCGCCGTGGCGTCTCAGCGGGATTGAGACATTCGGCAGGATCAGTTTCGTTTTCCACTAGAGGAATATTCGCCATGAAGAAGTACTTCAAACAGACTTTGATGTTGTCGCTGGCCGCCATCGCTCTGAGCACGGCGTTGCCGGCTTCCGCCAAGACGATTCGTTTTGGCATGAATGCCCCCAAGGGAGACAACCCGGAGTGGAATTCCCTGGTTGCCTTCAAGGATCACGTTGAATACAAGACCGAAGGCAAGATCGAGGTGAAGCTGTTCCCGAGCGCCCAGTTGGGAGCGGAACGAGCCTGCGCCGAACAGGTCCAGCAGGGCGCGGTCGAGGTGTGCCTGGTCGATACGGGCGCTCTCGGCGGCTTCTACAAGAACATTCAGGTGCTGTCGGTTCCCTATCTGTTCAAGTCTTCGGCCCATGCCTGGAAGGTCTTTGAAAGTCCGTTCATGGCCACCCTGGCCGAGAACATGCGCAAGCAGACCGGCATTCGCGTCATGTCCTGGGGTGAAAACGGGTTCCGCGACTTCACCAACAGTGTGCGACCGATCAAGACTCCGGCCGACTTGAAAGGCCTGAAGATGCGCGTGATGGAAAGTCCGGTATTCATGCGCTTCGTGCAATCGCTGGGTGCCGCCGCGACGCCGATGCCCGGTTCCGAGATCATCATGGCGGCCAAGGCAGGCGTGATTGACGGTCAGGAAAATCCGGCCCAGGTCATCTACGATTACAACCTTGCCGATGTGCAGAAGTACATGTCCACCGATGAGCACATTCTCGGAGTGCATGCCTACATCATGAACGACAAGTTCTTCAACTCGCTGACCGAGGACGAGAAGGCGGTTGTACTCGAGGCTGCGACCCTGGCGGCGCGCATCGAGAACACCCAGAAACTGGCCGGCGCCAAGAAGTACATTGAACTGATCAAGGGCAAGGGCGTGCAGGTCCACATGACGACGATGGACGAAAAGGCCCAGTTCGCGGCGGTTTCGCAAGAGCCGGTGCTGGAGTATCTGCGCCAGCAAGTCGGACCCGAGCTGGTCAAGGGCCTGCTCGATACGGCCAAGCGCTACGAGCCGGAGCTATACGGTCGCTAAGGCGGACCGGGTGGAAAGCGCGGCGAGCGCCGGCTTTCCACCGCAACCTTACGAACCATCTGGCATTGCTTCGCCACCCCTCGTCCCTTCGGTGCCGCACGCCGTGAACGACTGCTTGAATACCATAAGGCCCCGGATCGGAGAGCGGTCATGAACAGCCTGGCATACCGGGTCGGGCTCACGCTCTCGAGCTGGGTCGATCGTCTCGCGGCCCTGCTATTGATCACGGTCGTGGTGATGAACGTGGCGCAAATCTTCTTTCGTTACGTGATCGTCGATCCGCTCTCCTGGAGCGAGGAGGCGATGCGCTATGCGACGGTCTGGATGGTCTTGCTCGCGGGCAGCTCGGCGCTGTTCCACGGCGAACACATGGGGATCAACATTTTCGAGAATGTGCGCTCGGAACGCGTGCGGCGCACGATCCACCTGTTGGTGCTTGCCGGCATTGCGTTGTTTTGCGGGATCTTAATCTGGCAGGGGTCCCGTGCAGCGATCCAGAACATGACGCAAATGTCCCCGGCGATGCAGATGCCGATGGTGTTTCCCTACCTGGCAGTGCCGATCGGGGCGGCATTGATGCTGGTCAAGGTCCTGTGCCTGATGGCTCTTTCGGACGCCGCCTATGCGGCAGAACGCGACAAGGCTCTGGAGTCATGATTGCGCTGGCCATCTCCTTTGTGGTGTTGCTGCTCCTCGGCATGCCGGTGTTGTTCGTGCTGGGTCTGGCCGGCGCCATCGGCATGTGGGCGGTGGACGTTGACCTGATCTCGGTGCCCACGCGCTTGTTCACCGGGATGGACAACTTCATCCTGCTTGCGGCTCCGTTCTATATCTTTGCCGGCGAGATCATGAACCGCGGCGGGATCACGATGCGCCTGATTCGCCTGGCCGGATTGGTGACGCGGGGAGTGCACGGCGGCACGGCCTACACCAATGTGACCTCGTCGCTGTTCTTTGCCGGGATCTCCGGCGCGGCCGTCGCCGATACCGCCGCCCTGGGACAGGTGTTCATCAACGGCATGCCCAAGGAGGGGTACGACAAGAACTATGCAGCGGCCGTAACCATAGCCTCGTCGATCATCGGGCCGATCATTCCGCCCTCGGTCATCATGATCATCTACGCCGCGGTCACGCGCGTCTCGGTGATCGACCTGTTCATTGCCGGGGTGATCCCCGGGCTGCTGCTGGCCGGATCCTGCTGGCTGCTGATCTTCATCCATGCGCGCGGCGGCCGGCTCCCGCGCTCCTCTAAGGACAAGGTCGAGAAGGGCGAACTGCTGGTTCTCGTGCGCGACGGATTGCTGGTCGCCGGTCTGCCCGCGATCATTGTGATCGGAACGCTCTCCGGAGCCTTCACCGCCACCGAAGCCGGTGGCATCGCGGTGGTCTATGCGCTGGCCATCACCTTCGGTGTGTTCCGCAGCATCGACTTGCGCCAGCTCTGGTCCGCGCTGCAGGTCAGCGCGCGGATGACCGCGACCGTCTACCTGATCATTGCCGCGGCCACCATCGTCTCCTACGTGTTGACCGTGGGCGGGATCGCGGAGTGGGTGCAGGACCTGAGTGCGATGTTCAAGGGCCAGCCGACGCTATTCATGATGGCGCTGGCGCTGGTGCTGTTGGTCTTGGGAACGTTTCTCGAACCTGGAGCAGCCATCGTTCTGCTCATGCCAATGCTGCTGCCCGTGAGCCAGGCAATGGGCATTGACCCGATGCAGTTTGCGATGGTGGTGATCCTCACCCTGACGCTGGGCCTGATCACCCCGCCGGTGGGCGTGTGCCTGTTCCTTGCCTGCCGCATCGCCGATTCGTCGGTGATGGCGGTGACGCGGGCGGTCCTGCCGTTTCTGCTGGCAGAAATTGGCGTCGTGTTCCTGCTGACGCTGGTCCCCGCGTTGTCCTCATATCTGCCATCGCTCTTCAAATAGCCCGGCGACTTCCTCACCGGGCATGCAAACTCACCTGACACCAGCGAATCAAAGGAATGGACATGGCAAACAATAGGAAACTCGGCTTCATCGGAGTCGGCATGATGGGGCATGGCTTGGCGAAGAACCTGCTCAAGCAGGGACACGCCATGACGCTGCTCGATCATCCCGGCAACCAGCCAATCGACGACTTGAAGAAGATGGGCGCGCAAAGCGTTGCGACGCCCAAGGCCGTAGCCGACGCTGCCGAGGTCGTGTTCCTGTGTGTCACCGGCTCGCCACAGGTCGAGGCGTGTTTCTACGGCGCGGATGGTCTCCTGGAAGGCCTGCGCCCCGGGACCATCGTGGTCGACGCCTCCACCGCCGACCCGGTGTCGACGCTCAAGGTGGCCGCTGCGGTGCAGGCGCTTGGCGGACGCTACGTCGACGCTCCGATGACCCGCACCCCCAAGCACGCAGAAGATGGTTGCGTCAATGTGATGCTCGGCGGAGAAGTGGCGACGATTGCCGAGGTCCGACCGCTGATTGAAAGCTATGCGGAGAACATCTTCGTCGGCGGAGAGGTCGGTTCCGGCCATCGCATGAAGTTGCTGCACAACTACATCTCTCTGGGCACCTTGGCCCTGCTGGCGGAAGCCTATACCTGTGCCAACAAGGCCGGGATTGACCGGACGGTGTTGACCGAAGTGTTGGCAACTGGCGGGGGCGACAGCGTTGTGCTCAAGCGCCTGATCCCCTTCCTCGAGAGCGGAGACACGGGCAGCATGCTGTTCTCGCTGGCCAATGCCGGCAAGGATTTGCGCTACTTCACGCATATGGCCGAAGAGCTGCAGGTCGCCGCCTTTGTTGGCGAGGCCGTTCATCAAAGCTTTATCACCGCTGCGAACCTGGGGGGCGGCGACAAGATGCTTCCCGAAATTTTGAATGTGATGTGTCGCATGCATGGCGCGCCGCTCTGCGGCGATTGACGAACCCTTTGAAGGGCACAATTGCCGGCTGCGCCGCGCGCATCGGGCGCGGCACCCGACAAGGAGCGCAGCGTGCGTGAATACAAGATAGCCGCGATCCCCGGGGATGGGATCGGCGTGGAAGTGATTGCGGCCGGATTGACAGTATTGGAGTCCGTCGCCAGCCGCGATGGTACGTTCCGATTCCAGATCGAGCACTTTCCTTGGAACTCGGACTTCTACCTCGCGCACGGCCACTACATCCCGCCGGGCGGGCTGGAGCGTCTTAAGGCGTTCGATGCGATCTATTTTGGCGCGGTCGGCAGCACGCAGGTGCCCGATCACGTTTCACTCTGGGGGCTGCGCCTGCCGATCTGCCAGGGTTTCGATCAATATGCCAATGTCCGCCCGAGCCGCCTATTGCCCGGTGTCGAGGGGCCGCTCAAGAGCGGTTTCGCGATCGACTGGGTGATCGTCCGTGAGAATTCGGAAGGCGAGTACGCTGGCAATGGCGGCCGGGTTCACCGCGGTCTGCCCCAGGAGGTCGGAACCGAAACGGCAGTTTTCACCCGCAGCGGGGTCGAGCGTATCCACCGCTTCGCTTTCGAGCTGGCGAGCAAGCGTCCGCGCCGGCACCTGACGCTCGTGACCAAGTCCAATGCCCAGCGCTTCGGCATGGTGATGTGGGACGAAATCTTTTTCGAAGTGGCGCGCGACTTTCCGGAGGTCAGCGTCGACCGCGAACTTGTTGACGCCGTCACCACGCGCATGGTGTTGAAGCCCCAGACCCTCGACGTTGTGGTGGCGACCAATCTGCATGCCGATATTCTGTCCGATCTCGCCGCCGCGTTGTCCGGTAGCCTGGGCATCGCCCCGACCGCCAATCTCAACCCGGAGCGACGCTTCCCGTCAATGTTCGAGCCGATTCATGGTTCTGCCTTCGACATCACCGGAAAGGGCATCGCCAACCCGATCGGGACCTTCTGGTCGGCAGTGATGATGCTCGAGCATCTCGGCGAGAGCGGAGCCGCACAGCGCTTGATGGCCGCCATCGAGGCGGTCACCGCAAGCGGACCGCGCACCCCGGATCTGCAGGGAACGGGGACGACCGCGGAAGTGACGCAGGCGGTGTGCGCTGCGCTGCACGGCGAGGGCGCGATGGCGTCTAGGCCGGGCTGCTCTCAGGGGCTTCTCCGGGCCCGGAATTTGGCTTAAGAAAGCTTGAAATTCATACTCTCATCCCCATTTTGTTGAAGCGGGAAAGTCATGTCCCCGCGGTTAATTTAGGAGAGAGCAATGAACCGGTTATCTATCTATGATCCGTTCTTCGAGGTGTTCCCGGAATTGGTCAAAGGGTCGTTTCCGATCATGGGTCGGGAATCTTTCGGGATTCGCGTCGACGTCAAGGAAACCGACGGCGCCTACAAAGTGAGCGCCGAGATTCCGGGGGTCAAGAAGGAGGACATCCACGTTGAGATTGACGGCAATGTGGTGTCCATCTCCGCCGAGGTCGAGAGCAAGTCCGAGGAAAAGGAAGGCGAGAAGGTGCTGCGTAGTGAACGCTACCATGGTGCAGCGTCACGCAGCTTCACGCTGGCGACTGAGGTCGACGAATCCAAGGCGATCGCCAAGTACCACGACGGAGTGCTCGACCTGACGCTGCCCAAGAAGGCGTCAACCGCTGCCAAGCGGCTGGCAATTTCCTGACCGTCAGGGTGGGGGTGCTGGGTCTCGGATGAAAACCCCGGGGCCTGGCCCCCTACAACTTCGTAGCCGTCGGCGATGATTGCGGCAATCAGGGCTTCGCGCGGCAAGCTGGAATCAAGCTTGACCTTCCCGCTCGGGGGGTCAAGATACTATTGCTTTACCGTCCAGCGAAGCGAGTTTCATACCGCGTCACATTCTGTAGCAATTGATACCGAAGTTGTATAGCCCGCGATACGCAATTGCGCGTTAATGGGCCAGGAGGATCAAACCATGTATGCCTTGCACAGACGTATCTTCAACAAATTGTTTGCGCTGGTCGCGGTGATGTTGTTGGGTATTGCGCAGCCGGCGGTCAGCGTTGCCGCACCCCAGCCGTTCCAGGAGGCTGAACTCGACCAGCTGCTCGCGCCGATCGCCCTCTACCCCGACCCGTTGCTGTCGCAGATCCTGATGGCCGCAACCTATCCGATCGAAGTGGTGGAAGCGGCGCGCTGGTCGCGAGCCAACCCCCGGCTGCGGGGCGAAGATGCGGTCATGGCAGTTGACGATCGCGACTGGGACCCCAGCGTCAAGTCACTGGTGGCCTTCCCCAACATCCTCGAGCGCATGGACCAGAAAATCGACTGGATGAGGGATCTGGGCGATGCCTTCCTCGCGCAGGAAGAGGATGTGATGGATACCATCCAGCGTCTGCGTCAGCGGGCCGCCGCTGCCGGGTCGCTCTATAGCGATGAACGCCAGCGCATCATCTACGACGGAAACGTGATCATCATCGAGCCGGTCAACCCGATGGTGGTCTACGTGCCGTATTACGACCCGCTGGTGGTCTACGGACGCTGGTGGTGGAACGCCTATCCGCCGGTGTCGTGGGCGCCGTGGCCAGGTTATGTGGCCTACCGTTCGCCGCGTCCGGGTGTGAGCGTCGGCTTCAGCTGGGGACCGGCAATCAGCATTTCGAGCAGTTTCTTCTTCGGCGTGCCCGACTGGCGCGAGCGCCACGTGCAGGTCAGGCCGGAGCACCGCTACTACCAACAACGTCCGCCCGAAAGGCGTAACGGCGCGATCATCCGCTCCCGCCCGAATGTCATAGTCGTGCCTGGGCAGCAGCGGCGGGTTGAGCCGCCGGTGCGCTGGGAACGTCGCGGCCCGGTCCAGCGGCGCATCGAGCGCCGGGAAGAGAACCGCGGTGACGCCCGGCCGGATGGCCGCAGGGATGATAGGAGGGACGCTCGCCGGAACGAGCGCAAGGATGACAAGAGGGACGCGCGCCCGAACGAGCGCAAGGATGTGCGCAAGGGCGAGCAGAGGCCCGGCAGCAACTACGATCCAGCAGGAATGGATCCTAAAGATTACCTCCCTTAAGCGCGCGCCGGCAATGAAACGTGAGAAGTTGGAGCGATTGTCCTGAGCGATAGTGAAGAGCAGCAGCAGTCATCGTCCCGGCAGACGGTCGGATTCATTACCGACCGGCGCTTTGTAAAGCGCAAGATCGAGCTCAGGACGATCGCGGTGATGGTGGGCATGTATTGCCGCCATCACCATCCCAATCAGCAGCAAGGCGACGAGCAGCTCTGCGCGCAATGTGCCGAGCTGCTCGCGTATGCCAGTCGCCGGCTCGAACGCTG
>JACZKY010012981.1_pt1 | contig 14543 bp, 18 predicted proteins | sample 8237611 | NCBI WGS metagenome assembly JACZKY01 (sample SAMN16148055, study PRJNA663545) | marine sediment metagenome | biome: sediments and biomass from bioreactor inoculated with such sediments; feature: coastal sediments; material: methane- and iron-fed bioreactor; isolation source: Bothnian...
CGACAGGTCGCCGAGCTTCAGATCAGGGCCGCGATCCTGAACCGCTTCACCACCCTCGGAACACCGATCACGAAACGCGCAGGATAGGTCTGTCTAGGGGAAGGGATACTCCGGCCCTCAGCAGATTTGCGCAACAAAGCCTGTTCACATCATCCCTGTCACCGAGGGCCGGGGCCGTGGCGGCCTTGGCAAGGTTCTGGCCGGTATCCTGCTTGTGGGCCTTGCGGCCTTCGGTGGCCCGCTTATGGCAACGTCGCTTGGTGCCGGTGGCATGACTGTTGGCACTGTCGCCGGTCATCTGGGCCTTGGGCTGACCATGACCGGCGTTGCATCCATGCTGACGCGTTCACAGGAGGCCGGTCAGTCCGACCCGTCCTATACGATGGCAGGCCCGCAAGTGACCCTTCGAGAAGGCGGGATTGTCCCTATCGCCTATGGGGAATGTGTCGTCGGTGGCACGATGATTAGCGGCCAGTTGATTATCGAGAATGACGTGACTTCCGGCCCGGTGGATCAGCCTACAACCGTGCTGCCCTTCCTAGGCACCTGATGTGCCAGCGCCGCCGCGCCTCTGTTCCTGTGGTGCTATCGTCCCGGCTGGTGCGCTTTGCGCCTGCCAGCGCGCCACCATTCGCGCCCGCAAGCGCAGGCATGACGCAAAGCGCCCGAACAGCCGCCAGCGCGGCTATACGCGCCAATGGGAAGCCCTGCGGGCCGAGTTCCTGCGCCTGCACCCGGTCTGTGCCTTCTGCGGTGATCCCGGCGAACACGTTGACCACATCAAGGCGCACAAGGGGAACCCGGCGCTGTTCTGGAACTGGAACAACCTGCAAGCCCTCTGCGAACACTGCCACAACAGCGTCAAGCAGAGGCAGGAGAAGAGAAGTGACAAAGGCTCTGATTCACTTGGAGCACCCGAGGACTAGCTTCCCCATACGGCATTAAACGCCGTTTCCGTTCGAATGACCTTTAGTGATGGGCAATGATCATGCCCAACGTGCTTTCTGATCTTGTCCCGACAAGTGGCCATGCGCTTCTCCTTGGTAATTACATTCATGCAATTGCTTGCTTTAGCTAGAGCAAAAATGTGATGATCATCACACTCCTGAGGACATGCGCCAACCATCTCTGCGATGCGCTCAATCAATGCCTGTTGGCACTGATCAACTATGACATCGTCAATTCTGCGAACCTTCCCCCCGTCAGAAAGAGCATTGATTAGAAGCAGGAGTTTGATCTTGGACTTAACTTCGGCTTTGTAGACTGTGCCACCGACAACAAGTCGGACTCCACCCTTTGATTTCAAGGCTTCAAAGAAATACTTCGGATACTCTGCCTGCTCTGGCTCAATATCAACGTTCTTATCTAGAATGAACTCTTTCATGCAAGGCTCTCGAACTTCTCTATTGCCTCATCGACAAAAAAGCTTCTGTATCCGTCGGGTATATTTTTGAGAGTTCCGTCCCGCAGTATCTCGATCTCGTGAGCAGCATTCAGCCCGTCTGAGCCACTGTCAAAATAAATCACTTGAGCGGAGTGATTGGTTCGTCCTTTGCGAAATGCCATTCTAAATCTATCAATAATAAAGTCACTATGAGTTTCCACTATCAACACCGATCCCCGCCGCATTGCACTGTAAAAGACTTCGCCCAATGCAGATTGCGCTTTCGGATGGAGGTGGAGTTCAGGCTGCTGAATCATAAAACTGTTCGCCCCAGTGGCATAACAAAGATCCGCGACAATTGGGAGCGCTTGACCAACTCCATAGCCTAACTCGTCGACGTAGTAGTATGCATCCCCCTTCTTTATCTGTAGCGTGAATGGCCTATCCTTTACAGCAGTTGACACGGAAGTTATGGAGATCTCATCATACAATCCGCTGCTTCTCCCAAACTTCTGAATTGACGCTCTAAGCTCACCGTCATTTTTGAGAACTTCCTTAAGCATGTAGGCGATGTGTTCTCCGGAAGCACTGAAGCTGTTGTTTGCTCCGTGATACAGCCTCTTTGTCTTCGCCCTCATTGGCCCGTAGTGTAGAGCATTTAACGAAGGGCCGGCTGCTTGAAAGCTGTCCGATCTTCTGTTTGCCTGGCTAGCTGTAATCGCGGCAACTTCCTGATGCCAGATGACGCCATCCATGTAGTCCGCCCATGCCACCTCACGAGAGCTCCGGAAGCGGATATTCGATGCAAAATGCAATCTCTCCAAACGATTGGCATTCTCGACGTGGGTCTCATCTGTATTATATCGTGCGTAGTGTATTCGCCGATAGAGGCGCTTTCCTTGTCGTTTTAGCCTAAGCACCTTTGTGTCTGACAAGACGGTTAGTCTTGTGAGTTGCATCCCTTCCTTGGTTTTCTTATAGGTTGCAAGCCTTCCAGTTACTGTTGGTCTTTTCCGAGCAGTTGTGTGATCACTGCTTCCGCGCACGAAGAAGCCAATTGTAACCTCATTGCAGCCCGAGGCGCGGGAGCAAATGTCGGATGGCGTGTCAAGGCCCTCCACAATTCCTTCAATGTCCAGTAACAGTATATGTTCTCGTGAGTCGAGTATCTCTATGAGTTGAAGGAAGCTTGACTTTCCCGAACTATTTTGTCCAACAAGGAAATTGCAGGCAAGGAGATTGTGCCATCCGTCAGGCAATCCCCGAAAGCCCTTAGAGAACGCCGCGTATCCATCAATCCTTTCGTTCAACATCTTTCAAGGCCTTTCTTAGTCTTTCGCGGCGACAGTAAGTTTCGTAGCTAGTTTTACCGATGGTTCATAATCAAACTTATATACGGCTGTATGGGCTTCGACAGGCAAATGTCCATCACTTCCAAAGGGCCTTTACCTTCTCCAATATGGACACGAAATGCTCCATCCCCTTAAAGTCAGCCGCATCTGTTCCAAGCTTCTCATTCTCAGGATCATCTGGACCAAAGATGCGTTCGGTCATTGATTGTTTCATTGTCCAGCGTTGCTCCTCCGGAAGGCTAGCAACGAACGGATCAAACGCTTGGACTTTAAGGAAGAACGACCTCGCCTTTTGCTCATTTCTTCTGTGGAGGTTAGATTGGCGCGAAGCGTAGATAGCAAACGAGATCAAGAGCATAGTCAGAGCTGCACTCTTTCCGATCTGTAGCCAGAAAAGCTTCGGAGGTTCAAGTTGAGGGGACAGGCAGAACAAGCTATATACTATCCACGCCACGGTTGCCAGAATGCACCCGACTGTGAGCCGTCGCCAGGACATTGCAGCGTCGTATTCTCGATCTGCTATCTTCTTGTGGCCGCCTGTAACGCTGTCATGTATGACAAGTTCGTAGAACTTCAGAATTTCAGCATGTTTGGCTTCGGCGTCTTGTTGGATGACGTTAAACCGTGTAGTGATCGAAGTGCGATTGGCTTCAGCTTGTGCCATCTCGGTTTCTAACAGGCTCTTCACTGCCTCAGAAGCGTCGCTCTTAACTGATGCAATTAGTTCATTGTATTCGATCTGACTTTTGCTGAGAATTGCAGCAAAGCTGATCTTATGATGACTTGTAAATTCACTATTCTGGTTCTCCCATTCGACTAGTTTTTGTTTAAAATTTGCTGCTAGAGATGCGGATTCAAGCCCTAATTCGTCAATTTTTGCTGCGGCTTCATTGATGCTATTCATTGCCTTCGCGGCGCGCGACTGTATATCGCCAAGTGCGCTTTCCATTCTTTTGGAGAAGCGCTCGAAGGAACTGGTAGCAGCTTCAAGATCGGACTGTCTCGGGCTTCTTCCAGACCGAAGTGCGCTTAATTGGTAAATATATCCGAGTGCTGCACTTATGTGTGTGTTCGCTTCCTGAAGATGACCTGGGCTGCCTTGTGCGGCGAATGCGCGGACACTGTTCATAGTGCTACTGTTAAGCTGATTGTTTAATGCCCCCAGAACATCGATAGGTGCCAAGTCAGGGTCGAGATCACCCACCGCCTTCTTCGCTAAGCCTATGATCTTATTGAGTCGCGTCCTTTCAGTCTCACTGGCGGAATCGATGGGAACGACGTTTGCGTTCACATTATCTTCTAGAATCTTGAGTGTTGCATGAATGGGGTGTTTTGAAAATTCGTCTTGCCAGCGCTGCATGTGCGATACTCTGAGGATACGTTGGATCAGGTTGTCTCATTCATGGGAACTGTTCAACTAAAAGTGTAGTGGGGTGTCCTTGGACTTGCTTCCCTATCAGGGAACCGGCGGGGGGAGGTCCGCGCAAGATACGCCGAATATAACTTTTCTTGATTTATGAAGCCTGTTATCATCATAGTATTTGATGATAACGAGCTCCGTTCATGCCTGTTGCGATTTCCGTGGCCGAGTTGAAGGCCCAACTGAACCTTGATTCCGAAGACGATGACGCCCTGTTGTCGCTGAAGATCGAGGCCGCCGAAGCCTATGCCGCCAGTTTCATCGGTGGCCCGATCCCCGACCCTGCACCGGCTGCGATCAGACAAGCGGTGCTGATGCTGGCCGCCTATTGGTATGAGGCGCGCGAGGCTGCGACAGTAGGGGGCAACCCCTATGCCGTGCCCTTTGGTGTTCACGACCTTCTGCAAGCGCACCGCGCTTGGGTGGTGTGATCGTGGCAAGCGACCTGATGCGCCAATCCGGCAAGCTGGCAAAGCGCCTCGCTGCCATCCCTGCCGAGATCGTGGCGCAAGTTCGCCCGGCGCTGGTGCAGGGGGCCGATGATCTGGCCGACATGGCCCGCGCGCTGGTGCCCGAGGAAGAGGGCGACCTGAAAGCCTCTATCGCAGTCACCCCGCCCGGTGCGGTGACGCCTGCCTATGCCGAAGGTGGCGGGCGGCGTGTCGCGGCTGAGAACCAAGCGCTTGTGACCGTGGGCAATCCCGAAGCAAGGCACGGGCACTTGGTCGAGTTCGGCACCGATCCGCATATCAACGGCGGCCAGTTCGCCGGTTCGCAACACCCCGGCACCGATCCGCAGCCCTTCCTTCTGCCTGCGGCCCGGCTGACCGAAGACCGCACCTGCCGCCGGATCGGGCGGGCAGTGGCGCAGGCCATCCGCAAGGCGGGGGCCGGCAATGCTTGACCCCGCACTGGCCTTCCAAACGGCTGTCCGCGCTGCGCTGGTGGCATCGCCTGCGGTGGTGGCGCTGGTATCGCCTGACCTGATCCGGGCGGGTGCCACGCGGCCCGACAAGCTGCCGTCGGTGATCCTTGCCGATGCGCAGACCGAGTTCCTGGGCTGCGCTGCCGGTTCGCAGCGCTTGGCCCGCGTCACGCTGACCCTGCATGTATGGGCGCAAGAGGATGGCGCCGACACTGCCCGCCAGATCGGCGCAGCGGTCTATCACGCTTTGGAGTTCGGGCCTGCTGATGCTGCCGGAGTGATGGTGGATGAATGGCACCGGCCCCGCATGGTCTGGCTGCGAGACCCCAAGCCCGAACTGACCCTGACCCATGGTGTGATGACGCTTGAGGCTGTCGTGCGGTGGAGGGTCTGAACATGATGCAAGCGGGCAAACTTCAGCACCGGATCGAACTGCAACGCCTGAATGAAACAGTGGCTGCGTCCGGTGCGGTGTCTGAGTCATGGGCGACCTATGCGACCGGCAAGGCCGAACTGCGCCAAGCGGGCCTGTCTGAGTTCCTGACCAGCTACGGCGAAGGCACCAGCAACACCGCTGTCTTCTTGCTGCGGTGGGTGCCGGGCGTGTCGGTGTCAGATCGGATCATTCACGGCGGCAAGGTCTGGAACATCGTTGCCATTGCCGAGATCGGGCGCAGGCGCGGCCTTGAATTGCGGGCGGTGGCGGCATGAAACCTGTTGCGATCTTCCTTTACGAACTGTCTGGCAAGTCTGCGGAACCCTTCGCCGCCGCCGGGTGGGATTGCTATTGCATCGACATTCAGCACCAAGGAAACACCAGCAAGGGCAATATTCACTTTGTCCAGGCTGATGCCCTGCGGTGGAAGCCGACCCGTGACATGGTGCAGCGCTGCCGGTTCTTTGCGGCCTTCCCGCCTTGTGACGATCTGGCAATCTCGGGTGCCCGTTGGTTCAAGGGGAAGGGGCTGCACCGGCTGTCGGATGCCATCGAACTATTCGCAGTGGCCGCCGAATGGGCCGAGTTCTTTGAAGTGCCCTATCTGATCGAGAACCCGCGCAGCACGATCAGCACCTATTGGCGGAAGCCCGATCATCGGGTCGACCCCTGCGATTATTCCCAGCTTGAACCTTCCGACCACTACACCAAGGAAACCTGCCTCTGGACGGGTGGCGGGTTCATCATGCCGCCGAAGGTTCCGCTGCCTGGCCCGGCCAAGCTGAACGTGATCCGCGACATGAAGGGCAAGGGCCGCGACCGGGCGAATGCGCGCAGCGTCACGCCCATGGGTTTCATGCGGGCGGTGTTTAACGCGAACTTCGGTTCCCAGGCACCGCAACAGGTGGCGGCATGAGCATTCACAATCGCGGTGTGAAGCCTGCCCTTGGCACCGACACCGACGCCCTGACCAAGGCCCCGCCCGCACCGGCCTATCTGTCGGCACAGGCCAAGGCCGAGTGGAAGCGGATCATGCCGCAACTGATCGCCCGGCGGATCATCACCCGCGCCGATCTGGCAGGGATTGAGAATTACTGCATCGCGGTGGGTGCGGTTCGTCAGATCGCGGATATTCTCGCCCTGAACCCGGTTCCCGATCTGAAGCTGGCCGGTCTGCAAATCCGCTATGCCCAGACCGCGCGCCAGCTTGCCGCCGAATATGGCCTGACCCCGACCAGCCGGGCGCGGATCGGATCGGCGGCACCGGATGACGCGGGCGATGACGACCCCTTGGCTGTGTGACCCGTGACCAGCACCTATCCGGCATGGGTCTTTGACACCTCGCCTATCCCTGATCCGTTTGGGCATGGGGAACGGGCCGTCACCTTTCTGCGCCGGTTGAAGCACCCGGCCAGCACCGCACCGGGCCGGGCCTTTCAACTGACCCCGTGGCAGGAACGGATCGTCAGGCGCATTTATGGCCCGCGCCATGCTGACGGTTCGCGGATCGTCAAAGAGGTGTTCCTCCTGATCCCTCGGGGCAACCGCAAGACTTCGCTGGCCGCTGCCTTGGCGCTGCTGCACCTTCTGGGGCCGGAACGGGTGCCTGCCGGTCAGATCATCTTTGCCGCCTGCGACCGGGAACAGGCGGGCATCGGCTTCCGCGAGGCCGCAGACGTGGTGCGCGAGGGGCCGACGCTGCGGGCGAAGACCAAGATTTATGACGCGAACAACGCCCCCAAGACCATCCGCAGCGCCTTGGATGGTTCCACGCTGAAGGCCATTTCTTCGGATGGGAAGGCGCAGCACGGCACAACGCCGACCTTTGTTCTGGTGGACGAAATCCACGCTTGGCGGGGCCGCGACCTTTGGGAAGCGCTGAAGTCGGGCATGGTCAAGCGCCCCGGTGGGCTTACAGTGGTCGCCACGACCGCAGGCCGGGGCCGCGAGGGTCTGGCCGCTGAGCGCTACGCTTACGCCCGCAAGGTGGCCTTGGGCGAGGTCCAGAACCCGGAATATCTGCCGATCCTCTTTGAACCGCAGGAGGGTGACGACTGGCAGGATGAAGCCCTGTGGCATCGGGTGAACCCCGGTCTGGCTTATGGCTTCCCTGATCTGGCATCGCTTCGCAGCACGGCGAAAGAGGCCGCCGACAACCCGGCTGAAATGTATGCCTTCCGGCAGTTCAACCTGAACGAATGGCTTGGCAACAGCACCGCGCCGCTCTTCAACTTCGACACATACGACGCCCGCCGGTTTGACGACGACGAAGCCGACCTGGAGGAACTGCCTTGCTACCTCGGGGTGGATTACGCCCAGTCAGGCGACCTTGCGGCCATCGTGGCCGCGTGGCGGCACGATGACGGGCAAGTCACCCTGAAGCCGTGGTTCTTTGTGCAGGGGGAAGGGCTGGACGCCCGCCAGCGCCTTGAAGGGGTGCCTTACCGCCAATGGGTGAAGGATGGGCTGGTGATCGAGGTTCCCGGCCCGGTGGTGACGCAGGCAGCGGTTCAGGATCAGATAAAGGCCATCTGCGCCCGGCATATGGTGGAGGAAGTCGCCTATGACCCGTGGAAGTTCCGCGCGGCGGCGACCGAACTGTTTGATGACGGTGTGCCCATGGTGGAGGTCCGGCAGGGCATCGCCACCATGGGGCCGATGAATGGGGAGCTGGTGCGGGCGGTGAATGGCCGTCTGATCCGCCATGACGGCCACCCGGTTCTTCGCAATCACTTCGCCGGTGTCGCTGCGGTGGTGGGCGATACCGGCCTGATCCGGCAGGCCAAGGCCGATCCGCAGCACGGCCATATTGACGGCTCTGTCGCGGCGGCGATGGCCGTGGGCCGTCTGGCCTTGGGGGACACTAGCCAATCCGCATACAACCGGCCCGGCGCGGGCGGTCTGACCTTCTTTTAATGAGTGAGTATGTCCCATGACGACTGTTGATCTTCCCGGCCTTGTGGTGCCGATCGAGGCGCGGATTGACCGCCTTGAACGTTCGCTGAAAAAGGCCAGCCAAGCCCAAGGCCGCGCCGCCCGCGACATGGAACGGCGGGCGAAGCAATCCGCCGACCGCATGGCAAAGAGCTATGAAGACGCGGGCGGGCGCATCTCGGGCGCGTTCAAGACGATGGTTCTGCCGAAGTTTGCGGGCATCGCGGGCACGGTGGCGGGAATCGGTGTTGCCGGTGGTGTCGCGGCTGTTCGTCAGACTGTGGCGGGGATTGCCGAGATCGGCAACGCGGCCAGGCGGGCCGGGATGCAGGCCGAAGCCTTTCAGGAATGGTCCTATGTGGCCGACCAGAACCGGATCAGCATTGACGCCCTGACCGATGGCTTCAAGGAAATGAACCTGCGGGCGGGTGAGTTCTTCCTTGATGGCACCGGGGCCGGTGCCGAAGCCTTCAAGAAACTTGGCTACTCTGCCGAGGAACTGAAAGAGAAGCTGAAAGACCCGTCCGACCTGATGGCGGAAATCCTTGGCCGTTTGGGCAAGCTGGATCAGGCCAGCCAGAGCTTCCTTCTGGAAGAACTGTTCGGCGGGGCCGGTGGCGAACAATTCTCTGCCCTGATCGGCAAGGGCGAGGCCGGTCTGCGCGCCCAGATCGCCCGCGCCCGCGAACTTGGCCTTGTCATGGATTCGGACATGATCGCCAAGGCCGGGGAACTGGATTCCAAGTTCCGCGAGGTGGAGACCCGGCTGCAATCCATCTGGCGCACGGGTGTTGTCGAGGCAGGCTATTTCTTCGGGCTGATCGAGCGTGAACGGGCCAAGCTGACCTTTGATCCTGACACCGCAGCGCGGCTGTTCGGAAAGGGCACCGCCGATGCCTTGGGTGATCTGCCCGAGGTTCCGCAAGCGGCCTTGGAGGAAATCGAAAGCCTCAAGATCGAATATGCCGACCTTGCCACCGAAGCCCGGCGCCTTGTCCCGGCGCTGTCAGATGCTTCGTCCATGTTGCGCGGTGTCGGCAATGAGGCGGGCGCAACGGCCCTGACCGATCTTGCCGCCCGGATCGGCGATGCAGCCCGCGCCTTCGCGGAAGGCGACATTACCGGCGAACAATATGTCGAGCGCCTGCGCGAGGTCATCACCGAAGCGCAGAACACCATCGCCGAAATGGATGCACTCGACCAAGCGCGCCTTGGTGAGGTCATCGGGCAGGTGCAAAGCCTGCTGGACTGGATCAGCCAGCTACCGCGCGCCGCTGCGGCCGCCCGCGCCGAGATCAGTGCGCTTTCCCTGATGGATACCGGGGTTCCGCTGTCCGGTTCCGGTGATGACCTGTTGCCGCCAAGCCCGCTCGCCCCGACCACTTCGCAGCGCCCGCGCGCCGCGCCGAACGATCCCGACTTAGGGGTGCCCGATCCGTTGAAGGCTTCGGGCGGTGGTGGCCGTTCGGCTTCGGAATATGAACAGGCTATCGAGGCGCTGAACCGTGAACGGCAGGCGCTGGATGCGCAGGCGGTGGCGCTGGTGGCCGCTTCGCAAGCAGGGATGCAGTATTCCGATGCTATCGAGTTTGCGCGCGTCCGGGCTGAACTGCTGAACGCTGCCCAACGCGATGGCCGGGCCATCGCCCCGGAACTGACCGCAGAGATTGACCGGCTCGCGCAGGCCCATATCGCGGCGGGCAATGCTGCCCAGAAGGCCGCCGACGATATGAAGAAGGTCGAGGAACGCGGCAAGCGCGGGGCTGAAGCCCTGTCCGATGTGTTCCTGTCGGTGCTGGATGGCAGCAAGAGCGCCGAGGAAGCTTTGGCGCAGCTATTGCTTCAGATGGCCCAGGTTCAGCTTCAGAAGGGTCTGATGGGCCTTTTCTCGGGAACCGGCATCGGCGGCTTCATTGGTGGCCTGCTTGGCTTCAGCGAAGGCGGCTACACTGGCCACGGGGGCAAGTTCGAACCGGCGGGCGTGGTTCACAAGGGCGAGTATGTCTTTTCGAAAGAGACCGTCCAGCGCCTCGGGGCCGACAATCTCGACAGACTCCATAGGAGCGCCCGCAGGGGCTATGCAAGCGGCGGCCTTGTCGGTGATGCCGGAAAGGTCGCAAGGGCCGCTGGTGACTCTCCTATGAGTCCTGCGAGGGTGTCTGCGCCGGCCATCACCATCAACGCCCCGGTGACGGTGAACGCCTCGGGCGGAACCCCGGAACAGAACGGCGACTTGGCCCGGCAGGTGGCCGAACAGACCGAACGCATGTTCCGGGGGCTGATCCAGCAAGAGCTTGTCAGGCAGATGAGGCCGGGCGGGATGCTCACCCGATAGGCGCTTGAATCCGCTGCCCGTTCCGGCTATGTTCAACATACCCGCACGGGCAGCACCAAGCACCAAGCAGTCAGGTTCGAGCAGACACCCTAGGGGAATGACGCTCACCGACCCATCTAGGCAGATCGTCAATCGCCTAGAACACGTTACCAACCTTGCCAGAAAAACCCCAGAAAGCCGAATACGAGACGGTGCGGGGAAGTCGTCCAGTTGGTAGGACGCAGGAACGCGCCCGGATTGTTCCGGGGTAAACGCTGCCGCCGCCCGCAAGGGGAAGGAAGCATGAATAGACGGCAGCAATGTCCAATTCCGAAAGGATGGGGTGACAACTGCCGGGCGTGATGCAGGTTGAAGGAAAGCCGGTCACGTCGCGCAACCGAAAGGTTGCAACCGCTTTTGATCGCAAGATCAGGATGCGCCGAATATCGCCGGGTAATGGAAGCCGCCCGGTTTGCTCGACAAGCAAGGTTCGGTTCACCACTGTTAAACGCAGAACACATCCCCCTTTCTCCATCCCGCACATCAGACGCGACACTTTGCGTCTTGGGATAGAGAGGGGGGGGATAGTCTATTTCCGCAGGTGATATTCACACTGTTCAACATCAGATGATGCTTCTGCGGGATGAGAGAACAGAAACGAGGGCCGGAGCGAAGCGAAGGCCGGCAACGAGGCCGAAGGCCGAGGCGCAGGGAGCCGCCAGAGGCGGCGAGTGTAGGAGTGAAGATGAAGAGTATCGACCCGAAAGACCTGATCCTTGCCCTTGCTGGACCGTGGGCGAACCCGGCCCGGCGCGAGGCCAGGTTGAAAAGTTGCAGCACCCTTCCGGCTGAACTGGTGGCTATCGCTGAACGCCATGCAGCTTCCGGCCCGGTGAATTTTCGCGCGACCATGCCAAAACCCCTTGAAGGGATTCCGGCTTGAGTGTAATAGTATAACACACAAGGGAGGGCTGGCTTCCAACTATGCCCTATATAGACGCCCTGCCGGTGAACCTGACCGGCAGGGCGTTCTCTTTTGTGGCGTAGCTATCCAGCTACCTAGCTAAATCCAGCCCGTTCCGGCACGGTAAGTAAGCACTTACTTTAATGTTTTCAGCTACTTAACCTCTTGACGGCCGATTCCGGCGCGTCCTAGATTCCTGTCACCAGCAACACAGGAACACCTCATGCCCCACTTTCTCACACGGAACGCTTACGACCGCTTGCTTGCCGATCTGGCCGGGGCGTTTGTCACCGCAGCCACCAGCACCGGCACCGATCTGCACGACGAACTTGTGAAGGCCCTGATGGCCGCGAACGTGCTGCCTTCGGTCTGCTGCGAGAACTACGGGCCGGAAGGGCTGCGGGTGGTGGCGGGGTAACGGGAAACCTTCCGCGCCGCCTGACCATCACCAAGACCACGACAACGGGCGCTTCGGTGCCCGTTCTTCTTTCCATCCCAACCGACACTTCCCCGGCGCGACCGTATCAACACTTACACGGTTGACGCGCCGGGCCACCCAAGCAGGGCCGCAGCGTTGCGATTAGTCGGTCAGTGCGCGGGAAGACAAGCCCATAACCCCGACACGGCACGGCAGCTATATCACCGGCTGCGCGGTGCCCATACAGTGAACGGAACGGGCGGGGCGAAAGCCTCGCCCTTTCTACATGATTGACGTTACGTCATCTGGTGACAGAATCGGTGCGTTCCAGAGTGCCAAAATGTCATGTAACCTATTGATATTAATAATATTGTCCAAAATTCGAGTCCCTCACCACCCACCATCATCCCCGGAAATGGCAAAGGGCGCGAAGGTTGCCCCCCGCGCCCCTGCACGATCTGGCCGCAGATCAGTCGCGGACTTCGTCGTCGCCCGAGGCGACAGCCGCGCCGATGACCAGAAGAAGCAGCAGCGGAACGATGATCCCGCCCGACGAGGACGAGGTCGGCGCAACATCGACCGGATCTTCGATGACTTCGACCACGCCGCCGGCATAGGCCGAAGAAGCGGCCAGCGAGGCCGCGAAAGTCAGGGCAGCAAGCTTCTTCATGATGGCTCCTTTCACGAGCTTGTGACGGCGCTTATCCTGCCACGGCTCTGGCACTATTCCAGCCAATAGATGGGGTGATGCAAAGCTACCGCGCCGCCGTGGCAGCGCCGCAACGGTCCGGCCGCCGGCACGGAAAAAGGCGCGGCCGGGTTTCCCCGCCGCGCCTTGCGCACCCGCCCTGTGGCCGGTGCTCCGGCCTTACGGTTCCATGGTCTCTTCATCGTCGCCGCCCGAGGCGACGGCCGCGCCGATCACCAGCAGAAGCAGCAGCGGAACGATGATTCCGCCCGACGAGGACGAGGTCGGCGCGACTTCCATCGGCGGTTCATCGGTGTCTTCGGCGACACCGCCGGCAAAGGCCGAAGTAGCAGCCAGCGAGGCCGCAAAGGTCAGGGCAACAAGCTTCTTCATGATGGCTCCTTTCACGAGACCGCGATGGCGCCATCCTGACACGGCCCCCGCCGCTTTCAAGCCTTTCGGCGGGCCCGCACCCATCGCCCGCCCGGCGTGGTGCCGCTGCAACGCTTTCGCGCCGCAGCCCGCTGTTCGGTGCTGCACAGAAGGCGCGCGGCGCTGCGGGTTTGGGATCGGGCCGCGATGGCTATATGCTGATCCAAGCACAAAGGAGCCGATCATGAGCTGGAACCCCCTTCTGGACCCCGAGATCCCGATCGGTGACGCTGTCGACGCCATCGAGACCGTCATCGTGCCGCGCGCCCGCGATCTGGGCGGGTTCGAGGTGCGCCGCGCGCTGCCCTCGGCGCAGCGGCAGATGGTCGGCCCCTTCATATTCTTCGACCAGATGGGCCCGGCCGAGTTCCTGACGGGGCAGGGGGTGGATGTGCGCCCCCATCCCCATATCGGGCTGGCCACGGTGACCTACCTGCTGAAAGGCCGCATGCACCACCGCGACAGTCTGGGCACCGATGCCTGGATCACCCCGGGCGAGGTGAACCTGATGGTCGCCGGCAACGGCATCACCCATTCCGAGCGGATGGACGGCCCGGCCCGGCAGGCGCCGCAAAGCCTTTTTGGCTTGCAGACCTGGCTTGCCCTGCCGCGCGCCCATGAAGATGACGCGGCCGGTTTCCACAACGCCACCGCCGCCGACCTGCCGGAACTGGAGGGTGAGGGCAAGCAACTGCGCCTGATCCTGGGCGAAGGCTGGGGCGCCAAGGCCCCGGTGCCGCTGCATTCCGAGACGCTTTACGCCGATGCCACGCTGGCCCCCCACGCCGCGCTGCCCCTGCCCGACAACCACGAAGACCGCGGTGTCTATGTGCTGAAGGGTGAGGTCACGGTGGCGGGCCAGACCTTCGAGGCTGGCCGCATGCTGGTCTTCCGCCCCGGCGACCGGATTTCGGTGCGGGCGGGTGCCGAAGGCGCGCGGCTGATGGTGCTGGGCGGCGCCACGATGGACGGGCCGCGCCATATCTGGTGGAACTTCGTCGCCTCGTCGAAAGAGCGGATCGAGGCCGCGAAAGAGGCCTGGCGCGCCGGTGACTGGACGCATGGCCGCTTCCGCCTGCCGCCGGGCGACAACGCCGAATTCATCCCCGCGCCCGAACGTTAGGGCCGGGGCAGGGCGCCCCTGCCGGCCGCCGCAAACCGCCTGCGGAATTCTGCTTTCGCGCGCTTGACGCCGCCCGCGAAGCCCCGTAATACCCGCCCCACGCCCGGGCAACCGGGAAGCAAAGCGCGCGGTGGTAGCTCAGTCGGTTAGAGT
>JACZKY010011542.1_pt1 | contig 14536 bp, 14 predicted proteins | sample 8237611 | NCBI WGS metagenome assembly JACZKY01 (sample SAMN16148055, study PRJNA663545) | marine sediment metagenome | biome: sediments and biomass from bioreactor inoculated with such sediments; feature: coastal sediments; material: methane- and iron-fed bioreactor; isolation source: Bothnian...
GCGCTGGAGATGATGGACAACCTCACCATCAAGGCCGTGGAGGAGGCTTATCATTCGGGGTTGCCCAAGGACGCGGCCGCGGTCCTGATCATCGAGCTCGACGGCCTTTCGGACGGCATGGAACGACAGACGGAGCGCGTACGGGAGATCTGCAGGGAGAACAACGTGCGCGAGATCCGGATCGCCAACGACCCGGCGGAGCGCGACGTGATCTGGGCGGCCCGCAAGGGGGCGTTCGGCGCGGTGGGCAGGCTGCGTCCCAATTACCTGGTCAACGACGGCACGGTGCCACGGACCAGGCTGCCGGAAACGCTGGCCAGGGTCATCGCCATCGGCGAGAAATACGACCTGCCCATCGCAAACGTGTTTCACGCGGGAGACGGCAATCTGCACCCCCTGATCCTTTTCGATGAAAGGGACAAGGAGGAGCTTGCGCGGGTCCATAAAGCCGCAAGCGAGATCATGGACGTCTGCGTGGAAATGGGCGGGACCATCAGCGGCGAGCACGGCATCGGCATCGAAAAACTGGAAGGCATGCCGCTGATCTGCAGCGAAAGGGATTTGGCCGCCATGAACCGGGTCAAAAAGGCGTTCGATCCTGCCGACAGATACAATCCGGGGAAAGCGCTCCCCGATGTGCGGACCACCGCACGATGCATATGAAGGAAAACACGGGCAGTTCCGATTCGGACCGGATGCTTTCCGCCTTGAAGGGAATCGTAGGGGAATCCGGCGTGGTCGGGGACCCCGACCGGCTCAGGGAGTATGCCGTCGACGGCCGGGTGCCGAAGGCGGTCGTCCATCCCGGGACCGAGGAAGAAATATCCGGCGTCGTGAAATATGCCAATGCGGAGAAACGGACCATCGTGCCCCGCGGCGGCGGCGTCATGATGGCATGCGGCGGAATTCCGCGGAAACTGGATATCGTGCTCTCGCTGCGGCGACTCCACCGGATCGTCGATTACGACATCGCCAACCTGAGCCTCTCGGTGGAAGCCGGGATCGCCCTGGCCGACGTGCAGAAGGAGATGGCCAACGGCGGCAAGGGAAATTTCCTCCCGCTCGACCCGCCCCACATGGGAAAAGCAACGATCGGCGGCATCGTCGCAACCAACGCCAGCGGGCCGAAGCGGTACCTCTACGGCACCGTCCGCGACCTGCTGCTCGGCGTCAAGGCGGTCGCGCCCAACGGGGATATTCTTTCCTTCGGCGGGAAGACGATGAAAAACGTATCCGGATACGACATGACCAAACTGATGGTCGGGTCGTGGGGGGCGCTGGGCATCATCACCGGCGTCACGACGAAGCTCCTGCCGCTTCCGGAAGCATCGGCTACCCTGCTGGCATCGTTCGATACCCTGGCCGCGGCCGGCCCGTTCATCCGGAAGATCCTGCATTCGGTGCTGCTGCCTTCCGCCGTCGATCTGATCAACGGGAAGGCCGCGGAACGCCTGGGAGAGAAATCGAAATACCTCCTGGCGCTCAGTCTTGAAGGATTCGCGGAGGCCGTCGACCGGCAGGTTGCGGAAATTTCCGCCGCGGCGAAAAAAGAAGGCGCCGTTTCGGTGAAAGTCCTGAAGGGAGCGGAAGACCCTGATTTCTGGACCGGCGTCCGCGATTTTGCGCCGGAGGCCGGGAAAGGGTTTTCGCCTCCCGTCATCCTCAAGTCCAATTTCGTCATTTCCAGGCATACCGAAATCCTTGAAAGCTACGAAAAGGCGGCGCAGGCCGCGGGAATCGAGGCGGCGTTCATTCTCCGCGCCGGCAACGGGATCCTGTATACCCACGTCCTCGAGAACGCGAGCAAGGCCGGCAGGCTCGCGGAGTTCATCGAAAGGCTCACGGCGGAAGCGGTGAAATACGAGGGGAATCTCGTCGTCGAATCCTGTCCGCCGGAGATCAAGGAGAAGGTCGGCGTCTGGGGCCGGCTGCGGAACGATCATATAGTAATGCGCCGCTTGAAGGAACAAATGGACCCGGAGGGTGTTTTGAGCCCGGGTCGGTTCGTTGGAGGCATCTGAATCCCATGGACAATACCTCCGTATTCAGCGAAAACACGAAGGAAAATATCTATCACTGCATCAAGTGCGGCTTGTGCATGGCCCATTGCCCGGTCTACAAGGAACTGCTGGTGGAATCCGCCACGCCGCGCGGCAAGGTGCAGCTTTCCCGGCAGCTCTCCGAAGGCCGCCTGGATCTCGCAGAAGAGGTGAAGAACGCCTTCTTTTCCACCTGCCTGCTCTGCGGAGGCTGCGTCACCAACTGCCCCAGCGGAGTCCACGGGACCCATCTCTACGCCGGGGTCCGCTGGCGGGCGGTGCAGCGCTACGGCATGGACTGGAAGAAAAACGTCATCTTCCAGCTCCTGGCCAGCTCGTGGAAGATGTCCGCCTCCGCCTGGTTCGGCAAATGGGCGCGGAAGATGTTCGGCAGCCAGATGATCGAATCCAAGGTGAACGTCGGCGCGCTGAACCTTGCGCGGATCCCGGCGCTCAACGAAAAACCGTTCTCCCGGATGATCCCGGAAGTGATGACGCCGGAAGGGAAGACCCGGGCGAAGGTGTTCTATTTCCACGGCTGCGCGACCAATTACCTGTACGGGAATACCGGACTGGCGGTCGTCGATGTGCTCAACAAAATGGGAGTCGAGGTCATCACTCCCAAGGACCAGGGCTGCTGCGGCATGCCCATCTTCATGTCCGGAGACCGTGAAGCCTCCATGCAGGTCATCCGTGAGACGCTGAAGGTTTTCGCCCGCGAGGATATCGACGCCGTTGTCTGCGACTGCGCCACCTGCAGCGACGGACTGAAGAAAGAGTATCCCCACCTCCTCCTCGATTTCCGCGAGCTGGGAGCGAACGTCACGGAGGGAGAGCTCAAGGCGGCGGAGCTGTTGGGCGGGAAGGTGAAGGATATTACGGCCTATATCGACGAGCATAAAGACTGGCTGCCCGCGATGAGGGACGACGGCCGGAAGATCCGGGTCACGTACCACGATCCCTGCCACCTCGTGAACGCGCAGAAGATCGGCGTACAGCCCAGGAACCTCCTGAAGGCCATTCCCGGCGTGGAATACGTGGAGATGCCGGGCGCGAACGAATGCTGCGGCGGCGGCGGCGCTTTCCAGGTGGAGCATGCGGAGACCTCCCTGAAGATCACCCGGAGGAAGGTGGACAATATAAACAGCACCAACGCCCAGGTTCTGGCGACCTGCTGCCCGGGCTGCAGCCTGACCATTTCCAATCATTTCGATCCGGACCGGAAGGTGGAAGTGATGCATCCGGTGCAGCTGCTGCAGATCGCGCTCGCCGGTCACGAATCCGGCATTCGTACAATTCCGTAACGCATCGCACCCCCGCGCGTTGCGGTTTCCACGGCCCCGCTGGCCCGCTCCTTCGATCCGGAAGGGGCACGGTTGAATAATTTCAATAAAATCGAAAAGTTGAAGGTTCGGTCCCGCGTTCAAGCCTTTGGCGACGCTGCCGCTCCCGCAAAGAATGGGACGGTATGAAGATTGCAATTTTTCTACGGATGGAATACGGCCGAAAAACGTCCCGTTCCGGATACCGATCCCTGCCGGTGCGGCTCCGCACATTTTTGCTGTCGGCCGCGTTGTGCCTTTCCGTGGCCGGTTGCGGAGGAGGGTCGGGAGGCCCGGCGGCGTCATCGCCTCCAGGCGATCTCGATGGCGTTCCCGATCTGGGCGCGAATGCGAGCCTGCGCGGCGCCAGGCCCTTTCCGGACGACAACCCGTGGAACACCGCCATCGACATGGAACCGGTGGACCCGAACTCCGATGCGATCATCGACAGCATCGGTAGGTCCGCCCGTTTCCATCCGGACTTCGGGGCGGATTGGAACGGCGGCCCGTTCGGAATCCCCTACATCGTCGTGTCCGGGAGCACGCCCGGAGTACCCGTGTCGTTCCAGTACTCCGACGAAAGCGATCCGGGGCCGTACCCGATCCCTCCCGGAGCGCCGATCGAGGGCGGGGCGGATTCGCAGGGGGACCGTCACATCCTCGTGATCGACCGGGACCGCTGGATGCTGTATGAACTGTTCGCGGCGTACCCTTCCGGGACGGGGTATTCCGCCGGCTCGGGAGCCGTGTTCGACCTGGGTCCGAACGCGCTGCGTCCAGCGGGGTGGACTTCCGCCGACGCGGCGGGGTTGCCGATCTTTCCCGGGCTGGTCCGGTACGACGAGGCAGTGGAACGGAAAGCCATCCGCCACGCCTTGCGCTTCACGGCGGCCCGGACCCGCCGGGCATACGTTTCCCCCGCCCGCCACTTCGCCAGTTCCGATCCCGACCCCGCGCTGCCGCCGATGGGGATGCGCGTCCGGCTGAAGGTCGGGTTCGATTCCTCCGGTTTTCCCCCGAGCGCGCGCGTGATCCTGGAGGCGCTCAAGACCTACGGGATGATCCTGGCCGACAACGGCGGCAGCTGGTACGTCTCCGGCGCGCCGGATCCACGCTGGAACGACGAGGAGCTGAACACGCTGAAAACGTTGACCGGGAACGATTTCGAAGTGGTACGTATGGGCCCCCTTACGACGCGATAGGGGAATCGTTATGCCTCCCGCCATCATCTACCAGCATAAAGACGGGAGGACCGCCAGCCATGTTGAAGAAAAGCGCGCTTGTCCTGTTGCCCATCGCGGCCTTGATGTCCGAACCGTTCACGGTTTCCCGGGCTTCCGAACCTTCCGCGGCCTTGGTGATCCCTCCCGGGGAGTCCGGGGCCAAGGCGGCGCTGGAGCGGTCCCCCCGTCATCACGAATGGGTCGACCTCGCCGTTCCTCCGGGCGGCGCGAAGGTTTCGGCATTCGTCGCATACCCCGAACGGAAGGACAAGGCCCCCGTCGTGATCGTGATCCAGGAGGTGTACGGCCTGACGGACTGGATCCGTACGGTAGCGGACCAGCTTGCCGCGGACGGGTTCATCGCCATCGCCCCGGATTTCCTGTCGGGAAGAGGGCCCGGCGGCGGGGGAACCGACAAGTTCGCCAGCCGGGACGACGTAGTGAAAGCGGTGCGCGGGCTCGGGGCCGCGGACGTGACGGCGGTCCTTGACGCCGCCGGACGGTACGGAAAGTCCCTCCCGGCCTCCAACGGAAAGCTGGCCACCTTGGGATTCTGCTGGGGGGGAGCGCAAAGCTTCGACTACGCCACGAGGCGCGCAGACCTGGCGGCGGCGGTGGTGTTCTACGGTACGTCTCCCGATAACAATGCATTGGCGGCGGTCCGGGCTCCGGTGCTAGGGCTCTACGGCGGGGACGATGCCCGCGTGAATGCGACGGTGGGGCCGGCGGCGGCGAAAATGAAGGAACTCGGAAAGTCCTTCGACGAGCATACCTACCCCGGGGCGGGGCACGGCTTCCTGCGGGCCCAGGACGGCAGGGACGGGGCGAACCTGGTTGCCGCCAAGAAGGCGTGGCCGGCCGCGATCGACCATTTGAGGAAGCATCTCGGTGCAGGGCCGGAGGGCCTTGTCAGCAAGCCGAGCCGCTATTCCGTCCCGGATACGATCGACCGCCTCGTCGCCGTCCTCAAGTCGAAGGGGATGACCGTCTTCGCCCGGATCGACCATGCGGAAGAAGCGCGGAAAGTCGGTCTGGACATGAGGCCCGCCCAGCTCCTGATCTTCGGGAACCCGAAGGGAGGGACCCCCCTGATGGCGGCCGCCCCCACGGCGGCCATCGACCTGCCGCTCAAGGCGCTTGCCTGGGAGGACGCGGAGCGAAAGGCCTGGCTCGGCTACAACTCCCCCGCATGGCTTAAGGAAAGGCACGGAATCCGGGGAATGGACGATGCGATCGCGGGCCTGGAAAAGGCTCTCGATGCGATGGTCGCCAAGGCGCTGGAATAGCCGCGGCTCCCGGGGCCTTTCAAGCGGGCAGGGGTCGAACCGTACCGACCTGCTTCATCAGCTCGGCGGGATCCGTCGTCGGCGGCAGGCAGGTGCGCTCCTCGCAGACGTAGGCCGTTGCCCGGCCGCCGGCGGCTTCCTTCCCCCGCACCAAGGGGATGATCCGCGCTGCCTCCTCCTGTTCCTGCCCTTCACGGACAACCGACAGGACCCGGTTCGGGACGAAACGGTCGCGCAACGCGGAGAGCAGGGGCGCCGCCCCGTCCTTCCCCGCTCCCCGCGGGAGGACGACGACGACCTGCTTGGGCCTGTCGAGAAGGAAATCGAGCGCAAGCAGCATCTCGGAGAGAGCGATCGGGTTGCTTTTCAATGTGGGCGACGCGTAACGGAACGCCTTTTCCGCACGTTCCCGGTACCGCGGATCCGTCGTGAATTCATGGAGCCGGAGAAGGTTCAGGGCCGCAACCGACGTGCCGGACGGCTCCGCGCCGTCGTACATCGGTTTTTCCCGGACGAGGAGCTCCTCGTGGCCGTCCCCCGTCAGAAAGAATCCTCCGCGGGCCTTGTCCTCGAAGCGTTTCTCGATGACGGCGTCCAGCGCGACGGCTTCGCCGAGCCATGCCGGGTCGGCGGAGGCCTCATACAGGTCCAGGAACCCCGCGACGAGGAACGCGTGATCCTCCAGCAGGCCGGGGTGACGCGCCTCCCCGTCCTTCCATGTCCGGTGAAGTCTCCCGCCGCGGAAGGAGTGTTCCAGCAGGAACCGGGCGGCGCGGCACGCCCGTTCCACGTACCCGGGATCGTCCAGGACGAGCCCGGCGCGGGCGTACGCCGAGATCGCCAGCCCGTTCCAGGCGGTGAGGATCTTCTCGTCCCGGATCGGGCCGGGCCGACGGCTCCTTTCGCGGTACAGGATCTCCTTCGCCTCCGCGAGCACGGCGTCCAGCTGCGCTTCCGGAATCCCGAGGTCACCGGCGACGGCTGCCGGGGACGCAGGCACGTGGAGGATCGATCGTCCCTCGAAATTTCCCCCTTCGGTCACGCCGTAATACCGGGCGACGACCCTCGCCCGCTCCGGCCCCAACGCCGAGGCGAGCTCCGCCGGGGTCCACGTGAAGAAGGCGCCCTCCTCCCGATGGCCTCCTTCCCCCGGGCTGTCCGCGTCCGTGGCGGAGTAGAACGCCCCTTCCGGCGAGGTCATGTCCCGCTCGATGAATCGCAGCGTCTCCCGCGCGACCCGGGCGTAATCCTCCCTGCCGGCGGCCTGGTATCCTTCCAGGTAGGCGGCGACGAGGAGCGCGTTGTCGTAGAGCATCTTCTCGAAATGGGGGACAAGCCACCGTTCGTCCGTGGAGTACCGGTGGAACCCGCCTCCCACGTGGTCGTAGATCCCCCCGGCGGCCATCGCTTCGAGGGTCCGCCGCGCCATGTCCAGGTACGATCCGTTCCCCGTGCGCCGGTGGAAGCGGAGAAGGAAACGGACGGGAAGGTGGCTGGGAAACTTCGGTGCCGCGGCCATGCCTCCGTTCACGGGATCGAAATGGTCAAGGTAGAATTTCGCCGCATCGGTCAGCGCACCGGAGGAGGGAAGGTCGTCCCCGCCCTCCGGCGACAGCGACTGGCGGATGAACGCCGCCGCTTTGCCGCTGATCTCCTCCACCTCCGATGCCATGGTTGCGTAGCTGTCGGCCAGCGCGTGGAGGATCCCCAGGAATCCGGATCCCTGTCCGTAGCGGCCGTCCCGGGGGGGGAAATACGTCCCCCCGAAGAACGGCTTCTTGTCCGGCGTCAGCCAGACGTTCAGCGGCCACCCGCCGGTCCCGGTGAAGCCCTGGACGGCCTTCATGTAGATCGCGTCCACGTCGGGGCGCTCTTCCCGGTCCACCTTCACGGGGATGAAATGTTCGTTCAGGAACCCCGCGATCTCCTCGTCCTCGAACGATTCCTCCTCCATGACGTGGCACCAGTGGCAGGTGGAGTACCCGATGCTCACGAACACGGGGCGGCGCAGCCGCCGCGCCTGCGCGAACGCCTCGTCCCCCCAGGGATGCCAGTCGACCGGGTTGTGCGCGTGCTGGAGAAGGTAGGGGCTTGTCTCGAGGAACAGGCGGTTCGTGTATTTCGCCCACCCGTCCGGCCCGTGGTGCCGGGTCCTTGGCCGGTACCCCTCTCCGCGCATCCGCATCGCCCGCGCGTACCGCTCAACCAGGTCCGGATCGACCATGGATACGCCCGGCGGGGGGCTGTACGACGGCAGTCGTTCCATCGGGAGGCCTCCTATCGGTAGCGGATCACCAAGATCTTGTCCACGCCGGATTCCGCGCCCCACACCTCGCCCTTTCGGCCGAGGATCTGGCGGACGGCGGCCCCCCGGGACGGCAGGGGGATGCTGTGGAAGGTTTCCCGCTCCGGGTCGAACCGGACCATGGAGTTCGCGCCGAAATCGCTCACCCAGACCCGGTCGGTTTCGTCCACGTAGACGGCGTATGCCCTCGGGGAATCCCCCGGAAGGCGCCATTCCCGCCACTTCCGCGAGGCGGGATCGTACATCCCGAGCTGTCCGGAATTCCATTGGCTCACCCACAGCCGTCCCTTCGAATCGGACCAGACCCGGCGGGCTCCCTGGCGCTGCGTCGGCGGTAGCAGCACCGTGGCCCGCCCGGTAACCGGATCGACCCGGGCGAGGTAGCTGCCGGCAAGGGATACGAAGTAGATGTCCCCCTGCGGCGTCGATGCGATTCCGTAAGGACCGCGCCCGCCCGGCGCATCGAACAGCTGCATCCGGCCCGTTCCCGGGTCGAGGCGCCCGTAGACGCCGTCCTGCCCCGTGAACCAGAGGGTCCCGCGCTTGTCGAACGCGGCGGTGTTCAGGTTCGCATCCTTGCGCTCCTTCGGCAGCGGGAACGTGCGGACGGCCCCGCCGGCGGGGTCCACGCGGACGATCGCGTTCAGCCCGCTGTCGGTGACCCATGCCGCGCCGTCCGGCCCGACGATCACGCCGTGGGGACTCGACCGGGCCCCCAGGGGGATGTGTTCCGTCTTTCCCGTGGCCGGGTCCAACCGGCCCAGGGCGCCCAGACGCTGGGCCGTGTACCAGACGCTTCCGTCCGGCGCGGGGGCTACATCGTGCGGGTGAGACCCCTCCGGGATGCGATATTCCGTCGTCGTGAAATCGTTCCCGGGGGCGGATGCGGCGAAAGCCGCCTGCGCCCAGAAGACCAGAAGAAATATTGCGGTTGCCCGCTGCGGTTTCATCTTTGCGATTTCCTTTTCTTTGTTAAGATTCCGCGGCCACCGGCGCGGATTCGCCCGCCGCGCGGTGTTATGATTTCTCCTGATGTCCCGGAAAATTCTCGTAATCGAGGACGACGCGGATATCGCCCGCCTGGTGGAGCTCCACCTCCGGGACGAGGGATATTCGGTCACGGTCGCGACCGACGGCCGGAAGGGGTTTCGCCAGGCCGTCGAGAACCCGTTCGACCTGGTCATCCTTGACCTCATCCTTCCCGGAATGGACGGGCTGGAAGTGTGCCGCCGCATCCGGGGCCGGCCGGACTATACGCCCATCCTGATGCTGACCGCGAAATCCGCGGACGTCGACCGGATCCTGGGGCTGGAGCTGGGAGCGGATGACTACCTGGTGAAACCGTTCAACGTGCGGGAGCTCCTGGCGCGGGTGCGGGCCCTTTTCCGGAGGGTCGAGGCGCTCGGCGCGAAGGATCCCGATGCGCCGCGGAAGGCGATCCGGTCGGGGGAGCTGTCCATCGACCCCGAAAAGCGGAAGGTCTCCGTCCGGGGGAAGACCGTGCAACTCACGGCGCGGGAATACGACCTGCTGCTGGAATTCGCCCGCCATCCCGGGAAGGTCTACACCCGGGCGCAGCTCCTGGACAAGGTGTGGGGCGACAGCTACCAGGGGTACGAACATACCGTGAATTCCCACATCAACCGGCTGCGGGAGAAGATCGAAAAGGACCCGGCCCGGCCCGGGTACGTCCTCACGGTGTGGGGCGTCGGCTACCGGTTCGCAGAACCGGGAGACCCGGGAAAGAGGTAGCGCGTGTTCAAGACGCTCTACGGGAAGCTGTCCGCGGTCCTGCTGCTGCTGTTTTCCTGCATCGGCGTGCTGTTCGTGCTGCTGACGCTGTTCACGACCCGCGGCCATCTCCGGGAAATGAACCAGCGGCTGAATCGGTCGCTTGCAAGCCACATCGCCGCCGAGCATCCGCTGATCCGGGACGGTCGGGTGGACGACAAGGCGATCGGGGAAATCTTCCACATGCTGATGGCGGTGAACCCGGGGATCGAGGTGTACCTCCTCGACGGGACCGGCAAGGTCCTGGCGTACTCGGCGCCGCCGGGGAAGGTGAAGCGCGACCGCGTTTCCCTCGGGCCGGTTCGGCGGTTCCTGGAGGGGACGGATGCGCTCCCCATCCTGGGCGACGACCCGAGGAGCCCGGAGCGGGGAAAGGTTTTCTCCGCCGCGCCGATCCCGGCGGAAGGGGCCCCGGAAGGATACCTGTACGTCATATTGGGCGGGGAGGAGTACGACACGGTCACCCGCATGCTCCAGGCGAGCTACATCGCCCAGCTGGGCATCTGGGCCGTCGGCGGCGGCGTGCTGTTCGCGCTGCTGGCCGGGCTGCTTCTCTTCCGCCGGCTCACCCGCAGGCACCGGATGCTGGCGGCCGCGGTCGAATCGTTCCAGCGGAGCGGCTTTTCGGACGATCCCCGGATCCTCGGCCGGTTCGACGCGGGCGGAGGGGACGAGATCGGGCGGCTCGGCGCCGCCTTCGCGCAGATGGCGGAACGGATCGTTCGGCAGATCCGGGAGCTGCGCGACGCCGACGGGCTGCGGAGGGAGCTGTTGACCCATGTCTCCCACGACCTGAGGACGCCGCTCACTTCCCTCCAGGGGTATCTCGAAACCTTGTCGCTGAAGGAGGGCGCCCTCGCTCCCGGGGAGCGCAGGGAGTACCTGGACGTGGCGCTGCGCCACAGCCGGCGGCTCTCCGCGCTGGTATCGGAGCTTTTCGAGCTGGCGCTGCTCGACTCTCCCGACGTGAAGCTCCAGGCCGAACGGTTTTCGGCGGCGGACCTCGTCCAGGACGTGCTCCAGGAATTCCGTCTTCCCGCGGAAGAAAAGGGGGTCCGGCTTTCCCTGGCCGTGGAGGAAGGGATCCCGCTCGCCTGGGGCGATGTGGGGCGCATCGACCGGGTGCTCGGGAACCTCGTCGGAAACGCTCTCCGGCACACCCTCGCCGGGGGGGAAATCGGTATCGAAGTGAAGAGGAAAGGGGAGGGGCTGGCCGTGCGGGTCCACGATACGGGCAGCGGCATCCCTCCGGAGCGGCTCTCCCGCCTGTTCGACGCGGGGAGCGCGGGGCTCGGCCTGATCATCGCCCGCAGGATCCTCGTCCTTCACGGGAGCGACCTTTCGGTGGAAAGCGCCGTCGGTTCCGGATCGGCCTTCGAATTCACCCTGCCCGCCCCGATTTTCCCGTGACGGAATCGTGACCGTTCCGTTACGACCCCGTGATTCCGTTGCCGCATGATGGAAGGCATGCGACGGAGGTGACGATATGGACCAGCTGATGACACGGAAAATCGGAAGGAAGGAATTCCTGAAGGGCGCCCTGCTCCTCGCGGGGGGGGGCGTTCTCGGCGCATCGGTGCTGCGCGGCGGCGCCGGCGCGGCGAAGGACAGGCCCGGGGCCAAGGAAGGGAACGCGCCGGACGCGGGCGGGATCAGGATCTACTCCGCGGAGAAGGGGGAGTTCATCGTGGCGCGGAAGGTCCGCAGGACCGACGAGGAGTGGCGGAAGCGGCTGACCCCCGAACAGTTCCGGATCACCCGCAGGAAGGGGACCGAGAGGGCGTTCACGGGGCAATACGCGAACCATCACGGGAAGGGGGTGTACCGGTGCGTCTGCTGCGGGACGGACCTGTTCGCCTCCGGGACGAAATTCGAATCCGGCACCGGCTGGCCCAGTTTCTACGCGCCGGTGGCGAAGGAGAACGTCCGCACGGAAGCCGACCGAAGCTGGCTGATGACGAGGACCGAAGTGCTCTGCGCGCTCTGCGACGCCCACCTCGGACACGTGTTCGAGGACGGCCCGAAGCCGACCGGGCTTCGCTACTGCATCAATTCGGCCGCCCTGGCGTTCGCGGCCGGAGAGTTGCGCACGGCGGTCTTCTTCGTCGCCTGATACGACGTCGGGAAAGCGGCCATGGAAGGGCTGCCGGGCGTCAAGAAGGTCGAGAGCGGTTTCCAGGGGGCAAGGGAGATCAACACCGTGACCTTCGATCCCTCGCTGATCGCGGTGGACCGGATGGTGGATGCGCTGACCCGGGCGGGGACCTACCGCGGGAAGGCGGAATGACCTTGGAGGCGGCAATGATGAAAGGGGCGCTGGAATCTCTCGGACGGAAAGGACGGGCGATCCTGTTCGCGACGGTCGCGGCGGGTATCGGTTCTGCGTATTTCCTGGTTCCCGGGTTGGATCCCGCGGGCAGGACGGGGGACGAGGCGCCGCAGCGGCCCGGGATCCCGCCGATCGACCGGTCGGCGCACGGCGCGACGGAGACGACGGCCTTCGGCATGGGGTGATTCTGGGGCCCGGACTCCCGGTTCGGGAGTCTCCCCGGCGTCATCCGCACGCGGGTCGGCTATTCGGGCGGGACGACGCAAAACCCGTCGTACCGGGTTATGGGCGACCACATCGAGTCGGTCGAGGTGGAATTCGATCCGGCCGTCATCTCCTACGAATCGCTGCTCGAACTGTTCTGGGCGGGCCACGATCCGGGCGCGGTGCCGTGGAAGCGGCAGTACCTGTCCGCGATCCTTCCCCGCGGGGAGAAGCAGCGGACGGCGGCGGTCCGGTCGAAGGAACGGGAGGCCGCCCGCAGGAAGGGGAGGATCTTCACGGAGATCCTGCCGGAATACCGTTTCTACCCCGCCGAGGCGTACCACCAGAAGTTCTCGTTGCGGGGGAAGAACTGGCTCCTGAAGGAATATGAAGCGATCTATCCCGACTACAAGGACTTCATGTCCTCCACCGCCGTCACCCGGGCCAACGGGTACGCCGGCGGGAACGGCACGTGCGAATCGCTTCGGAAGGAGATCGACGGCCTCGGCTTATCCCCGGCGAGCCGCAAACGGCTGGAGGACATCGTATGTCCCCGGGGGAAGCGATCGCCGGTGACGCCGGAGGGGTCCTGCCCCACCGGGTAGACAGCGAGGGTTCGCATCCTTCGGAGGTCCGCAGGCGGTTACCGGTTTCCGAAGGATTTCCTGATTCTCTCCTTCGCCTCCTCCGACAAGGTTTCCCCCTGCGGGTCGATGGGCATATCCTCCAACGCCGCGAGACGCCTGGCCGCTTCGCGGATCAGGACAAGCTGCCGTTCGTACCTCGCGCAGAATTTGCACATGAGGAGGTGGAGGCGCACACCGATCCGCTTGCCGATGGAGAGAGATCCGTCCATCGACTCGGAGATGAGCCGCGTCACGTCCCTGCAGGAAAGCATCAGGATCCGCCCTCCGGACTTCTGGCGAACCAGTGGATTTCAAGGCACCGCCGCAGGAGCGTCCGCGCGCGGTGGAGCATCACCCAGAGATTGGTCTCGGTGACGTTTAAAACCTTACAGATCTCGCCGGTGCCTGCCCCCTCGATTTCCCGGAGGGTGAAGGCGTTCGCATGGTTCCGGGAAAGCCCGGACAGGCATTTTCTGAACTGGTCGAGGAATTCCTTCTGGCGGAAGAGGTCGGCCGGATTCCCTCCCCATTCCGTCGGTCCGTTTGACCAACGCCCCGCGGGGCTGAACCGATCGTCTTCCTGCGGATCCCCGGGGTTCCCGCCCGGCAGGACCGCCTCCCGGGCCTGTTGCCGGAAATGGTCGGCGATCTTGTGCTTGAGGATGCCGGTAAGCCAAGTAGACTCTGAGGAATGGCCGGAAAACGAGTCTCGGCTCTTCAGTGCCGCGAGGAACGCCTCCTGTACGAGGTCCTCGGCGGTGGCACGGTTTCTCACGCGGAGCGCCGCATACCGGAACAGGTAGTTCCCATACCGGTCCACCCAGTCCGTCGGGTTGGAACTCGATGAATTTTTCACGTTACTATTTATCGCATGTTGCCGGAGGTGGAGGCAACAAACCGGTTGGCTCCGTGTAAGGAAACGACGACCGAGGCGACTCAAGGAGCAGATGATCCACGAAAGGGGAGCTCCATGGCGGCGTTCGACTACGATCTCGGGGTCCTGGGGGGCGGCGCGGCGGGGTTGACGGCAGCCGCCGGGGCGGCGCAGTTCGGCGCGAAGACGGTCCTCGTCGAAAAGGCGGAGAAGCTGGGGGGCGACTGCCTCCACTACGGCTGCGTCCCGTCCAAAACGCTGATTCGAACCGCGGGAGTATGGTCGCTGGCCCGCCGGGCGAGGGAGTTCGGGCTTCCGGCCCTGGATCTTCCGCCGGTAAGCCTGTCCGCGGTGATGGACCGGGTTCGCTCCGTGATCGACACGATCCAGGAGCACGACTCCCCGGAGCGGTTCCGCCGGCTCGGCGCGGAGGTCCGGTTCGGAACCCCGCGCTTCATCGACGACCATACGGTCGACCTTGACGGGGCACGCATGACCGCGAGGGCGTGGATCATCGCGACGGGCTCCAGCCCGTCC
>JACZKY010074193.1_pt1 | contig 14501 bp, 12 predicted proteins | sample 8237611 | NCBI WGS metagenome assembly JACZKY01 (sample SAMN16148055, study PRJNA663545) | marine sediment metagenome | biome: sediments and biomass from bioreactor inoculated with such sediments; feature: coastal sediments; material: methane- and iron-fed bioreactor; isolation source: Bothnian...
GGTCGGCCAGGCGCTGGCCGCCCGGCGGATGGGCGCCGTGGATTTATGGAATCACCCGGCCTATTTCGACTACGTGGACCGGTGGGTCGGCGAACCGGCCAGCTGGGAATATGGCGATACGGGCACCTACGGGGCCACCTATGGTTTCGGCGGGCAGTTCGTTCGGGACATGTGGACGACGTATAGATAAACCGCCGGGACAAGAGCGGGCGCTCACAGGAAGAAGTCCAATGAAAGTCGCCTTGTGAGCAGCTGTTCCGTTTGACCTGTCCGGGCAACACCCGTCAGCCTTGTTGAAAAATCACACCATAAAGGGATTGTTCTGGAGCTTCCTCGAGCGGATCGGGCAGCAGGGGGTCCAGTTCGTCATCTCGATCGTTCTTGCCCGACTGCTCCTCCCCGAGCAGTTCGGCATGATCGCGATGCTGACGATCTTCATGGCGATCGCCCAAGCCTTCGTCATGAGCGGGTTCGGCTCGGCCCTGATCCAGAAGCAGGACGCCAGCCACCTCGATGAATGCTCGATCTTCTACTTCAACATCCTCGCCGGCTTTTTCGTTGCGGGGACACTGTTCCTCGCGGCCCCGTGGATCGCCGCCTTCTACCGGGTACCCCTTCTCGCCCCGCTGACCCGGGTTCTCTCGCTGAATCTGGTCATCAACGCATTCGGGGTCGTTCACACCGCCCTTCTCACGAAACGGATCGACTTCAAGGCCCAGATGAAGGTCAGCTTCGCCGCGACCGCTCTTTCCGGTTCCATCGGGGTCGTCTTGGCGTACAAAGGGTACGGCGTCTGGAGCCTTGTCGCTCAATCTCTCGGCAGCAACCTGTTCCGGACCGCGCTGCTCTGGGTGTTCCTGCCCTGGCGTCCGACCTGGATCTTCAGCCTGGATTCGTTGCGGTCCATGTTCTCTTTCGGTTCGAAGCTGCTCTTTTCCGGGCTGCTGGAGTCGATATACAACAACCTGTACCTCATCGTCATAGGGAGACTGTTTTCGGCCGCGGACCTCGGCTACTACACCCGCGCGCAGCAGACCCAGCAGTTGCCCGTCGATAATATCTCCTCCACGGTCGACCGCGTCATCTTTCCCGTGTTTTCCTCGATACAGGACGACAAGGAGCGGATGAAGCGGGGCCTCCGCAAGTCCCTGTCCGCCCTGGCGATGGTCAATTTCCCCTTGATGATCGGCCTGGCCCTCGTGGCGAAGCCATTGGTGCTCGTGGTGTTGACGGAAAAATGGCTCCCCAGCGTCCCCTATCTGCAGCTGCTTTGCATGGTCGGCCTGCTGTATCCGTTCCAAACGATCAACCTCAACGCGCTGATCGCCCTGGGCAGATCGGATCTCGTTTTCCGGCTGGAAATCTGCAAGAAAGCGATGATCACGGCGATGATACTCGTCACCTATCGCTGGGGGATCGTCGCCATGATCTACGGGCAGATCGCGACCTCGATCATCGCCTATTACTTGAACACCTACTACACGGGGAAGCTGCTGTCCTACCCGATCACCGCGCAGATAAGGGATTTCGCCCCTGTCCTGGGGCTGGCCTCCATCATGGGGTGCGGTGTGTACCTCGCCGGATACCTTTCGGTGCAAAGCACCACGATGTTGCTGTGTTCCCAGGTGTCGATCGGCGTTGTTCTTTACGTATTCCTCTGCAGCCTGGCAAGGATATCCTCCTTCATGGAAATAGTTTCCATGGCGCAGGAAAAGTACCAGTCGATCCATCATCAAGGGAGGAATCTTTAACGGAAAGTTTTACCCGGAATACCTGAACGGAGGGATTATTTTGGAATTGAAGATAATCAATAACAATTCGGGAGCTTATTATGGCTGATATAACTTTTGTTGCTCTTGTGTCGAATGAATACAGATCCGTTTTTGATAATAATTTAGCTATGTCCCCTCCTCTGGAAAAGATGTGCAATAATGAATTGATAGTAATAAGTGATTTTTCATTGGAAAAGCCTTGCGTAAGCCTCAATAAAGCCATTGAAAAATCCAAGAATGACATATTGGTTTTTGTTCAGGCTGATGTTTATTTGCCTGAGCATTGGGATAGTAAACTGCATGATATAATTAAAAGTATTGAGGATGGTGGCAATTCAAATTGGTCCGTATTGGGAATATTTGGCATATCAAAGGACAATGTGTACGCAGGTCATTTATATTCAAATGGACTCCAGAAAGAATTGGGAAAGAGTAATCCTCCCGTTGAAGCGATTGCTATCGATGAAACGTTATTTGTTGTAAACAAAAAAACTGGAGTACGATTTGATGATAATTTTCCGTACCTTTATCTTTACGGAAACGATTTATTGCTTACTGCGTCTGGTCTGGGATGTAAAAACTACGTTATATGTAATTTTCTTGTGCATAATAGTTTAACCAGGTTGCGTGATCATAATAACTCTTTAAAAAGCATCGAGTATTTTCGTGGAAAATGGAAAAACAAATTACCTTTTCATGCGCCATATATAAATGTCCATTCTTTGAGATTGAAAAATAAATATTATAAGTATAAAAAAGATCTGAAATATTTGATAAGTGATAAGACCCTCGTCATAGACGTCCACCATCCGGATCCGTCTTCCATTACGCCAAAAAATGTATGACGAATGAAAGGAGTCCCATGAAAACCGCCGCGGATGTCGTCGAGAAGGATCTGGCGTACATCATCTCCAACCTGGAGGAGGAGATCGTTAATATTGCCGGCAAGAACCTGCTGATCACGGGAGGGGCAGGCTTCCTCGGGCATTACCTGGTCCAGGCGATCACGTATTGGAACCGCCAGTCGGGGAAAGGACGGAAGATTTCCCTGACCGTCTATGACAATTATTCGCGGGGAGTCCCCGACTGGTTGAAGGCACTGGAGGGAAGCGATCACCTTGCGCTGGTCAAGCACGATGTCACGAACCCGTTGCCGGGCAACATCGGGGATTTCCAGTACATCATCCACGCCGCCTGCATCGCCTCGCCCACGTATTACCGCAGGTGCCCCATTGAAACGATGGATGCCAACATCAACGGATTGCGGTACCTCCTCGAGTATGCCAAACGGCAGAAGGAGAAGGGAAAAGCCGTAGAGGGGTTCCTGTTCTATTCCACGAGCGAGATATACGGGGACCCGACACCGGAAAACATCCCTACCCCGGAAACCTACCGGGGGAATGTGTCCTGCACGGGGCCGAGGGCCTGCTACGACGAATCGAAACGGTACGGCGAGACCCTCTGCGTCAATTTCGCGCAGCAGCATGGTCTCCCGGTACGGATGGCCCGCCCCTTCAACAACTACGGGCCTGGCCTGAAGATCTCCGACCGGCGCGTGATCCCGGATTTCGCCCGGGACGTCCTCTCCGGAAAAGACATCGTGATGCTGTCCGACGGCAGCCCGAAGAGAACGTTTTGCTACGCCGCCGACGCCGTCGTGGGCTACTTCAAGATCCTCGTGAAGGGGCGCAACGGGGAGGCATACAACATCGGGGTGGAAAAACCGGAGATCTCGATGGCCGACCTCGCGGGGAAAATCGTGTCGCATTCCCGGGAACTGTTCGGTTATCAGGGGAAGGTGGTGCTGAAAGTCAGCGAGGACAAGGACTATCTGGTCGATAATCCGAACCGGCGGTGTCCCGTCATCGGGAAAGCAAGGAAAGAGCTCGGCTACAATCCCTCCATCCCGCTGGAGGAAGGGTTGAGGCGCTCCCTGATCTGGTACGGCGGAAACCGCGTGGCGGAGGACGCCTGATGAAGATATCCATCATCGGTACGGGGTACGTCGGACTGGTGACCGGGGTCTGCCTTGCCGAGAAGGGGCATCAGACCATCTGCATCGACATCGACAAGGAAAAGATCGACAGGATTGGCCGGGGGAAGTCCCCCTTCTTCGAGCGGGGGCTGGACGACCTCCTCGAAAAAAACCTGGGTGTCCGCTTCGCCGCCACGACGGACCTCGGCAAGGCGATCCTCGAAACCGACGTCACCATGATCGCCGTCGGGACGCCGTTCGACGGACAGTCGATCGACCTGTCGTTCATCAGGGAAGTCTCGAAAAACATAGGGACCGTCCTTCGAGACAAACCTTCGTATCATCTCGTGGTCGTCAAGAGCACCGTGGTGCCCGGAACAACCGACGAGGTGGTGCTTCCGCTTCTGGAACGGTACTCGGGGAAGAGGGCGGGTCCGGATTTCGGGGTCGGAATGAACCCCGAGTTTCTCACGGAGGGAGAAGCGATCGGGGATTTCATGGGGCCGGATCGCATCGTCCTCGGTGGGATCGACAAGAGGAGCATCGACCTCCTTCAGGACATCTATGACGGCTTCGAGAATGTCGCGATGGTCCGCACCAACAACAAGACGGCGGAGATGATCAAGTACGCCTCCAATGCGCTGCTCGCCACGATGATCTCTTTTTCCAACGAGATCGGGAACCTGTGCGCAACGTTGGGGGGGGTCGATGTGGTGGACGTCTTGCGAGGAGTCCATCTGTCGCAATACATCTCCCTCAAGCTCCCGGACGGGAATACGGTCGCCCCGTCGATCAAAGGTTTCCTCGGCGCAGGTTGCGGCTTCGGGGGGAGCTGTCTTCCGAAGGACGTGAAGGCGTTGATTGTCCACGGGGAAAAAGCGGGATCCCCGATGCCCCTGCTCAGCGCCGTGATCTCCATCAACAGGGGCCAGTACCGGAAGGTGATCGACCTCCTGAAAAAGCACTTCCCGTCGCTGCGATCGAAGCGGATCTCCGTTCTCGGGCTATCCTTCCGGCCGGATACCAGCGACATGCGGGAATCTCCCGCCATCCCGATAATCAACGAACTCCTTGCGGAAGGTGCCGACGTGACGGCATATGACCCGGTTGCCAACGCGGAGGCGATGCGGATTTTCGGTGCGGATGCAAAGATCCGATTCTGCGGATCACTGGAGGAGGCAGTGCGCGATGTCGACGGGGCGATCCTCGTGACCCGCTGGGAGGAATTCCGGCGGGTCCCCGAGCTGCTGCGCGGGATGGAGAGACCCCCGGTGTTCGTCGACGGCCGCAGAATGCTGGAAAAGACATCATTCCCCCTCTACGAGGGGATCGGGTTGTGAGAGGATCGCCATGATATTCACCGAGCTGTCTCTCCCGGGAGCGTTTGTCGTCGACATCCAGCCGATGACGGATGAAAGAGGGTTCTTCGCACGTGGATGGTGCCGGAAGGAATTCCAGGCGTACTGCCTCGCGTCGGAATTCGTACAGAGGAACATCGGATTCAACCCGGGCAAGGGGACGCTTCGGGGCATGCACTATCAGGTGGCGCCCCACGCAGAGGTCAAGCTGGTGCGGTGCACACGTGGAGCGGTCTGCGACGTGATCGTCGATCTCAGGGAAGGTTCGCGAACCTTCAAAAAATGGCACGCCGTGGAGTTGTCTGCGGACAACCACCGGATGATCTACGTGCCGGAAGGATTCGCCCACGGGTATCTCACGCTGACGGACGATGCCGAGATATACTACGACACAACCTGCTTCTATGACCCGGGATCCGCCCGCGGAGTGCGTTTCGACGATCCGGCGTTCGCTATTCAGTGGCCTGTGCCCCCTGTGCTGGTTTCCGGAAAAGATAGAAGCTATCCGGATTTTCCGTCGTGAAAGGGTGGCGACAATAACCGACAGGAAGGATGAAACGGGATGATCCTCGTTGATAAAGCGCTGGAACGGCGTGCACGGGAGGGAAATCCGGTCCGTGTCGGTCTCGTTGGGGCAGGGTATATGGGGAGAGGCATCGCTCTCCAGATCGTCACGGCCTTTCCCGGTTTGCGCCTGGCCGCCATCTCGAACAGGACGCTATCCGACGCGGAGCGGGCCTACAGGGAGGCGGGAATCACCGACTTTGCGCACGCGGAGAGCGTTGCCCAGTTGGAGACTGCCATTGCGGAAGGACGTGCCGCGGTGACCGGAGATGCGCTTCTCCTCTCCGAGGCGGACGGCCTCGACGTGATCGTGGAAGCCACGGGGGAAATCGAGTTCGGCGCCCGCGTCGTGATGAAGGCGCTGGAGCGCCGGAAGCACGTGGTTCTCATGAATGCGGAACTGGACGCGACGCTGGGGCCAATCCTGAAATGCTACGCCGACCAGAACGGGGTGATCCTGACCAACACCGATGGGGACGAGCCGGGGGTCGCGATGAACCTGTTCCGGTTCGTCAAGACGATCGGATTCCAGCCCGTGCTGGCGGGGAATCTCAAGGGGTTCTACGACCCGCATCGGACCCCGGAGACGCAGCGGAAATTCGCCGAGGAGCACCACCAGAAACCGCGGCTCATCACGTCCTTCGTGGACGGGACGAAGCTGTCCATGGAGCTCACCGTGCTGGCCAACGCGACGGGGTTCGGCGTAGGGAAGCGGGGCATGTACGGTCCTCGTTGCGGTCACGTCAAGGACGCATTGAAGCTCTTCCCGGAAAAGGAGCTGCTGGGAGGAGGATTGGTGGATTACCTGCTGGGGGCGGAACCGGGCACGGGGGCGTTTGTCGTGGCGTACAACGAGCACCCGGTCCGGCAGCAGTACATGAAATATTTCAAGATGGGAGAGGGGCCGTTCTACGTTTTCTACACCCCGTTCCACCTCCCGCACCTCGAGCTTCCCGTGACGGTGGCCCGGGCGGCGTTGTTCGGGGACGCGACAGTGGCTCCGGCAGGCGGTCCGGTTTGCGATGTCGTCACCGTGGCGAAGCGGGATCTCAAGGCGGGTGAAGTCCTCGACGGGATTGGTGGATTCACGTGCTACGGGCTGATCGAGAATTCCGGCATCTTCCGGGCGGAGAATCTGTTGCCGATGGGACTGTCGGAGGGATGCCGCCTGCGGAGGGACATCCCCATGGACTCCCCGATTACCCGCGGGGATGTGGAACTTCCCGAAGGAAGGTTATGCGATGCGCTTCGGGCGGAACAGGACGTTCGATTTGCTCACGTGCCCGTCCAAAAATCAATGGAAACGAGAGGGTGACATGAAAGTTGTCCTTTTCTGCGGTGGTCTCGGGATGCGCTTGAGGGATTATTCCGAGGATATTCCCAAGCCGATGGTTCCGATCGGGTACCGGCCGATCCTTTGGCACGTGATGAAGTACTACGCGCATTACGGCCACAAGGATTTCATTTTGTGCCTCGGATACAAGTCGGATGTGATCAAAAACTATTTCCTCAAGTACGACGAATGCCTCTCGAACAACTTCGTCCTTACCGGTGGAGGGAAAGAAGTTCGTCTGTTGAACAGCGACATCGACGACTGGAGGATTACTTTCGTCGACACGGGATTGATCTCGAACATCGGCCAGCGATTGAAGGCAGTTGAAAGGTATCTGGATGGAGAAGAGGTCTTCCTGGCGAACTACAGCGATGGGTTGACCGATCTGCCGCTCAAGCAGTTTGAAGATCATTTCATGGAAAGCGGCAAGACGGGAAGTTTCCTGTCCGTCAAGCCGACCCACAGCTTTCACGTGGTTTCCTTCAACGCCGATCAGTCCGTCGGCGGAATCGAGCATCTGACCAACGCCGGGATCTGGATCAACGGCGGATTTTTCATGTTTAGAAAAGAAGTATTCGATGACATCCGGAATGGGGAGGAATTGGTCAACGAACCATTCAAGCGATTGATAAGTAAAAAGGAATTAATATCTTATAAATACAATGGATTTTGGGCCAGCATGGATACGTTCAAGGACAAGCAGATGCTGGACGAGATGTATAATCGGGGAGAAGCTCCGTGGGAAGTCTGGAAGCCGGTAAGCGGAATCTCCAGCCATCGGAGCCAGGGATGATGTTGAAATCGATCAATCCCGAAGGAAAGGCCCCTTTTCGAATCCTGTGTCTCGGGGCGCATTGCGACGACATCGAGATCGGATGCGGCGGGACGATCTTGCGGGTGTTGCGCGAGGTGGGAGGTGACCAGGCAATGATTCGGTGGGTCGTATTCAGTTCCGACCCGACCCGTGAAAAGGAGGCACTCGGGAGCGCCAATGAATTTCTGACGGGTGCACGGGAGAAGGAAATTATCATTAAAAATTTCAGAAACAGTTATTTTCCATATATCGCATTGGAAATAAAAGAATATTTCGAGGAAATGAAGAACTTCTTCAATCCGGACCTCATATTCACCCATTATCGTGACGACCTTCATCAGGATCATCGACTGATATCGGATCTGACATGGAATACATTCCGGAACCATTTCATCCTGGAATACGAAATCCCGAAATACGACGGTGATTTCGGTTCGCCGAATTACTATGTTCGCTTGAGCGATGGAATATGCCGGGAAAAAATCGGTATCCTTCAGAAATGGTTCTGCAGTCAGTCGGAAAAGCATTGGTTTTCAGAAGACACGTTTCTTGCCGTCCTTAGAATACGAGGAATGGAGTCCGGGTCGCGGGAGAAATATGCCGAAGGGTTTTATTCCCGGAAATTTGTCATTCCAGCGCCTGAATGATCCCGAAAAAAGGCGGTCGCGGGAAACCGGCGCGATGAGGAGGTCGTGGCGCGCGTCGCCTCCGACACGGCAAACCGTCCCCTTCCTTCCGAAAACCGGTAACTGATCACGGGGTCGAACCTGTTGTATGCCCTCGGCTACGAACCGAGGGACGGAAGCCCCGGTCGCAGGAATCCCAGGAATTCACGGATAAAACCCCTCCAATGAAAAACGAAGAGGAATAGGCAATGTGCGGGATCGCCGGCGTGTTCAGGCCGGGGCATGGGCCCCCTTCCGAGATTCTCTTGCGCAGAATGCTCTCCCTTTTACGCCACCGTGGACCGGACGAGTTCGGGATATTTCTTGATCCCTCCATAGGGTTGGCGCACGCGCGGTTGAGCATCATCGACCTTTCGACAGGGCAGCAGCCGATGTGCAATGAAGACGGCTCGTTGTGGATCGTCTTCAACGGGGAGATCTTCAATTACATCGAGTTGCGGGAGGCCTTGGTATCCCGCGGACATCGGTTTCGTACGATGTCCGATACGGAAGTGATTCTTCACTTATACGAGGAAAAAAAGGGTGGCGCGCTCGATGAACTGAACGGGCAGTTCGCCTTCGCGATATGGGACAACAACCGCAAGGAACTCTTCCTCGCGCGGGACCGGATCGGGATCCGCCCGCTGTTCTACGCACGGGCAGGAAACGACTGGGTGTTCGGATCCGAGGTGAAAGCCATCCTCGCCCACCCCGGGGTGACACGCGGAATCGACCCCGTTGCCTTGGACGACATCTTCACGTTCTGGCTGCCTCTGTCGCCGCGGACCGTCTTCGAGGGGATATCCGAGGTGCCTCCCGCACATTCCCTCACGATCAATGAACATGGGGCCAGTCTCGCCCGATATTGGGACCTGCCGGAGGAAACGGACCCGCGGGGCCGCCACGGCGAGTCCTATTATGCGGAGGGATTGCGGGAGTTGATGGTGGATTCCACGCGGCTTCAGCTGCGGGCCGACGTTCCCGTCGGGGCGTATCTCAGCGGGGGACTCGATTCTTCGGTCATCGCAAGCCTGATCCGGAATTTCACTCCGAATCCGCTTCGAACGTTCTCGATTCGTTTCGAGGATCCCGAATTCGATGAAAGTGAAAAGCAGAAGATCATGTCGGACTACCTCGGGACGGATCACAGCGACTTCACCTGCGGCTATGGGGATATCGCCGAGGCATTCCCCAAAGTGATCTGGCACACGGAATCCCCCATCCTGCGGACCGCCCCTGTGCCGCTTTTCCTGCTCTCCCGTCTGGTTCGGGACAATTCGTACAAGGTCGTTCTCACGGGGGAAGGAGCCGACGAGATCCTCGCGGGCTACGATCTGTTCAAGGAAGCAAAGGTCCGGCGTTTCATGGAGGCGTCGCCGGAATCGAGGATGCGGCCTCTCCTCCTCAATAAATTGTACCCGTATCTGCAAAACTCGCCTACGCGGTCCGTCGCATACGCGAAGGCCTTCTTCGGCGCGCCGATCACCCCCTTCTCGAAAGAGTTCCACTCCCACGCCCCTCGCTGGAACATGACCTCCATGATCAAGGCCTTCTACTCCAGGGATCTGCGGGAGGAGGTCGGTTCGTCGTCTCCCTCCGAGAGGGTCGCACGTCTGTTCCGGGGAGGGGAGCGGTCGAAGCGGCTGGATCCGTTGACCTGGTCGCAGGAAATCGAAATAAAAACCCTCCTCCCGAGTTACCTGCTTTCCTCGCAGGGGGACCGGATGCTGATGGGGAACTCGGTGGAAGGTCGTTTCCCGTTTCTCGACCACAGGGTGGTCGAGTTCGCAATGAGGATTCCACCGGGCATCCGCATGAAGGGCCTCACCGAGAAATACGTCCTCCGGAAGAGCATGGAAGGCCTTCTGCCCAGGGAGATCAACCGGATGGTGAAGCAGCCGTACCGGGCCCCCGACGCGAAGAGTTTTTTCGACATCGCCGGCGGCGAATTGGCGCGGGAGATGCTTTCCCAAGATTGCATCTCAAGAAAAGGGTTCTTCGATCCGATACATACGGAGAGGCTGGTGAAAAAATGCCGCGGGAACCCGGCGACAGGGTTCAAGGACAACATGGCCTTTATCGGAATCCTGTCCACGCAGATCCTGGACCAGCTGTTCATCCGGGATTTCCATCCCGGCGAGGAAATCCCGGCCGACCGCGTCCGAATCGCGAGGCCCGGGAAAGCGGTTTGAAATAAGTCTGGAGGGATACACCAATGGACGTGGTCATGGAGGTTCGAAGCTTTGTCGTGGAAAACTTCCTGTTCGGGGATACGACGGTACCGCTGGGGGAAGACGATTCCCTCTTGCAGAAGGGACTGATCGACTCCACGGGAATCCTCGAGGTCGTTTCCTTCGTCGAGGAGAAGTTCGGGATCGCCGTGGAGGACGACGAACTGGTGCCGGATAATCTCGATTCGATCGGCGCAATCGCAAAATATGTCATGCGGAAACAGGGGGCCAAAGTCTGACATGTTCAGCCCGACGCTCGTACATGAATGCCTGAGGAAGACATCGCGGCAATTCCCGGAGAAGGTGGCGTTGGCGAGCGGAGAGGAGAGGATGAGCTACCGGGTACTCGACCGCCGGTCCGACGTACTGGCGGACGGCCTGATCCGTTCGGGTGTCCGTCGCCACGACCGGGTGGTGATATTCCTGGATTCCTACATCGAGTCGGTGGTCTCCCTCTACGGGATCCTGAAAGCGGGCGGAGTCTTCGTCATGCTGAACGGCTCGCTGAAGTCGAAAAAACTCGCCTACATCCTCAAGGATTCCGGGGCCACCACCCTGATCACTCATGCGGCCAAGGCCCGGGTGGTTCGGGAAGCCCTGGAAGAGGTGCCGAACTTCCGTCACACCGTATGGGTTGGCGCTGGGAAATCGTTTCCGGAGACTTCGTGCGCCTTCAACCAGGACTGGGGAGCCTTCTTCCAGGATCAGGACGCCCCCGGTGGGATCCCCGCAGCGGTGGCCGCGATCCGGAACATCGACCAGGATCTGGCCGCCCTGATCTACACCAGCGGATCGACCGGCGAGCCGAAGGGAGTGATCTCTTCCCATCACAATATGGTTTCCGCCGCACGCAGCATCATCCAGTACCTCGGGAACACCCCGGACGACATCATCGTCGATGTTCTCCCCCTTTCGTTCGATTACGGGTTGTACCAGGTCATCATGAGCGCGATGTTCGGCGGCACCGTGGTCTTCGAGTCGTTCGTGTTTCCCGTCAAGGTGTTGCAATGCATCGGAAGGGAGAGGGTGACAGGTTTCCCCATCGTCCCGACGATCGCGGCGTTCCTGCTGAAGCTGGAGAACCTGTCCCAATTCGATCTCTCTTCCCTGCGGTACATGACGAACACGGGTGCCGCCCTGCCCACGGAGCATATTCGCCGCCTCAGGACACTTATCCCGACGGTCAAGCTCTTCTCCATGTTCGGTTTGACCGAAAGCAAGAGGACTCTGTATCTGCCTCCGGATGAGATAGACCGCCGTCCCGGTTCGGTGGGGAAGGCGATCCCGAATTGCGAAGTGTTCGTCGTGGACGAAAACGGGAAGGAGGTTCCCGCGGGGGAGACGGGCGAGCTTGTCATACGAGGTTCCAACGTGATGCGGGGCTACTGGAATGCCCCGGAGCTCACGGCGATGACGTACAGGCCCGGAATCCTGCCAGGCGAGACGCTCCTCCATTCGGGTGACGTGTTCAAGAGGGACGAAGAGGGATTCCTCTATTTCCTGGGGCGGAAGGATGACCAGATCAAGACGAAGGGAGAGCGGGTAAGCCCGAAGGAGGTCGAGAACACCCTGAGCGAGATGAAGGGGGTGTCCGAGGTGGCCGTTATCGGTATCCCGGATGCCATGCTGGGAAGCGCGATCAAGGCGTTCATTGTTCCGTCGCCGGGAACATCGCTGACCGAAAAGGACGTGTTGAAGTATTGTACCGATCACATGGAAACGTTCATGGTCCCCAAATATGTATCGTTCCTGGCGGAGCTTCCGAAAACACCGAACGGAAAGATCGACAAGAAATCGTTGAAGACGCTCGATTGAGGTCGACGAAACCGGTCGCGGCACTTCTCGTCGCCCTCGCGAAAAGACTTCTCGGGAAGAAAGATATGAACATCGGGCGGAGCGAACTGAACGAGCGGATCAGGAAGGAATATTCGGGGAGCGACCCGATCTTCGATCTCGCGGCGATTGAATCCACTTCTCCCACGGGGGAATCCGTCACATTTACGTACAAGGGGAGAAACTACCCGTGCATGTACCCAGGATACACCAGCGATGGGGGAGATTTGAACGGGGAAGGGAAACGTATCGCTGCGGAGGGGTTGCTCCAACTGCTTTCCCGCAACGCGCGATGAATTCCCTTCTTCGTGTCGTACGTAAGGTCGATCCGGCCACCACAAAGGGGGGGGCGGCGAAATCATCTCCCATGTTGGGAAATAATTTATCCATTATTTCTGGTTATTGTTTCTGTGAGGAAAATAAATCGCCATTTTCTTTCATATGAAATCAGTAATTTACGGTTTTTCCGGAATGGAACGCTTTTTGCGTAATAAAATATCGTATTGTTTGATTTGAAATGGTCTCTGACGGAAGTTCGGCCCGTAACGGGCGGATAAGGCATCTGAAGACGGAAGAAAGGGCCGGAGATTGATCAACATCATCGGGAATCACCCAGCGGACTGCGACACATCTTTCTGCAATTCCTGGATGGAGATGACCACGGCCGAAATCGTAAGGAAAAGGACCGCCGCATCAGGAAATATTCCCGATGCGGTATCTTTGTGGCTTTCCGTGTCGGAAGACAAACTATGGGATCGGTCGGTTTCCGCTCTGTCGGGCGGATTCGACCCGCGGAGGTGAGTTCGATGGCAAGGCGTCGGAACGGATATGCTCAATGGGTGCCGGTTATTACCTTCCTCCTCTTGCTGCTCGGATGCGGGGGGGGTGGAGGTGGAGGGGATGCAACCAACGGTTCGACTCCGGTTACCGAGGTGGCTCCTGCAACTGCAATAAGTATGAATGATGCGATATTAAACGGTACCGTGATTCCGAACGGACTTGCGACGAACGCATGGTTCGAGTGGGGTACGGATTCGGCACTTTCCACTTTCACGAGCACGCCATCCCAGCCAAAAGGTTCAGGACTGAGCATTGTATCGGTTTCCGCTCAGATCACCGGGCTTGTGGGGAACACCCAATATTACTTCCGTGTCCGTGCGTCTAATGATAAAGGGGGGACGGAGAGTTCCATCACAAGTTTTACCACGTCATCTCCCGGTGCCGCTCCGGCGGTCACGACCAGTGCCGCGACGTCGGTTGGGACAAGCACGTCCACCCTGAACGGCAACGTAACAGCAAACGGTCTGGCGACGAATGCCTGGTTTGAGTGGGGCACAGACCCGAATCTTGCTTCTCCCAGCAGTACACCGCTCCAGTCCGCAGGTTCCGGTACGACCAGCGTGTCGGTCAACGCGGCCCTAACGGGACTGACCACCGGGGCCACGTATTACTACCGGGTTGCGGCCAGCAACGGTTCCGGGACGACCAGGGGAAGCATCATCTTCAGCTTTGTTCCAGGTGCCGCTCCGGCGGTCACGACCCTTGCCGCGACATCGGTCGGTGCAACCACGGCCACCCTGAACGGCAACGTAACAGCAAACGGTCTGGCGACGAATGCCTGGTTTGAGTGGGGTACAGACCCGGGTCTTGCTTCTCCCACCAGTACGTCGAGCCAGCCGATCGGCTCCGGTACCACCAGCGTGTCGGTCAACGCGGCTCTGACGGGACTGACCACCGGGACCACGTATTACTACCGGGTTGCGGCCAGCAACGGTTCCGGGACGACCAGGGGAAGCATCTTGATCTTTCTTCCAGGCGCGGCTCCGGCGGTCACGACCCTTGCCGCGACATCGGTCGGTGCAACCACGGCCACCCTGAACGGCAACGTAACAGCAAACGGTCTGGCGACGAATGCCTGGTTTGAGTGGGGTACAGACCCGGGTCTTGCTTCTCCCA
>JACZKY010063503.1_pt1 | contig 14442 bp, 15 predicted proteins | sample 8237611 | NCBI WGS metagenome assembly JACZKY01 (sample SAMN16148055, study PRJNA663545) | marine sediment metagenome | biome: sediments and biomass from bioreactor inoculated with such sediments; feature: coastal sediments; material: methane- and iron-fed bioreactor; isolation source: Bothnian...
CAAAGCTGATTTGCCTCGAAGGTGCTCGCAAATCGAGGATCGAGTGTAATCGAGCGGCTCGAGGCGCAGCCTTGATTCCACCTGGCACGACCCTTGCGTTCAGAGAGTCGTAAGAGCGGGCGGTGCCACCAACAATTTCGAGGCAAGGCTTGGGGGATGGTAAAACTTGAAAAATCGGAAGGCCTGGCGACCATCACGCTGGCGCGCCCCGAGAAGCTAAACGCACTGTCATCATCGATGCGAGCCACCCTTGGAGAGTACATCTCCGAGGTATCAGACGATCCCGATATCCGCGTCGTCCTCATCCGTGGTGAAGGACCGGCGTTTTGCGCCGGGGCCGATCTGACCGACGCACCATCGACCCCGCTCGCATGGCGAGAACGGATCCTTCTCGCTCAAAAGCATCATGTCGCAATCGCACGGATGCCGAAGCCGGTCATTGCGGCTGTTCAGGGTGTCGCCGTGGGCGGCGGCGCCTCACTCGCCTTGGCTGCCGACATACTCGTCATGGCAGACAATGCGAAGCTGGTCTTCCCTTTCGTTCGCTTGGGGCTGGTCCCCGATGGCGGCGCCGCCTATCTGCTTCAAGCGAAGCTGCACGCTGCGCTTGCCCTGGATGTTCTGCTTTCGGGAGGAACGGTCACTGCCGACGAGGCCTCGCGGCTGGGGCTTTCCCGGCGCGTCGTACCGGCGAACCAACTCGATACCGCCGGCAACTCACTGGCGACCGACCTGCTGGCGCTTCCATCCGAAGCCCTGATGCTGACGAAATCACTCTGCTCGCAGTACTGGGCGACCGGGCTCCAAGGTGCGCTCAGCCATGAAGCGGATGCCTTCGCTCTTGCATCAACTACCAAGGGGCATCAGCAGGCGCTCGAAAAATTCGTGAAGAGAACTGCAAACTAAGGGACTGGCTGATGCTTAGCGAGGAAACGTTAGCGGGGCGCGTCGCATTCATAACAGGCGGCGGCGGCGGGATCGGCCTTGAGATCGCAGCATGCTACGCGCGCCTCGGCGCCTCTGTCGCAATCGCGGGGCGTAGCGAGGACCGACTGCGATCCGCGGTCGAACAGCTCGGCGAAGAAGGGCTGAAGATCACTACCTATCGTGCTGACGTACGCAACTACGACGAACTGAAGGCCGCCATCGATGCAACTGCTAACAGCCTCGGCGGATTCGATATCCTGATCAACAACGCCGCCGGCAATTTCTACTGCCCGACCGCTGGGTTATCACCGAACGGCTGGCGCACCGTGATCGACATCGACCTGAACGGCACGTTTTACGGTTGCCATGCCGCCTACGAGCACCTGAAGCGCTCGCGATTCGGCGGATCGATCATCAGCATCATCACAATGCTCGGAGTTTCCGGGTGGCCAGGCGCAGCGCATGCAGGAGCGGCCAAGGCCGGCATCCTGTCGTTATCGCGAACACTGGCCGTTGAATGGGGCGACGACAACATCCGCGTGAACACGATATCTCCCGGGCCGATCGGTGACACTGAAGGCGTGAAGCGCCTTTATATAGATACGGGGCGAGACGATATTGAACGACGCAAGACTGCACTCGGACGCTTCGGCCGCAAGCAGGACGTCGCGAATGCCGCGGCATTCCTGGCTTCGGACCTGGCAGCCTACGTGACTGGCGAAAACCTGATTGTCGACGGTGGCCGTTGGCTCAAATACGTGGCCGCGTGAATCCAACCTGAGTTGTGTGAGGAGAAGGTATGAGTGAATCATTACCCAGTCCAACGGTCAACGCGGACTCTGCACCGTACTGGAATGCGGCGCGAGAGGGGAAGCTACTGATTCGCAAGTGTCGCGAGTGCAGTGAAATCCACTTCATGCCTCGATATCTCTGCCCAAAATGCTGGTCGGCAGATCTGGACTGGATCGAAGCGAGCGGCAAGGGCGTGGTTCACAGCTTCAGCGTCGTTCGACGGGCACCGATGGCCGCATTCGCAGAGCGGGTTCCCTACGTTGTCGCGCTGATCGATCTAGAAGAGGGACCGAGGATGATGGCAAATATTATTGGTGATAACGCGCTTGAAACGCGCATCGGTGACGCAGTTCATCTCTGCTTCGAGGACCGCGGCGAGGGCGCGAAGATCCCTCAGTTCACTAAAAGGGTTTAAACCGTGGATTTCGAACCGACAGAGGAGCAGAGACTTCTTCGGGAAGCCGTCGAACGCTTCATGCGCGTGCACTGCCCGTCCGAGAAAGTCCGGCGATGGGACGACGAGGGCGTATTCCCAGAGACGCTCTACTCCGCGATGGCCGAGGCAGGCTTCCTGTCGATGGTGGTGCCGCTCGAATACGGCGGGATGGGAAGCCCTATGTCGGACTGCATCATCCTCTTCGAAGAAGTATCCCGCCTAAGTGTCGACTTCGGGACGCGCATAGCGTTACAAGCGTGGGGCACTCTGATCCTGGCAGAATTCGCGAGCAAGGAGATCAAGCAGGAATTTCTGCCCCGGGTCGGTGCTGGCCAAGTGAAGCTATCGTTCAGCCTGACCGAGCCGCAATCAGGGTCGGACGCGGCATCGCTGACCACGCACGCGCGGCGCGACGGCAGTGACTGGATCATCAGCGGGCAGAAGCTTTTCTCGAGCGGTGCCGACGCAGCCGACAACACGATGATCGTCGCCGTAAGAACCAGCAAGGGCGCCAGACGGCACGAGGGGTTATCCCTGTTTCTGGTGCCGAACAATGCGCAGGGGGTCACGCTACGCCGTTTGGATGTAATCGGCCGTCGGATACTCGGTCTGAATGAGGTCTTCTTCGACGAAGTCCGGATCTCTTCACGTTATCTTATCGGCGACGAGGGGCACGGATGGAAGTACATCGGACGCCATCTCGAACGCGAGCGCATCACTCTTGCAGCGAACTACCTCGGCAGCGCTCGCAACGCACTGGAAGATGCCACGCGCTACGCCAAGGAGCGAGAACAGTTCGGGCAAGCCATCGGCAGATTCCAATCCATCGCACACATGCTCGCTGACATGGCCACCGATGTCGAGGCAGGGCGCTGGCTGACCTACATGGCGGCATGGCGTTACGACCGCGGTCTTCCATGTCGGAAGGAAGCCAGCATGGCGAAGCTCTTTGTTTCCGAGATGCTTCAGCGGGTGACCGCCCAGGGGATGCAGATCCTCGGTGGCCATGCCTACACGAAAGATCATGATATGCAGCGTCACTGGCGCGATGCACGAAACGCCACTATTGGTGGTGGTACCTCTCAAGTGCAACGCCAACTGATCGCGCGGGAACTCGGATTGTGAACCATCCGATCCATTCCATCGGAGAATCACAGGCGCTGTTCGAGCATCGAGATGCCTAGGCGGATGTCAACCCGCTCATCCTGGCCGAAACTGCAAATGCTATCGCCGATGCATTAACGGTCGTCGACAAATTAGGAGACAAAAGTGACGATTGACGGAACGCTTCGGAACAAAGTTGCAGTTGTAGGCGTTGGCGAGTCCGATATCGGCAAGGTTCCCGGCATGAGCGGCTTGGGGTTGAATGCGCAAGCGGCCAAGCGAGCGCTCGACGATTCAGGCTTGGCATTGTCCGATATAGATGGGGTGCTGACGGCGTACTCGTTTACTGAGCCCTATTTTATGCTGGGCACAGTACTGTGCGAGTACCTCGGGATAAAACCACGTTACAACGCCTCACTCGTCGTTGGCGGCGCCACGCCGGCGGTGATGCTGAAGCACGCAGCCGAAGCGATCGCAGCGGGACAATGTAACACCGTGCTGATCTGCGCCGGGGAAAACCGAGCCACCGGGCAGACGCGGGATCAGGCCGTCGCTGCGCTGATGGCCGTTGGCCACCCGTACTTCGAGAAACCATATGGACCGTCGATTCCCAGCTTTTACGCCATGATTGCCAACCGGCACATGAAAGAGTTCGGAACCACGGAAGAACAACTCGCTTCAGTCGCGGTGACGACGCGCTACCACGCGTCGCTGCATCCGAATGCGCATATGCGCAAGCCACTGACGATAGACGAGGTTCTGTCTTCCAAGCCAATTGCCGATCCATTGAAGATGCTTGATTGCTGCCTGCTATCAGACGCAGGCGGGGCGCTCATCGTCACTTCGGCCGAGCGAGCGCGCGATCTGCGCAGCAAACCGGCGTATCTGGCGGGAATCGGCGAGTTTCACACGCACGAGCACATCATGTGTGCGCCCAGCCTAACCGAGTTCGGCGCGACTGAATCAAGTCGGACTGCGTATCGAATGGCAGGACTAGGCCCTCAGGATATCGACGTCGCCCAGCTTTATGACTGTTTCTCGATCGTGCCAATCCTTGAGCTCGAGGAACTAGGCTTCTGCAAGCGCGGTGAGGGTGGTAATTTTTATGAGGAAGGCCATTCCCGTCTCGGTGGACGCCTTCCGGTCAACACACACGGCGGGATGCTCTCTCATGCGCATGCAGGTGCTGCAGGCGGGCTATTCGGAATCGTCGAGGCGGTCCGGCAGTTGCGCGGCGACCAGGGCCCGCGGCAGGTCAAAGGAGCCGAGGTTGCCCTGGTACACAACGAGGGAGGAATTCTCTCGTCCCACTGCACATTGATCCTTACGAATGACCGACGCTAGCCGACGCAACAAAGGAGACTAAGCAATGACTGGACGCATCGTACGAGGCCGCTATTTCGAGGATTTCGAGGTCGGGTCGACGTTCGAAACACCTGCACGGACCATTACTCAGACCGACATCATTAACTTTGCCTGTCTGTCAGGTGATTTCAATGAGGTTCATACCAACTTCGAGTATTGCAAGGAAAGCGGCTTCGGAGAGCCGATCGCTCATGGGCCGTTGGTGTATGCAGTGGCTGCCGGTCTGCAGTATGCGAGCGGCGTGAACGATGGCACGTTAATCGCGCTGCTACAGATCGATGGATGGCGGATGCTTGAACCTGTTAAGCACGGCGACACGATTCGCATGATTACTGAAGTACTGGAGAAAAGGGAATCGAGCAAGATCGATCGTGGGATCATCACCTTCCAGAGACGCATTGCCAAACAGAACGGCAACATCGCTCAGGAGCTAACCGCAAAGATGCTCTATCGACGTCGGCCGAAGTAGAGTCGACCGATCTTGTCGTGTCGGCGCGCGGCCGGCAGGAAGGCAATCGACAAAGGTTTCCTTCGGGCCTCGACAGAGACACGGGAACATGAGTTCGGCCCTCGTCTGCTTTATAGGGACATTCCAGGGAGGCAAATCAGTGAAGTACCTGCACAGAGGGATCGAGATCCTGACTTCTGTCACGTTGGCGGTGGCCGGGCTGGCACTACTGTCGATGATGATTGTCGTCGTTCTCGACGTGTCGCTGAAGTATCTGCTTAACCAGCCGGTTCCCGGAACTCTGGAGATGGTGTCCTACTACTTCATGGCCGCCTGCGCCTTCCTTCCATTCGCCTTCGTCCAGAAGAAAGAGGAGCACATCACGATGACGCTGGCGACCGACTGGTTGGGCGAGAATGCGCTGCGCATCCTGGTCGGGATCGTTTCGCTCGCAGGAGCAGCCTACATGTTCCTTTTCGCCTGGAGCGCTGCTATTGAAGCGATAGACATGACTTCGATCGGCGAATCCACGAGTGCAATCTATTTCGATATCAGCATCTGGCCGGCGAGATGGGCCGTGCCGATTGGCACTGGCTTGATGGGTCTGTGGATGTTGCATCAGGGCGTCAGTCGATTGGCCGGAGGCCGGAATGCCTGAGTTGTCATCGCTCGCAATCGGCTATCTCGGACTTGCTCTGCTGGTCCTTCTGATGGCGCTGAGAATTCCTGTCGGCATCGCGATCGGAATGGTGTCCATCGGGGGCATCGCCATGCTGCGAGGGCCTGGCGCCGCGGTAGCCGCCCTAGCCGGCCTACCTTTCGAGTTCGCAGCTCACTGGACGTTGTCAGCCGTACCGATGTTTCTGCTGATGGGGTCTGTCGCTTTCCACAGCGGCATGACTTCCGAGCTCTTTAACGCTGCGCGCCTGTGGCTTGGCTCGCTGCCGGGAGGTTTGGCTGTCGCCACAAACTTTGCGTCCGCAGGGTTCGCTACTGTTTCAGGCTCAAGTCTCGCAACCTCTGCAGCAATGGGAAGAATCGCGATTCCGGAGATGCTCAGAGCGCGCTACGATCCCGGTCTGGCCGCCGGCGTCGTGGCGGCGAGCGGAACTCTCGGCTCGATGATTCCACCCAGCATTCTGTTCATTGTCTACGGGGTTTTCACCGAGCAGCCGATCGGAAAACTGCTAATCGCAGGAATTCTTCCCGGTCTGCTTACTGCATTCGTATATGCATCGATGATCGTGGGGCGTTGTAAGCTGAATCCTCAGCTTGCGCCGGTTCCCGTTGATCGTGCGAGCTGGGGTGAGCGAATCGCCATCCTTGCAAAGGTCTGGCCGGTGCCGGTGCTGGTACTCGGCGTCATCGGAAGTCTGTACGGCGGGATCGCCACGACTACCGAAGCTGCAGCCATCGGTGCATTTCTGACCTGCGTCATCGCAGCCGCTCGCATGCGACTGACGCTGCCTGTGTTGAAGAGCAGCGTCATCGAGGCACTTGCTGGCACAGCATCGATTTTCTTCGTCGCCATCGGAGCCATTCTGCTAACGCGCTTTCTGGCGTTGAGCGGCGTGCCCGTTCATCTCGCCGCGCTGATGGGTGATTGGGTTAGCGACCCACTGCTGGTCGTTCTGGGTGCATCGCTGATCTATCTGTTCCTCGGCATGTTTCTGGATCCCATTGGTTTGATGCTCGTGACACTTCCGGTACTGATGCCGATGTTCCGGGCGCTGGACCTGGATTTGATATGGATCGGAGTGCTGGTGATCAAGTATCTCGAGATCGGCCTGCTTACTCCACCAGTCGGCCTTAGTGCCTATGTCGTGAGTAGCGTCGTAGGCAAGCAGATTCCGCTGGCCACGATTTTCAAGGGCTTGATCTGGTTCCTCGCTGCGGAGGTTGTGATCGTAACGCTGTTGATCGCATACCCTCAGATCAGCCTCTTCCTGCCTAGTTTGATGACATAACCCCGACCTCACCTGTGCGAACAAAAGGAGACATCCGATGCTTTTGAAGACCGCCATAGTCGCGCTCGCCGCCGCTGTCTTTATAACCACTGCCCCTCCGCCGGCGCATGCGCAATCGAAGCCATTGGTCTACTCGAACTACCTACCGCCGACACACGCCACCAATCGCTACGCATTCGAGCCGCTGTTCAACGTCGTCGAAAAGGAAACGAAGGGCTCTCTCAAGATCGAGTTGCACCCTGGCGGAGTTCTGGTCGGAGGCAAGGGGACAGCCTCGGCAATACGGGATGGGCTAGTAGATGGAGGCTTCATCGTAAGCCTCTATCATCAGAACGAGATCCCGCTGAACACGCTGCTGAGCGATCTCGCGCTATTAGCCGAGGATCCGCTGGTCACGATGGGAGCGGTTAACGAGACAGTATTGCTCGACTGCCAGGAATGCCTGCAGGAGTACCAGAAGTACAAGACCGTGTACATGGGCGCTTACTCGACGACCCCATACGTCATGATGTGCAAGAAGCCGGTTTCGAGCCTCGCGGACCTTAAGGGTTTGAAGATGCGCGCAGCGGGGACCGTCTACGGACGATTGGCGGCAGAGCTGGGAGGCGTTCCCGTCAATATCCCCAATGCCGAGTCCTACGAGGCACTGGAACGAGGTCAGCTCGACTGCGTGATTGGCGCACTTTCGTGGATGCAGACGCTGTCGCTATGGGATGTCGCTAAGAACGCGATCGACCTCCCTATGGGCGCGTACTTCGGCGGCGCATTCCTTGCCTTCAATGAACGAAGCTGGAAGGGAATCAAGGAGTCGGATCGGAAGGTTTTCGCCCATCACGTTCCCGCTGCGCTAGCGGCACTAGCTGTCGGCTACGTCAAGGACGACGAGGACGTGAAGAGCCAATCGCGGCTGAAGGGCGTTGAAATCCGGCCAGCGGGCGAGTCCTTGAAGAAGATGCTCGAGGAATATCGCAAATCGGAGATCCAGAGCGCCGTCGAGGCAGCGAAGAAACGCGGCGTGAAGAATCCGGAGCCGTTGGCACGCGCCTTCGTCGAAAAGCTGAAGAAATGGGAGGCGATTGTCGCCGAAACCGGTACTGACCAGGCGAAGTTCGAGCAAGCTCTGCGTCGGGAGATCTACGACAAGGTCAGCTTCTGATGAAGGGCGTTACCCCTCCTCCGTACTCCGGTCTGAAGGTACTAGACCTGAGCCAGGGAATCGCGGGCCCGTATTGCGCTGAGATCCTTCTGCAGAACGGCGCGACCGTCACCAAGGTCGAGCCGCCTGCCGGGGACTGGAGCCGCGGTATAGGGCTCGCAATCAATGGCCTCACTGCGCTAACCGTGGCGAACAATCTCGGCAAGCGCTCGATATGTATCGACGGTAGTCATCCGGAAGGAAGCAAGTTGATCCGGCGCCTTGCTCTCGACGCGGATATCCTCGTCGAGAGCTTCCGGCCAGGAGTCATGGACCGCCTGGGGCTTTCCTACGACTCGCTCGCACTGGCCAATCCGGGCCTAATCTACGTCTCTGTGACTGGATTTGGTCCGGATGGCCCCTATGCAGATCGCCCCGCTTCCGACTCGACGCTGCAGGCTCTCAGTGGCTTGATGGTCGCGAATAAAGATGAGCACGGCCATCCGCGCAAGGTCGGATTCCTAGTCGTCGATGTCATGACCGGGGTGTTCGCGGCGCACGCAACCGCGGCGGCGCTGTATCGTCGCGCAATGCAGGGGCAAGGCGATCACGTGCACGTCTCGTTGCTCGAGGCAGCCGCCGCGATGCAGGGAACATCGATTGTCGACCGCGTGCTCAATGGCTCGAATCCGGCTCGGCCGGTCAGCGTGCCAGCCGGCACGTTCAGAACCCGAGACGGCTTTGTCAACGTCACCTCGCTGCATGACAAAATGTTCGCCGGCTTGTGCCGAGCGACGGAGAAGCTCGAATGGCTCGACGATCCTCGACTCTTCAATAGCGAATCACGATTCGCGCATGCGGCGGAGATCAATGCCGCGCTCGAGCGGACTTTCCGGACCATGAACACCAAGCACTGGCTTGAGGTGCTTCGACAGAATGGCGTCGTCTGCGGCCCCGTGCATGGCTACGACGAGTTCCTACAGGATGAACAGGTCAAGCATGCTGCGATCTTCGAGCGTGTTCCGCAGTTCACCGAACAAGACGTACCCGTACCACGGGTTCCCGGTACATCTCGTGAAAACACGCTACGCGCTGCCCCGCGCGCCGGGGCGGATGAAGCAGCGGTGCTAGCCGATCTCGGCCTCACCGAGGCCGAGATCGCCGCAGTGCATGAGTCAGGTGCGCTCGTCAGTACGCGAGGTGATGGAGCAGGGCCACCTGATCATACGACCAAGCCCGCATGATGAATGCTCCGTCTAGTCGAAAGCAGCCTCTCGCCGGTGTTCGGATTCTCGACTTCAGCAACCTGCTGCCAGGCCCGATGGCGACATTGATCCTGCAGGAGGCAGGAGCCGAAGTACTGAAGATTGAGCGCCCGCAGGGAGGCGATGAGCTTCGTAACGGCACGCCGAAATGGGGAGAGACCCAAACCAGCCTCAGCTTTGCGTTGCTGAACACCGGCAAACGAAGCATCTCCGTGGACCTGAAGTCCACGACAGCTCGCGAGTTGCTTGTGCCCTTGCTATGTGAAGCCGACGTGCTTGTCGAGCAATTTCGCCCGGGAGTGATGGAGCGCCTGGGACTCGGGTACGATGCTGTCCGAAAGCTGAATCCGGCGATTGTCTATTGCTCGATCACGGGCTACGGGCAGGTCGGACCATCGTCACAAGTCGCTGGGCACGACTTAACCTACATGGCCGATGCCGGACTATTGTCGCTTGGCCAGATGAACGATAGCGTCCCGGCGCTGCCGCCCGTTCTCGTCGGTGACATCGGCGCCGGTTCCTTGCCCGCCGTCGTAAACATCCTGCTTGCGTTGCGCCAACGTGACCTGACAGGCGAAGGGTGCTGGCTCGATGTGTCGATCACTGACAATCTGCTCGCTTACCCGTATTCTGCCCTGGGGCAAGGGGCCGCACTCGGAAAGTGGCCAATACCCGGCAGGGAGCGCCTGACCGGAGGCACACCACGCTACCAAGTCTATCGTACCAGCGACGATAAGTGCTTGGCTGCCGCGCCACTGGAGCAACGATTCTGGGACATCTTCTGCGACGTGATTGAACTAGATTCACGATGGCGGGACGACGACAATGACCCTGACGGCACGTACGATGCCGTTGCGCAGATCATTCTGCAGAAGTCGAGCACATACTGGCAACAAGCGTTCGAGGGAAAGGATGCCTGCGTGACGCTCGTCAGCACACTTGAAGAAACGTTCGCGAATCCGCACTTTCGTTCGCGTAAGCTGTTTGCGCGGCAGTTACGATCTGGATCGGATTCAGCGCCCGCGCTCTCCGTTCCTCTGGATCGGCAGTTTCTCAGAGACCGAAGCGGAGAGACGTGTCCGCCGTTGGGCGAGGCCAATGCGTTGCTGGGAGGCCGAGACCATACATGATCACTCAAGTTCTCATCATGTCGTCGCATGACGACGCGATGCTCGTTGTCACATCGAATCGTTCTGAACAACGCAACGCGCCGCCTGTATGCTACGACCATCCGGGTTCCCAGAGGAACCAACCACAGCCGGCTTGCAAGGTCGGCATTGCGAGCATCACCATCGCCTTCGACGCGGCCCAGGCATCGTAGCGCCAGAACCGCACCTTACCTCGGTTTCACGCATTCACGCCGGAACAGCTCAGTAATTATCCGACACACTATGCCGGGCGTTCTAACGTCGCCTTCTCGCTTTTGAACGAGATGGCGTAGACGCCTTGACCCGATGCGATCACCGGGCCGTCACTGCTCACCCGCACGATAATCGAGGAGAAGTATAGCGACCGCCCACGCTTGATGACATCCGCCGAAGCGCGCAGCGTTCTCGCGGAATCGAAGTGCGCCGCCCGCATGAAATCGCAGTTCAACGAAACAGTCGCAGTGCGAGACGGCACTCCGGCCTTAGGCACTCCCGCCCACAATCCAGCCGCGTCGATGAGTGACATGATCACGCCACCATGAATCGTTCCATATCGATTGCACAAATGAGGCTTGATCGACAACTCGACAATTGCGCTGCCTTCGGGTGCCTCGAGATGCTTAAGGCCAATGACATCTCCGAAGTGACTCGCCCGTATGCAGTCATCTTGCAGTGAAGGGTTTTCCGGAATCTGAGCTGAGTTGTCCACGCGTGTTCACCTTGATTCACCACAGCTGCGCTAGCCCACGCGAATGCCGTGATCGAGGCAAAAAGCCATGTCGATCATGAGACACCCCTGTGATGCTCCCGTTGTCTGGCCTTCTGCCTGGAGCGTGCGGTACCGCCCAAATAGAGAGCCGACAAGTTTGCCGGGCGCCTAAAGACCCATCTGCTTCGCGATCACGGTCCGCATGATCTCACTCGTGCCGCCACCGATCGGACCAACCCGGCTGTCACGGAAATACATCTGCATCTCGTGATCAGTCATATAGCCGGCGCCGCCCATGATCTGTAAACCCATGTCGGCGCATCGCACGTTGTTCTCGGTAGCCTGCACCTTAAGCATCGCCGTGTGCATCGTCGGGTTTTCTCCGGCATCCAGCATGTCAGCGACCCTGTAAAGCATAGCTCGCGACGTCTCGGACATCATCTGCATATCGGCGAACTTGTGTGCTATCGCCTGATAGCTCGTGATCGGCGCTCCAAATTGCCGGCGATCTCTGGCGAAGTCAGCAGCGTAATCGATGATTCGCGCCATATTGCCGCAAGCGGATGCCGAGAGACAGAGTCGCTCCAGATTCAGCCCGCGCATCAGCGCACTCCAGCCAGCGTTCAGGCCTCCTAGAACACGATGGGCAGGGACGCGAACATTCTCGAAATAAACCTCATTGGTGTGAATCATTCGCCGGCCGAGTCCCTTCAGCGGTCGAATAGTGATTCCCGGAGACTTCGCGTCGGCGAGGAAAAGAGTGATCCCCTTGTGCCCCGCCTGGCTGTCCGTCTTGGTCGCGACGACCAGATGATCCGCAACGTGGGCACATGTAATGTAGACCTTCTGACCAGTGATGACATAGTGGTCACCGGCTTCTCTGGCCTGTGTTCTGATCGACGCCACGTCTGACCCCGTTTCCGGCTCGGTGATGCACAAAGCCAATCGGAGTTCTCCCTTGATCAGACGCGGCCGGATCTCCTGCTTCAGTTCAGGTGCACCACCATACCTTACTTGCATACCGCCGTAGATAGCTGTGGTCAACCATGCAGAAGCCAACTGGGCGTTGTGATAGGCAACCGTTTCAACGAAGACGGCAAGATCCTTGAAAGATCCGTTTGCTCCTCCGTACTCGGGTTCATGTGGCAGCCCGAGCCAACCTCCTTTCGCCAGCGCCTGATAAGCTTCAAAAGGAAATTCGTACTTCTCGTCGAGCTCTCGAACTCTCTCGCGAGGGAATACCTCGGCCAGCATCGGCAGGACATTCTCACGGATCATTCGTTGCTCTTCGGTCAGGCCGAATTCCGTATTCGTCATTACCGACATTGACAACCTCCTTGGCGCCGCGTCTCTCGCAGCTCGACTTAGCCATGCACATCTACGAAACAGACTCGGTGGCAACCAATTTGCCGGAGTTCGATTACCAACCTCCTTGATCCGCAGCTAGCCTTCCGAAGGCGCCAGATCGCGCCAAGCCTTGTAAGCGCTCGCTGTCATGGCCAAGCCAATCGGTCAGTACGGCCTCAGTGTGCTCACCTATTCGAGGAGCAGGAACGGGGTCGGCCAGTGGTGTGCCCGAGTAACGAATCGGCAACGAAACGTTCGGCACCCAGCCTAGCTCCGGATGCGGGATGCGTGTGACGATCTCGCGTTCCCGCACTTCCGCAGAACGAATCGCTTCGCCAACCGTTCGTACGACGCCGCACGGAACATTTGCCTTGCGCATGCGTTCCTGCCAATGTGACCAAGGCTGCCGCTCGAAAACCCGCTGCAGGATGCTGAAGATCTCGTCACGCTTGGCTAGACGGTCCTTGTTCGTCGCGTACGCGGGGTCAGTCGCCAGATGCGGAAGATCAACCACCTGGGTCAGCAGCCGCTGGAAGATCTGCGTGTTGCCGCTGTTGATCATGAAGGAACAATCGCTGGCCCGGAATACTCCCGAAGGACAGCTGTCCGGGCTGGTGTTACCCGGCCGCTGCGGCTCATCTCCGGAAAAAAGGTGCTGCAGCGGGGCATAGCCGGTCATAAAGACCGCGCTGTCGAACAGTGCCACTTCAATCGCCTGGCCCTCTCCCGTCCGCCCTCGTGCTACCAACGCACCTAGGATGGCGTTGCATGCCATCATTCCCGTGCTGATATCCATCACGGGTGAAAGGGCGCGCACCCCTTCCCTGTCGGGGTATCCGTTCATCGAGATAAAACCGCTCTCGGCTTGCGCAATCGGGTCGAAACCGAGGCGATCCGAGAACGCACCGCTGCGCCCATATGCGGACACAGAGCAGAAGATCAGTCCCTGATTGATCGTACGACAGCTCTCGTAATCGAGACCCAATCGTTCCATGACACCAGTCGAGAAATTCTCCACGACGACATCGGCCTTGGCGATTAGCGCGCGCGCCTGGGCAAGCCCCTCCGGCGACTTCAGATCCAATGCGATGCTGCGTTTGTTGCGGTTGGTCCAGAGAAACGGAGGGCCGGCTTCGAGCGTAGCTTCCATCGGCGGATACTGGCGGAAATCGTCACCTCTGCCAGGCGCTTCGACCTTGATCACATCGGCTCCCATATCCGCGATGATCATCGTCGCCAGGGGCCCGGCGATATAGTGTGTGAAGTCGACGACGCGTGTCCCCTTGAGAGGGAGATCGGCGCTCGGAGGACGGGGACGATACTCGGGAAAGTCCGCTTCGAGACGAGAAAATCGAGCGAGCGGTTCGGAGGCTTTCTGGATCATGTTGACGCTCATGCGACGGTAGGCGACTCATCGCCCTTGCCGGGATGCGGCGACGAAGTCCGCCGGGCGCTTCTCGACCGCGGCCGCAAGCCCCTCCTTGAACTCCGGGTGCGACATGGCAAGCGCCTGCCCCAAACCCTCGAAAGCGAACATGTCCGTAAGCGAAGTCTCGAAGCTACGGGCCATGAGGATCTTTGCGAGGCCCATCACTTCAGACGGGCCTTCCGCCAGCCGTTTCGCCTCCTCGAAGGCTGCCGTCCTGAGGTCGGCGTCGGGCGTTGCGCGATGCACCAAGCCCAACGCCTCGGCTTCGTCGGCGGTCATCGTCGCGCCCGTGAACAGAAAGTTCTTTGCGCGAGCCATACCGATCAGCCGAGGAAGGTGATACATCATCCCGATGTCCGGAATGGCGCCA
>JACZKY010057036.1_pt1 | contig 14410 bp, 2 predicted proteins | sample 8237611 | NCBI WGS metagenome assembly JACZKY01 (sample SAMN16148055, study PRJNA663545) | marine sediment metagenome | biome: sediments and biomass from bioreactor inoculated with such sediments; feature: coastal sediments; material: methane- and iron-fed bioreactor; isolation source: Bothnian...
AAAGGCTCTGTGGCACCAGCCAACGAGCTTCCAAATTCCCCATTTACAAATAATTCAGCACCCAATTATGGTGTTGGGTCGCCTGTATGTGTACAATGGCCCGACAGAATTCGTATTGCCAATGAAGAGTTTATCTTCGAACTATGGATTTATGTAGCAGTGGGCAATGGATTTGAATTCGTTCATTTCCACACCTGGACATTCCAGGATGATGACCTTCTAACAGCAGGTGGAGCCGATGGCGTGGTTGATTTCGTTCTTGGAAACTGTAATTATACCAGTACCGATCTGCAACTTGCACCTTATATGAATTTGCCTGCTACAGCTCAGGTAACAGTAGCTGCTGGTACCACTGCATACATAGATTTGGATATTTCAGCTGTAAACCCTGGTGATCTTCCTACTGGCCTGCAATCCGGCTGGTGTGGTGATGGATTAACTATTATTCAACTTGGCACTCATACAATGCATATCTACAGTTCGTTATATCCAGCATCATGGCCGGCTGGTATGCCTTTTACTGCCACAACTGTTAATAAGATAAATTGGTTGTTTAACAATCTGGTAACTTTTGGATTCCCCCAAATCACCGGTTATACCATCCCTTATAACGGTCCTTTGACACAAGATGAGGGAGAAATCCTTCAAGATGCAATCTGGCAGATCGTTCATGGTGTAGGTGCCGCTGGTGTCTCATTTTCAAACACTAACACAATCTTATCAACAGCTATGTCAACAGCTGCTTCCAGCCAGGGTGGTTTTTCGCCATTACCAGGTGGTTGGGCTGCAATCCTCATGATTAAGGATAATCAACCTTCAGAGTGGCAATTATTATTAACAGTAGTTGATCCTTGATAAACCAAATAAAGGGATACAAGGGGGCAAGTTCCCCTTGTACTCCTTTGCTTTTTAAAACCAAAAACCAAATAATAACTTTAAATTTTTAAAAAAATGAAAACTAGAATTTTAGCATTGATCGTAATCCTGGCTATTGCTGTTGTAAGCTGCCAGAAAGATGAAAAACAAATCGTACCACAGGATGTAAGCTTTGGCATTGATCAGGTTGATCAAACCGGGTTGAAAGCTGATACGATCCTTTGCCCTACTGATGAAGCAGGCAACCTGCTTATACCTACCGTTGCCGAGATCGAAGTAAAAGATTTGGGCGGAGTGCTGATAGGAACATTTTATCCTGAACTTTTTGTCCTGAACGACAAGTTGTACACACAGGCCATTAAGCTCGCACCAGGTTCCTATAAGATAACTAAGTTTGTTTTGTGGACCGAACACCCGGTAACAGGTACTGACCCAGAAATCGTAATGGCTACTCCAAACTCAGGTGCAGCATTTGCCGAGTATATCAATCCTCTTTATTTGCTGGATTATGAATTTACAGTTGATGCTTTTGCAAAAAAGGAAATTAAAATTGAAGTGCTTTGCTTCGAACCGGCAAAGTATACCGAATTCGGATTCTTCTGGTTCCAGGTTCAGGAAATCGTGGTAAGGGAAGTTTGCTTCTTTGGTGATATTTGTATTTTAAACCCTGAAGCATATACTGGATCAATCTATGCCCAGGGAGGCATCATGGTTGATGAAGAGGCCGCAATAAGAGTGATTGTGAAAAGAAATGGTGTTGAAGTACCGAATTCTCCTTTCAACAACCTTGCTATATATGGTACTGGCCAGGTTCTTTGTGTGCAGTATCCCGATTACCTGAGATTGCCAGATACATTCACCTTCGAACTTCAGGTTTGGGTTCCAAGTACAACACCTGGTGTTTTTGTATGGCAAACTTATGCAACATATACTACCGATGATGACACCCCATTAACCCAATTGGGAACTAATGGAGTTGTGGATTTCGCCATTGGTGATTGTTCACCATGGTCAACCAATGTTTATTCATGGTTGGCACCGATTGCCCCTTAATTTTAGCTTTAAGAATTGGGAGCGGATGTAAAAATCCGCTCCCAAACTTACGGTTTGTCACGAAATTTTTATGTATTCAGGAATCTCATTTACATACATGAAAAATGTTAGAACATTCTTACTAGTTCTGCTTTTTGGAGCCTTAGCCGGCTGCCAGAAAGATGTGGCTGACAAAACCGTTGCAACACAAGATGTTACTTTTGGCATTCAGTGGATTGGCTCAGATGACCTTAAATCGGGTCCTTTTGATTGCCCTGTTGATGCACAAGGCAATAGTCTTGAAGCAAGTGTGATACAAATAGAGATCACCGATACTGATATTGGCCTCACATCCACCTTTACACCACAGATTTTTGTTCTTGGTGACAAATTATATAGTCAAGCCATTAAACTTGCTCCCGGTAATTACATCATAAGTAAATTCCTTTTGCTTACCGAGATCGGCGGAACTATTGTTATGGCCGTTCCGGAACAAGGTTCAGAAATGAGCCAGTACGTTATTAATAGTCTCGACTATGGGTTCTCAGTGAGTTCCTTTGCAAAAAATGAGATTTCAATCCAGGTATTATGTTTTACACCAGCCAGAACCGATGAATTTGGATTCTTTTGGTTCCAGCCGAATCAGGTAGTTGTCAGGCAGCAATGTTTTTTCGGTGATTTTTGCGTGAAAGATCCGCAGGAATATGCCGGATCACTATACGAAAACCAGATTACCGGATTGCAGATTGACATGCCCGCAATCTTCAAAATCAATGTGAAGAAGAATGGCGTTGAAGTTCCCAACTCACCGTTTACGAACGCCAGCCTTGAGGCCGGATGGGGAGTGGGTTCACCTTTGTGTATAGAATATGCTGACGATCTGAACACCAGTGAGGTGTTCACATTTGATCTTTGGATACTTGTAAGGGTTGGGTCTGGATTCCAGTATCAGCTTTTTCACACCTGGTCTGTTTCAGATGATGAAATGATTGATGATGGAGGCGATGGAATTGTTGATTTTGTTTTAGGCAATTGTAATTTCAGCGGCACTGATTTACAACTGGCTCCTTATCAGAACCTGCCTCAGACAGCAAGCATAACGATTTCATATCCTGGCGATCCCGGATACTGGGGTCTCAATGTGAACAGCGTTTTCCCGGCCGGAAATTATGATCTGCCATTAGGTTCGATGACCGGATGGTGCGGTGATCAGGGAACAGTAATTACCCCTGGAACCAAAAATATGTATATCTACAGTTCGCTCTATAATACCAACTGGCCTGCAGGAATGCCATTTGATGTACAAGATATTGCCAAAGTAAACTGGCTTTTCAATAACCTCGGAAGTTTTTCAGGTTTTGAATCGCCTAGTGGTTATGTCATTACTTCTGATGATCTTTCAGTTGAGCAAGGGCTCATCATTCAGCAGGCTATTTGGGGCATTGTACATGGAACTTCGGGAATAAGCGGAATGGCATTTGACATGGCTGTTGCTGCTGCAGATAAACAGAATTTCTCACCATTACCCGGTGGATGGGCAGCAATTTTATGTGTTGCATTTAACAAACCGGTTCAGCATCAATTGATTTTTACTATGGTTGATCCATAAGAAAAGATCATATAGATGAACTCTTTAAACCGGTGAATGGTAAAACGTTCACCGGTTTTTTTGTGCATTCCATTGAGACCATGGAGTGGGCACAAGCATGCGTTCGAAGACTTTACCTCTCTATCAATCAAAGCGTTTATTTCCAATATTAATCTTGCGTGTTTTTTAGTTTACATGCTGCATTTCAAGTAAAATAAAGTTAACCAGCATAATAGACTACTTATCAAGACTTGATTCGAATTGCGCTATGCTGCTAAACCTTTCAACAATACATCTACATTTGTAGGTTCTACGCCAACTCAATTAATGCATAATTGATTGGTTCTGTAACAGGGGGTATCTTTCATTTGATGTTTCCGCTTTTTAATTTTTAAGTAATGCCCAATATGCCTTACTATTTCAATATTATGCTTGCCCATTTTTTCATCAGGAAGGGTTTGCATTTGTCTTCTATGCCCATTATTTACACTGCATCACCAGAAGTTATTTTTATAAAAACCAAATCAAGCAAACATGACAACATCATTACCACTTTTGAACAAGGTATGGCGTACCCGCCATAAATTCCTTAGGGTTGCCTTTTCATTGGCAATATTCTTTGCTGGCTATTCAGTCTCTTTTAGTCAAAACTGTTCAGTAAATTCAGGTGTTCCGGAAACAATCTGCGAAAACCAGGAACTTTTTCTATATGGACAGAAATCCGGTTTATTGTTTGGTGATGGCACTACAACCTGGACACAAGTTGGCGGGCCGGCAGCAACCATTGTTTCGCCCAATCAATTGATCACTGAAGTTACCAATCTGATTGGCGGCAGCACTTATACATTCAGGATATCTACCAAATGCCTCGATGGTACATTGGTTTACCAGGATGTGGTCAAATATGTATTGTCATCGGCACAAGCCAATGCGGGTCAGGGTTTTACTTCATGCCCGGGTACGAATGTTGCGCAGTTATCGGCAAACATACCAGGGACCGGTGAAATTGGTACATGGACTATTATAGGCACAAATAACGGGGTCACTGTTGAGAGCGCGAATGCATACAATTCGTTTGTAAGCCTTTCAGGTAATAATTGCGGGCCAACCACGCTGCGATGGACCATTACAAATCCCAATGGCTGCCATTCTTATTCTGATATTGTCATTGTAAACCGTGGGGGAGTCAGTCCAATCACTGCAGGGCCTGATAAAACCCTTTCGCATTGCTACTCAACCACGCAATCAACAAACCTGGAAGGTTCCTATGGTGGGTGCGGCATTGATGGTCAACAGGGCAACTGGACCATCATCAGCGGCCCGAATGTTCCTGCTATTGAGAACCCAGCCAACCGGACCTCCGCAGTTTCTAACCTGATTCAGGGAACCTACAGATTCAGGTGGACAGTGGACGGTCCATGTGTTTCAGGATACGATGAAGTTGATATTATTGTTCCTGCTCCAACAGTAGACATCACGCAAGCCAATGCAGGAGCGCCACAAATTTTCTGCGATCCGCGATCCTCGGCATTTCTGACAGGAAACTCACCTTTGTACATCAACGAAACTGTTTTATGGACGAAGATTGGAGGGCCGGACGGTGTCACCATCGTGAATCCTAACCTCCCGCTTACTGAAATTACCGGCCTTGATGGTAGCAGTACTTATACTTTCAGGTACACCATTATCAATGCAACAGTTACACCCACTCCATGTTCGAGTCATGCCGATGTAATCATTTCTTATTTTCCGAACCCACCGGCCATCACAATTGCCCAAAAACCAATTTTACTTGAATGTGATGCATCAGTGGCATCAATTCCATATACAACCCAGGGTTCAGGTGTGAATCAATACCGCATTCTAAGCGGCCCTGAAGTTGCAGGTTTCACATATCCTACCGGCTGGGCAAATGTCGGCGCCTCACCCGCTTTGGTTTCAGGCCTGACAAGCATAGGAACCTATTTAGTTCAGATGCGCCGGTTCACCACTATCGGAACCGATTGCGATATTGCCTACGATGAAGTTTCAGTTGTAACTTCAAGAGCAGCAGTGCTTTCCAACGCAGGAACCCCACAAATTCTTGACTGCGGAGTTACACAAACAAACCTTGCCGGGAACGACCCGACCGAACAGGGCTTCAGTTCCAGTTGTGCTACCTGGTCGCTTGTGAGTGGCCCTTCATCAGTCATCCTCGTTGATGTTCATGATCCTAATTTATTTATTCAGAATCTTACATCGGGTTTGTACACCTTCAGATGGTGCATCTCAGGCGGGCCAATGTGCGAGGTTAATTCGGACGAAGTAACAGTGCTGGTTTCAAATCAATTCCCAACATCTCAATCGGCAGGTGAAGATCAGATAGTTTGTTCAGGATCTCCGATCTTCCTTGATGCAACACCGCCGCTATATATTTTTGAACAGGCATACTGGACAGTTGATCCGAATGCAGGGATTGTATTCTCAGACACAACCGATCATAATGCGATGGTAACCGGCCTTCAGCCAGACATCACCTATACTTTCTCCTGGCACATTTATAATGGCTGTGATTCAGTATTTCAAACCGTAGACATTACAGTCTCCGAAGATGCTGGCCCTATTGCGGCCCATGCCGGAATTAACCAGTGCCTGGATGCATTATCCACATCTACTACACTTGATGCCAATGATCCATTGGAAGGAACCGGTACATGGAGCGTAGTTACCAAACCGCTTTTATCATCCGATCCTGTGTTTACTCCCAACGTAAATACCTACAATGCTGAAATCAGCGGACTTATTCCAGGTACTTATTCGCTTGAGTGGAAAATTGAGCGCCATCCGAGTTGCCAGGCAACCAAAGATACTGTTGTGATTACTGTTGGAGGAGTTACGGTTGCTGATGCAGGCGTTGATGTTTTGGTTTGCGGAACCGAAGTTACACTAACAGCCAATGAACCGGCAAGTGGAGAATCAGGATTCTGGGTTCAGGTTTCCGGACCGGCAGGTCCGGTTATTGTTTCACCTGCAAGCTATCAAACACTTGTCACTGGTTTAACTGCAGCACCTTTTAAATTTCGCTGGACTCTCACCAATGGGGCATGCATTTCGTCTGACGATGTGAATGTTTTTGTTTCATCACCACCGGAACAAGCGGAAGCGGGTGAGGATCAAAGTGTTTGCGGTGGTTCTTCAGCAACCCTCGATGCCAATATTGTTTCAAGCGGGATATGGACATTGGTAAGTGGGCCAAACACACCTAATTTTTCAAACCTTTCGGATCCAAAAACAACGGTAAGCAACCTGATCATGGGTACTTATATTTTGCGTTGGAACAGCAATAGTGGCCCATTCTGTCCTCCAACAACAGATGATGTAACAATCACAGTGGTTCCACACGCAAACGCAGGCGCCGATCAAAGCTACTGCGACTATATTGCGTCAGTGATCCTGATTGGTAATCCTAACAGTAACGGAGCATGGTCATTGGTGAGCAAGCCCGATGGATCACCCGATCCTGTAATTACAAACTCGCAAAATAATACTGCTATCGCTTCCGATCTGAGTCCTGGTTCAGACCCCAATTTTGGCGTTTATGTTTTCAGGTACACAATATCGGTTGCAGATCCGTTTTGTGAATCCTCTGATGACATGTCAGTAACCCTGTTCCATCCGCCAAGCATTGCCGATGCAGGTTTTGACCAGTTCCTCTGCAATGAATTTATTTTCTACCTCGATGCTGCGATCCCAGCTTTTGGTTCAGGAACCTGGAACAAATTAATGGGCCCGGCCGGAGGTTCATTCTCTGATATTAACGATCCGCAAACCACCTATGTAAATGCAGTTCCGGGTGTGTATGTTTTTGAATGGATCGTCGCCAACGGCGATTGCAACAATGCCGATCAGGTAAGGATTGAGAATTTTGACGCACCTTCAGACGCAAATGCTGGTTCAGATCAGGATATCAATTGCAGTACAACAACAATCATGGAAGGCAACAATCCTTTGGTTGGACTTGGCACATGGACGTTAGTTTCGGTAACCGGAGATGCTTCTTCACCGATCATCACATCACCAATTCTTTATAATACTACTATCACAGGCCTTGGCCCTCAAAGCAATGGCAACCCGGCAGTATATGTTTTCAAATGGACCATATCAAACGGCCCTGCTTGCACACCAACTGAAGATGAGGTTTCCATAACAGTTTATCAAACTCCTACACCTGCCTATGCCGGCCCGGATCAGACTTTATGCGATGAGTTAACAGCCGTACTTGCTGCGACTCAAGTTACTGTAGGAACAGGCACTTGGAGTGTGATCAGCAAACCAAACGGTGCTGATGACCCGGTGTTCACACCTGGAATTAACGCCAATAATGCTGAAATATCAGGTCTTGAATATGGACAATACTTGCTGCAGTGGAAAACTGAAACTGATTTCTGTGAGTCATCAGATCAGGTGCTTATTACCATTTATCAGAACCCTTCTGATCCGGATGATGTACAAGATTTTGAAATCTGCCAGTTTGATGCCCTCACCCTCAGCACAAGTGCTCCAACGGTTGGAACCGGTGTTTGGACATGGATGTCGGGACCAAATACACCCATCATTCTAAACCCAGTTTCGAGCACGACCCAGGTGATAGGTTTCGTTGTGGGCGAATACAAATTTCACTGGACTGTAAGCAACGGTAACTGTGTACCAAAATATGATGAGGTGATTGTTACTGTTAGTCCATTGCCAACACAGGCTTTCGTGGGCGCCGACCAGTTTCTGTGTGGCGCATCATCTGCCGTTTTATCCGGAAACACTCCGGATCTTGGAACAGGCACATGGACATTGAGCGAAGGCCCCAATCCAGTTACCTTCAGCCTGAATGCAAATACTCCCGGCGCCACGGTGAACGGGCTTGTGCCAGGTTCGCCAAATGTATATACCTTACGCTGGACAATAGCTACGGGAAACTGCTCAAGCTTCGACGAGCTTGATATCACCGTGTGGCAAGAACCTACCATTGCAGATGCCGGTCTGAACCAGGATATTTGCAATACCACAACGGTTGAACTCTCGGCAAATACGCCAACAGTTGGTATAGCTTCATGGAGCTGGATAAGCGGCCCCAATACCCCGGCAATAAGCAATGCAGCCTCTCCTACGGCTATTCTTACCGGCACCGTTCCCGGAACCTATGTTTACCGCTGGACAATTGCTAACGGTACTGTTTGCGAACCATCAACTTCGGATGTTACTATTCTTATAAGAAACAGCATCACCACCGTTGGCCCTTCGAATGTTACTGTCTGCGACGGAGCAAGTCCAGTACTTTCAGTAGCTCCATCAGGAGGTACGGGTACGTATACCTACCAGTGGCAGAAAAGTGATAACAACTGCACCGGGACATGGCAAGACATTACCGATGCCAACAATGCAACTTATACAACTGATCCGCTAAGTATCGGGCTTCATTATTACAGAGTTGTCGTTGGCGATTTCAATGGGATATGCCCGGATGCTAGTTCCGCTTGTGCTACAGTTACTGTTGTTGCGGACCCAACCATTACTAATACGCCTTCAGAGATTAATATCTGTAAAGGCGCAACAAATCAGGACTTTTTTGTTACTGCTACAGGTGGAACACCTTCGCTGCAATATGCATGGCAATATAATGATGGTAGTAATTGGGTCGCGGTATTGAATGGAGCACCAACAGGAATATCCTATAATACAACGGTTGCCGGAAGATTACGTATTTCATCAAATAATTCTACAACCTCAGCCGGCGCTTATCAGTACAGAGCTATTGTTTCGGCAAGCGGACTTGATTGCAACAATGCCACTTCAGGTATTTATACCCTTAATGTTTATGATGATCCTACCATTTCAACACAACCACAAGGCGCAATTATATGCAGTGGTACGACGCATACCATGAGTGTGGTTGTAACCGGCAATGTTCCTCCGAATAACGTTGCTTATAACTGGCAACAACGTGTGCCTCCATCTACTACCTGGGTAAATGCAGTCGGGATACGAAATCAGTCATCGTACACAACACCTAGTTTAGTGCAAACAACACAATATCAGGTTGTTATAACTCAAATTGCATCCGGCTGTTCATCAACATCGAGTGCGGCTACTGTAACAGTTAATCCCATACCTACTATCAACAGTGCAGCAACCAAAACAATCTGTGATGGAGCCGGAGTTAGTTATCTTATAACCTCTACAGTTGCAAACACTACTTATACGTGGACATCTTCATTAATTACCCCACCAGCCAATGGTACGATCACCGGCTTCAATGCTTGCGCATCAGGCTGTGGAACTACAATTGGCGATATTCTAGATAACACTGGTACCTCTCCCGGCTTGGTTCGCTATATCATTACACCTACCGGCCCTTCGCCTACTTTCTGCGTAGGTCAGGCTTTTACCCTGAATGTAACAGTGAACCCAACACCTGATGTAATTGCAACACCAGGCGGGCAAACCATTTGCCACAATGGCACCACTGCTATCGGGCTTAGCACTTTGATAACGGGAACCACTGTTACCTACACCTGGACCGCTGCTGTTCAGACTGCTCCATTAAACGGTTCGTTGGGTGGTTTTTCAAATTGTAGTTCGGTATGTGGCACAACCATTGCTCAAACGCTCACCAATTCCGGAACTACGCCTGGAGTGGTACGTTATATGGTTACACCGGCCATCGGTGCTTGCACAGGAACTCCAATTTTTGTTGATATAACTGTGAACCCTTCAGGTCAGGTGAATCAGCCTGCCAACCAGGTAGTTTGCAATGACAATCCAACAATTGATGTAATTTTTTCTACAACCCACAGTGGGGGAACCACCACTTATGCATGGACGAATAATAATACGAGTATTGGACTTGATTCTGGTGGAGATGGGGATATTCCGTGGTTTATGGCAATTAATACAGGCAATACACCGGTTGTTGCAATAATCCTGGTTACACCAACTTTTACAAATGACGGTGTAGGTTGTGTTGGTTCAACAAAATCTTTTACCATTACTGTTAACCCTACCGGCCAGGTAAATGATCCCGCCGACCGAGTTGTTTGTAATTTGGCGCTGACAACTGTTAATTTCACTACACTTAACACAGGCGGAAGCACAAGCTATGCCTGGGTCAACAGCAATCCGGCAATAGGACTGGTTGCCAATGGGAATGGGAATATTTCATTTACGGCCACAAATGCCGGCAACATGCCCATTTCGGCAATCATTGAAGTTACTCCAACCTTTACCAACGGTGGAGTCCCCTGTATAGGGCCCTCCGAAACTTTCGGCATTACTGTAAACCCGACAGGGCAGGTTAACGAAATTGAAAACCAGGAATTATGCAATGGAGAAGAGACAATAACTGTTATTTTCTCTACCCTGAATAATGGTGGAATCACCACATATTCATGGGTAAACAATTCCCCGTTTATTGGCCTTGCTGCAAATGGTAATGGAGATATTCCTTCATTCACAGCCATCAATATAGGTTCTATTCCTGTAGTGGCAACAATAACGGTTACACCAACTTTTACCAATGATGGTGAAAGCTGTGTTGGCCCATCAGAAAGTTTTACCATCACAGTTAATCCAACACCCATCGTTACCAGCCCATCAAGCATGAGCATCTGCAGTGAGCAGGCAGTTAATTACACTCCTACATCAAATGTCACAGGCACTACCTTTACCTGGATCGCAACAAACACAGTAGGAACTGTTGTTGGATTTACTGAATCAGGTTCAGGTCCGATCACCGATATTTTGACAAACACAGGGCCTGCCGATGGATCAGTTACTTACCTTATTACTCCTTCGGGTCCCACTGATTGTGTTGGGTTGCCTTTTAGCCTTGTTGTTTATGTTGCCAATTGCGAACCTGTAATTGGGGTTGCAAAACAATTGGTTAGCGTTGTTGCCAACGATGATGGAACACATGATGTCACATTTAACATCAGGGTTCAGAACTATGGGAATGTACAATTATTCGACATTCAGGTAACCGAAGACCTTGTAGCTGTTTTTGGAGCCGGAAACTTTGAGGTGCTTGGGCTTTACAGTACTTCTTTCGATGTGAACACTTCTTTTACAGGCACTTCGCCAGCCATCGGACTTCTTAACAACTCCGGCACTTCCAATTTACTTGATATTGGCGCTTCCACTAATATTGTGCTCGAGGTGCGAATACTAAGCAGCGGAACTTATTATAATACAGTTACAGCTACCGGTTCTTCAATCGGTGGTGATACTGAAGATATTTCCCAGGATGGAAGCGATCCCGATCCGGATGGCGATGAAGTTCCTGGCAACAACAACGTACCTACCCCTGTGGTTTTGAATTGTGTTCAGGCGAATGTTAATGTTGGCAATAATGCGTCGCTCTGCACAAGCTGCTCACTTTGCAATACAGGTTTCGTTATTACAGGCTCAACAGCTTCAAATTACGCCAGCTTATTATGGACAACTTCAGGAACCGGCACGTTTGATAATCCTACTGCCCTGAACCCAAAATACATCGCAAGCGCTGATGATATTGCAGCCGGCTCAGTAACACTCACACTCACAGCCCAATCGTTTGATAATTGTGGATCGGTTTCCGATTCATTCGTTCTTACTTTTATTGATATTGAAGTTGTAGTTACAAATTCAACTAACCCTGATTGCGATGGCGGAACTTCCGGAAGCATTACGGTTGCTGCCAATGGCGGAGCCTTGCCATACAGCTATAGTTTAAATGGTGGCACATCGCAAGCATCAGGCGTGTTTACAGGATTAAGCGCAGGTACCTATTTCATTGCGGCCACTGACGCAACAGGTTGTTCAGGCTGGATCACAGAATTGTTGGTTGATCCCACCGGCATCACCGCTTCGATCACCAACAAAACCAATGTAAGCTGCAACGGCGGCACCAACGGTACGGCCACGGTAACCGGATCAGGCGGCACAGCACCATACCAATACTTATGGAGCAACAGTCAGACAAATGCCACAGCTACCGAATTATCAGTCGGCATTTACACCGTCACCGTCACCGACGATAACGGATGCTCAGCCCTGGCATTTGTGGAAATCACCGAACCCACCCTGCTGATCGCAGAGATCATAGCAAGCACTGAAGTAAGCTGTTATGAAGGAAACGATGGCACAGCCACCGTGAACGCCACCGGCGGAATGACTCCTTATACCTATGTATGGGATACCGACCCGGAACAAACCAGTGCAAAAGCTACCGGCCTTGAAGCCGGAACTTACGTTGTAACCGTTACCGATGCCAATGGTTGCGAAGTGCAAGCAAGCGTAACTATAGACGAACCTGCAGCAGCCCTGACCGTAACCACCACCAAAATCGATGCCTTGTGTTACGGATCGGTAAGTGGAACGGCCACAGCTCTACCAGCCAACGGCACGGCGCCATACACTTACCTTTGGAGCAATGGCTCAACCGACAAGACAGCCACCGGACTATTAGCCGGAACCTACCAGGTTACTGTTACCGATGCCAACGGATGTACGGCCACAGCAGAAGCCACCATTGGTCAGCCGGCAGCCCCATTAACCGCTGAGATCACCACTTCCACCAACCCCGATTGCCAGAGCGGCATCACGGGCTCGGCCACAGTAGCAGCCAGCGGCGGAACACCGTTCTACACCTATTTGTGGAGCAACGGCCAGACCACGGCCATCGCAACAGGATTAACGGCCGGCACCCATTTTGTCACCATCACGGATGATAACGGCTGCACCGCTTTTGTCAGCATTTTGCTTGTTGATCCTACCGGCATCACCGCTACGATCGCCAACAAAACCAATGTAAGCTGCTACGGCGGCACCAACGGTACGGCCACAGTAACTGGCAACGGTGGATCAGCACCATACACTTATGTATGGAGTACAAACCCTGTTCAGACTGGAGCTAGCGCAACAAACCTTTCCGCCGGCATTTACACCGTCACCGTCACCGACGATAACGGATGCTCAGCCCTGGCCTTTGTAGAAATCACCGAACCCACGCTGCTGATCGCAGAGATCATAGCAAGCACAGACGTAAGCTGTTTTGGCGGTTCAGATGGAACAGCCACTGTGAACGTCACCGGCGGCACCACTCCTTATACTTATGTATGGGATACCGATCCGGAACAAACCAGTGCAACAGCAACCGGACTTGAAGCCGGTATGTACACTGTGACTGTTATTGACGTCAACGGTTGCGAAGCACAAGCAAACATAACCATAGTTGAACCCGCAGCAGCCGTGGCCGTCACCACCACCAAAACCGATGCCTTGTGTTACGGCTCGGCAACAGGAACAGCCACAGCTATACCGGCCAACGGCACATCGCCATACACTTACCTTTGGAGCAACGGCTCAACCGACAAGACAGCCACCGCACTTTTAGCCGGAACCTACACGGTAACGGTTACCGATGCCAACGGATGTACAGCTACAGCAGAAGCCACCATTGGTCAGCCGGCAGCCCCGTTAACCGCTGAGATCACCACTTTCACCAACCCCGATTGCCAGAGCGGCATCACGGGCACGGCCACAGTAGAAGCCAGCGGCGGAACGCCGTTCTACACCTATTTGTGGAGCAACGGCCAGACCACTGCCACTGCCACAGGTTTAACGGCAGGCACCCATTTTGTCACCGTCACGGATGATAACGGCTGCACCGCGTTTGTCAGCATTTTGTTGGTTGATCCTACCGGCATCACCGCCACGATCACCGGCAAGACCAATGTAAGCTGCAACGGCGGCACAGACGGTACGGCCACGGTAACCGGATCAGGCGGCACAGCACCATACCAATACTTATGGAGCAACAGTCAGACAAATGCCACAGCCACCGGATTATCAGCCGGCATTTACACCGTCACCGTCACCGACGATAACGGATGCTCAGCCCTGGCC
>JACZKY010083508.1_pt1 | contig 14397 bp, 21 predicted proteins | sample 8237611 | NCBI WGS metagenome assembly JACZKY01 (sample SAMN16148055, study PRJNA663545) | marine sediment metagenome | biome: sediments and biomass from bioreactor inoculated with such sediments; feature: coastal sediments; material: methane- and iron-fed bioreactor; isolation source: Bothnian...
TGCATCATGTTGGATGGGTTGTTGCTGACCTTGGATGATGACTTTAAAAGAATATCTAAATGTTGCGGGTTGAGGCTATATCCGATTCCAGTCGATTGATACAGGCGCCGCTGTTGCGGCGCTTTTTGTTTTTGCTGCCTACAGGCTGAGGCTAGCGGCTCCTTCGTGCATGCCGCTTGCAATGTTCCGCTGGCGTGGACAAGCTTTTTGCCCTCGGCCCGCAGCTTAGCCTGGGCGTTAGGTGGACAAAGGAAATTATGAGTCTTGATATGGAAATATATAAACCCATCAGAAACTTTGGCATATGTATATTTATAATGGGCTGTTTATTCACACTGCCTTTAATTTACTTATTGGATAATCCTGATTTAAAATTCAAATATTTTTATATTATGATGACATTTTCATTGTCACATTGGCATATCCTAACGGGTATTTTCATAATAAGCAGGAGGGAGCCTGGTTATAAGTTTCTTTTATTTTATTTAAGATTCTTAAAATTGTTGTATCCGATTGGTACTTCATATTCTATAAAAACGCTGGAGTATATTGAAAAGCGCGATATCAATAAGTATTTTATTTATAAGTTATTATGGTGAAATCTTTATTATTGCCACCTAACAACAGGCTGAAGCTGACAGCTCCTGCGGTCACGCCGCTTGCAGTTTTTGATCTCAGTTGGCAAGCATTGTGCCCTCGGCCCGCAGCTTAGCTTGGGCGTTAGGCGGACATTCTTTTTGTTGAAAGGCTAATTTTTGAAGAAAGTCTATTTGGCGCGAGACCTCTCTGATGCTCACCTATTGAAGGGATTTCTGGAAGGCGAAGCTATCGAAGCAGAAATCCAAGGCGAATCTCTATGGAAGCTCCGAGGCGAAATCCCCATTACCGAGGACACGTCTCCTTCGGTCTGGGTGCCGGATGCGGATTATGACCGCGCCCTGGAGCTGATCCAAACCTTTAATGTTGGAGAATCCTCAACCCCTATCGAAGGGAAACCCTGGCGTTGCCATTGCGGAGAGGAAAACGAGGAGCAATTCACGGAATGTTGGAGTTGCGGCAAATCCAGATCAAATTATGAAAAAGGCCAAAGGTAATGATGACGCATAACTGCAGTCTGAAGCTGACGTCTCCATCGGTCACGCCGCTTGCTGGTGTTGGTTGGGTGTGGCAAGCTGAGCGCCCTCGTTCCGCAGCTTTGCCGGAGCGTTAGGCTCACCTTTCAGAAGAAGGAATGCTATTGACGAGGAAGGAGCTTATACGTACAGTATACGTATAATGGTCGTGGAGGATTTCCATGCAGAAGAAATTGACGATCTCTATTGACAAGGAAGTCTACGAGGGCCTGCACGATGTGATCGGGCCACGCAAAATTAGCAAGTTCGTCGAGGAGTTGGTGCGTCCGCATGTCGTTCGTCCTCGATTGGATTCGGAATACGAAATGATGGGAAAGGATAAGGATCGTGAAGCGAAGGCGCTAGAGTGGGCGGAAGGTACATTCCGGGATAGTGCCCATGAAAAGAGGTGATATTTGGTGGGTTAATTTTGAACCCTCTATTGGAGGGGAAATTCGCAAGAAACGTCCCGCCATCATTATTAGCAACGATGCCGCCAACAAATTCCTAAATCGTGTCCAGGTTGTTCCACTCACCAGTAAGACGGGCCGTCTCTATCCGAGCGAGGCATACGTGCGTGTAAGTGGAAAGGTTGGGAAAGCGATGGCGGATCAGTTGGCTACAGTCAGCAAAGAACGATTGTTTAAACGGATCGGTTCCGTTTCAGGTGAGGACATGCGGAAGGTGGAAGAAGCAATAAAAACTCACTTGGATTTATTTTAGGGAGCTTAACAACAGGCTGAAGCTGACGGCTCCTTCGGTCACGCCGCTTGCTCTTTGTCGCGGGCAAGCGCCGCGCCCTCGGTCCGCGGCTTGGCCTGAGCGTTAGGCGCACATGTTTTATGGAGGAGATGAAACCGATGGATAGACCTTTGAATGCATATTTTCCATTATTGTTTGCTTTCCTGTTATGGGGAGTCTTATTTGGCTTGCGAAAGATAAGTGGATGGCCTAAATTACTTGAATATTACAGACTGAGCAAGCCGTTCAGTGGGAATATATGGCGCGTAAATAAGGGAAGCATGAATGGAGTTATCGGACTCTATGATATCGGAGTTGATGCAGTCGGGTTGTATGTTTCCGGTTCCTTTCCTTTTAAGTATTTGGAGCCTCCGTTACTAATACCTTGGACTGATGTTAAATATATTCAATCAGATGCATTTTTGGGCAAGCATACAGAATTTACATTTAAGAAAACTCCAAATATTACTTTTAAAATATCTAAAAGTTTTGCCGGAATTAATTCTATAACAGCGAAAGCCATGGGGGCATCTGTAAAAGATTGAATATGTTGGAGTCCAACAACAGGCTGAAGCTGGCGGCTCCAGCGGTCACGCATCTTGCTGGTGTGGGTTGGGGTGAAGCAAGCTGCGCGCACTCGGCCCGCAGCTTTGCCTGAGCGTAAGAACCCACAAGGAGTTGTACGATGAAGAAAAACTACATTCTGATCGACTACGAAAATGTTCAGCCGGATGCTATTACCGTTCTAAATAAAGAAAACTTTAATGTAATAGTTTTCGTCGGTTCTAGACAGGACAAGGTAAATTTTGATGTCGTGTTAGCCCTTCAGGGCATGGGTGAGCGAGGATCATACATAAAGATTACCGACTCCGGGAAAAATGCGCTTGATTTCCATATTGCCTATTACATCGGACATCTAGCTGCAAAAGAGCCGGATGCATACTTTCATATCTTGTCGAAGGACACCGGATTCGATTCTTTGCTGAAGCATCTCAAGAGCAAGAACATTTCGGCACGTCGAGTAAAGAGCATCGCAGAGCTTTCGCCTATGAATTTTGCTGCATCCAAGCCAGTTCCTGATCGGGTTTCGGCGGTAATCGCCAACCTTGAGCAGTGCGGTTCTTCCAAACCGAGGACCCTCAAAACGCTTGGCAGCACGATCAATGGTTGGTTTCAGAAATCACTTTCCGCGAGCGAGGTTTCCGCTATCATCGCCGAGCTCACCAAGAAGGGCATAGTCGTGGTTAACCAGACAAAGGTTTCCTATGTTCTTTCCAGTGGGCTATAAAAATCGCTTCAGACAAGACAGCCCTGACGGGCCATGGCCTGATTCAGATATTAGGCCTATTGCCGTTGTGTACAGGCAGAGGAGTCCATAGGTATGGACCAGATGTTGTCATGAGTAATTCCATAAATCAAATTATCATGAAGGTCATAGCCATAAATCTAATAGTTGTAAGAGCTTTCGCTTTTGTTGTCCCGGTTATTGCTATTTATTTAAGAATTATAATGATAAACAACGAATTAATAGGCTCTATATGTATTTAGTTGGCGGCATAATGTATATAATTATTGGTGCGTTAATGTATTGATGAATTTATATGTTGGATCATATCAGGTATATTAATTGGATTCGTATTGGTCACTCGCACCCACTTCGTGTTGCAATCTTGAGGACTCTGGTCGAAACGGGGGCAACTTCAATATATTACAAGTGGAGATTATTTGTTTATGAGTCGATGGAACGGGTTTAAATTGGCTGTTGCCGATATATTAATTGTTGGAGGGATTGGTTGCATATTTTTTAAGCGATATTCAATTGGAATTATATTCATACTTATAAGCATTATTTATAGACATAAATATATTTATTAGGGTGGATGTTGGAATTACACCACCTGACAACAGCCTGAAGCTGAGGGCTCCATCGATCACGCCGCTTGCCTGAGTGGCAGGCAGGCAATCTTCATGATTTTGAAAGGATGCTGATTGAAGAAAGTTTATATCGCGAAAGACCCCGCGGATGCCCATCTGTTGAGGGGGTTCCTGGAAGGAGAAACTATCGAGAGCGAAGTTCGTGGCGAGTTCCTGTATGGAGTCAGGGGCGAAGTCCCTATTTCCCAGGACACTTGCCCATCCGTGTGGGTAATCGACGATGCGGATTACGACCGCGCCATGGAACTGGTGTCGACATTTCGAGAAGGAGTTTCCCGGGTCCCCATTGAATGGAAAACCTGGCGTTGCGGTTGCGGGGAGGGAAAAGAAAGTCGATTCACCGAACGGTGGAGTTGCGGCAAGGCGCGGCCTGATTTTTAAGAAATCTCAATGGGCTGGTTGCCGCATAACAACAGACCGAAGCGTACGGCAGCCCGGCGGGAAATCATGAGGCCCCGCAGCTTGGCTTGCGCGCCGGAACAAGTTGAGTTCCATATCTTGGAGGATCCATGAGCAATGCAACTCCATCCTGGTGGTCAACCGTACCTATCGTTTTCATTCTTTTCTTCGGCGGAGGGTTTGCCGGTATTCGGCTTGCGAACCTCTTGGCGCCTGATTCCGTATTGGCCGAGTTCATCAGCTTTCTTGCCCTTCCCATGTCTTTTGTGGTTGGTGTGATTTCCTGGCTTGGGACGGCAGCCTTTCTGGTGCTGAAGAGACGAGTGGGAAAACAGAAAGAACACTCCGGATCCTCTGGCATGGAGATTGGAAAGCGGACCGAAGCTGTTCCACCAGGATCGAAGTCCTTTGTCCTTGCATCGGCGATCCCCTGCGCTGTTGCGGGCGTTATCGTTGGTGTTTTATCAAAGGAATTCGGTTTTGTTTCGGTTCTCTGCGCTTATATTGGTGTTGGAATTTGCTATGGCGTCATTTGCTGGAAATTGGCGGAAACAGGTTATTTGCCGTTCCCGGACGAATAATGCCGACAGCATCATTATCCCGAAGCGCGAAAGCGCCGCTATGACCTGCTTACACACGCCGGTCATGGTGATGACCCGTCCCCATGCCATGGGGGGGCTTTGGATCCTTTGCCGAAAGGGAAAACCCGCACCACGACTCGAATCGATGATGGGGCGTTGGCGTGGTTTGGATTGGTGGGGCAAGCGTCGCGCTCTCGGCCCGCATCTTAGCTTGGACGTTAGATCGCTATTTACGGGAGAGGACGTCATGGAACTAGCTGATCAATTAATTGATCGTTTGATTCGCCAGCGGAATATTTGTTTAGAAGCTTTTATTCAACGAATTGATTCATCTGTTCTGGAATTAGGTGTTAAATTCCCATTTGATTTCAAGCCCGGGAAGAAAGAGGCAATTGAGATCATAAGTGCGTTTCAGGTAGTGCATGTACTGTCGTTTGTTAACATGAAAAGTTATGTAGATTATACTTTGGCAGCAGATTTTACAAAATATGTGTGCGCAAACCTTTTTGAGGGAGACCATGAAATCTGCATTGGTTATGTTAATCGTTATACGGAATTAAAGAAGCAGGATCCGTCAGAGCAATGGACTGCCTTCAGTGAAGATGTTGCAGTGGCGATTGTTGGCGGTCCTTCCGGTACCGTGATCGGGCCATCATTGTCTTTAATAGCAAAAGAATTTACATATAGACTATGGGGAATAACGGCTGATACATTCAAGGATAGCGATGCTGTATCGGAAATATCCAATATATTATCGGATATGCATAAGAAATAGAAATTATGTGCCATCCAACCACAGGCTGAAGCTGACGGCTCCATCGGTCACGCAGTTTGACATTTATTGGAGAGACGTTTCATGGAACGCTATTCTGTTATGTTTGGTGCATTTGCAGTGGGAATAGCGGCAGCTGTAATTATTAGAAAAATGGTCAAAAAGGAAATACCATTATCCGGAGACACATCAATCCCTTTACTGGGAATAACATTGAATGAGCGAGACAAGAAATTATTGGTTTTAGCCGGAGTATCATTGATAATGTGTATCGTTTTCATGATTGCGTCTTATATATAAAAGGTATAGCTCTCGGGATTGGAAGGCTGGTGTTTTGAAGAGGTAAACCGGTTGAAGTACAAGTGGAAGTCCCTGCAGTAGGTCCAGGGGTCAGGGCAATTCCCGGCTCCAGGCCAACCCGTCTTTTCTTATTCCCTGGATACCAGATCCGGCCGGATCATGAAGAAGGCTGGCTACCGGCTGAAGCGGACAGCTTCTGCGGTCAGGCCGCTTGCGATCCGGGGTGGGCAACCGTTTTGTCGGAAGGCGTAAACGACCTGGAATTGCGAAACCCGGCGGTTCCCTGTACGATCTTACTGGTAAGATCGTTGGGGGTGTTCGCAATGGCGGAATTGGCGACGACCCGATTGTCCTCGAAGGGGCAGGTGGTCATCCCGGAGGATGTTCGGCAGAAGCTGGGGTTAAAGGCCGGCGATCTATTCGTTGTTGTCGGCGAAGGCGATGTCGTGATCCTGAAAACCCTTTCGCCTCCGTCGATGAAGGAATTCGATGGCTTGGTGTCGAAAGCTCGCAGCCAGGCTCGGCGGGCCGGGATCAAGCCCAAGGATGTAGCCGCAGCCATCAAGAAGGTGCGAGCCAGGCAATGAAGATTGTGCTGGATACGAATGTCCCCGTATCCGGCATTTTCTTTTCCGGTCCGCCGGCCGCGATGCTTCAGGCATGGCGTCGAGGAAGGATTCGCCTTGTGGTGAGTTCTGGTTCACCCCAGGGCAATTTGCCGCAAGGCATCTTTCCGGTGATCCACGGGCGGTTAAGGATACGCGGACTAACCACAGGCTGAAGCCAGCGGCTCCATCGGTCACGCCGCTTGGCCTGGGCGCTAGTTACCGCAGGGAGGAACGCCGATGACCGGGAACCTGTTGAGCACGGAGTTACTTCCAGGAAACGTGTGTTTCGGCTGTGGGCAGGAGAATCCGAATGGCCTGCGGGTCGCGGTGTTTCGTGATCCGTCGGATCCAAAGCGCATTCTCGGAGAGTTCGACCCCCAGGTCTACATGATCGGTTTTCCCGGGATCACTCACGGCGGCGCGATCTACACGGCCCTGGATTGCATGGCGACCTGGTGCGGGATGGTGTTGCGAAAGACGAAGGCCATGTGGATCCTTCGGTCGGCTACGATGAAATACCATCGGCCCGCTTTCCTGGGCAGGCCGATCTCGCTGTCGGCAACCATCGGAAACGATGACGAAGAATGGAAGGCGATAGAGGTTCGGGCGGAGGCACGCGATCCGGAGGGGAACCTGCTGGCGGAAGGGAATTTCAAGGTGATTCCGGTCCCGCCCGAGAAGTTCAAGGCGATTGCCGGTATCGACGAGATACCGGAAAACTGGGCGAAGTGGCTTGGCGGACACAGCACGAGGGGCTCACACCCCCAGGCAGGGTAATACCGGATGGCCGAATCATGGAAAACTCGTTTGGCTCGCTGGGGGTTCAACTGGTTTCCGGCCTACCGCGCGACCGGAGGCCGAGTCGAGTACCTTGCCGATGACTGGCGGGAGGTCAGAATTCGATTGCCGTTGACGTGGCGCACGCGGAACTACGTGGGGACGATCTTTGGGGGCAGCATGTTTGCCGCCGTGGACCCGATATATATGCTCATCCTGATCAAGCTCCTCGGACCTGGCTACGAGGTTTGGGACAAGGCCGCCAGCATCCGGTTTCGCCGACCGGGCCGTTCCACGCTTCGAGCCGCTTTCCGGGTGGATCGGGCGGAACTGGAGGCCATCAAATCCGAGGTTGCGCAATCCGGCAAAAGCGAGCGGCGATACACGGTGGATCTGACGGACGACGCAGGCGAGGTATGCGCCACTTGCGAGAAGTTGCTAAGCATCCGGCCCCGACAGGCCAAGTCAACCCGCGGGGTCGAAGGTATATTGCCGGTGAATTCGATTTTATAGGGGATCGAGATGAAAATGACGAAAGAAGAGAGAATCAAGGAACTTCGCGTTCTGACGGGAGCATTTTGCAGAGACAATTTGAATAAAGAATTGAATTCCTATGTGGGTAGACTTATAGATATGTTGAACAGGAATGAGAATTACGATATCTGCAAAGGTAAGATTGAAATATTGGCGTCTGCGTTGGTCTGTGTCATTGCGAGGCTGAATTTATTATTTGACGATAAGAGCAAATTGCATATATCTATTGATAAGATATGCGAATATTACGGCACAAATAGTAAAACTGTTGAAATGAGAGCCAAAAAGATAGAATCGGCATGTAATATATTGTTGGGGCACGAAGGTTTATGTGGGGAGGAAATATCGGATGCGTTTACGTTTCTTGAATTTGAAAATGGAACGATTATTACAAAAGCCATGGCGAAGCAACATGGCATTATTTGATTATCCCGCCCGGCTTGAGGCTTGGGCGCAGACAGGTGCATAAATGCAGAAATGGATAGACTATCAAAAATTTCTTTTATGGCCATCAATCGATTCGAGAAGAAAGGCAAGGTTGTTTCGTCTGCCGGCGCTGATTATTGCGGTACTTAGCGCGATAATTTGGGCCATTATTGCGGTTTACGGGTTGTATACGCACAGTAATGTTGGTGTTTACCCGGCTATCATTTCAAATATATATATTATTATTTCGTATAGTTTGTATAAAATGCGATTTGAGGCGGCAATCGCTTGTTTAATTATATCTTTGATTGGTTTGTTCTATAATTATGGCAAATTGTTGATGTTTAAAGATGTAGTAATGTTGATAATAGATTTTTTCGCAATAAAGGCAACCGTTGTGTATAAGACATTTAAGGATTATGAATAGGGATAGCCATGGTTGAAAACCATTTCTTTCGGATAGATGACAAATACAATCGCGAAGCAACCATAAGACATTCGGTGAACATATCCATCGGCTTGATGTTGTTGGTCATTACCGTTGGCGTGGCGCGGGCACAAACGGTATGGCCCCATTTTGCCACTTCCAAAGATGGCGTTCAGATCTCGTATGAGGTCTACGGTTCCGGAGAGCCGACCCTGGTTTTTGTACATGGCTGGAGTTGCGACGCCCGTTACTGGCGTGCCCAGGTTCCGGGTTTTTCCGGGAAATACCGCGTTGTCGTGCTCGATCTTGCAGGCCACGGGCATTCGGGAACGACCCGGTCTGCGTATACCATGAGAGCTTTCGGGGAAGACGTACGGGCAGTCGCGGAAGCCACCGGCAGCCGAAAGGTCATATTGATAGGTCATTCCATGGGCGGTTCGGTGATTGCCGAGGCGGCTCGATTCCTGCCGGGTCGAGTAATCGGATTGATCGGTATCGATACGCTTGAAAACATAGAATACCCGATGACTCGCGAGGAGCATAAAAAGATGATCGCTCCTTTAGAGAAAGATTTCAGAATCGGAAGTAGGCAATTCATAGGTGAGATGATTTCTCCTCAAACCGATCCGCAACTTCGTGAGTGGATTCTATCGGATGTTTCGTCGTCGCCACCTTCCGTAGCCTTAAGTGCGATGAACGAAATGATGACGCAATACGTGACAGGTGAGGCGGCCAAAGTATTCGAACAAATACGCATTCCCGTAGTAACGGTGAATGGAGATCTGTGGCCTATTAACTATGATGCCAACCGGCGGCATATGTTTTCTTATAATGCGATTGTTATAAAGAAAGCCGATCATTTTTTGATGATGAATCGCCCGGAAGAATTCAACAGTGCCCTGGAGAAAGCAATCCAAATGCTATCGGGAGAAACAGTGAAAACCGAAGAACCGGATGCGGCCGGTCCGAGGCGTTAAGCCGACTGCGATGGATAATTTAAATGAGGAGGCAGGCCATGCCGATGGTTAGAGTCGCCATGTGGTCCGGGATAAGCGCTGAATTGAAAAAGAATCTTGCCAAGGGAATAACGGATGTAATAGTCGATAATGTCAAATGCCCCGTACAGGCGGTCACGATAATATTCGATGAGATCCCAAAAGAGAATTGGGCCATTGGCGGGCAATTCTGCAGTGACTTATTTAAAGAGAACGAATAAATCATCAAGTCCGGCAGAAGAAGGAGACGCAGCGCCTGGCCCCCCTTGGGGATGTGTCGATATCAGGGAGGATGCCGATGAGGTTTCTTTACAAGTTGCTTTATATCGCATCGATATTGCTCATGGCCGGCACCTGTATCGCTGCGGAACCGCCCGATGAACGACTGGTACAGGCCCTGATGCAGGCTTCCGGGCTGGAAAAACAGATCGAACAGGTCCCATTGCTTGTGCAGATGGAGATCCGCAAGCAGCACCAAAAATCGCAGTCCCTTTCCGCGGATGAATACAATCGCATCATGAATCTTGTCAAGCAGTCGTTCGATGCAAAGACAATGAAATACGATGTATCCAGATGGTTGACATCCGATTTGCCGGAAATGGACATCAAGGCGGCGCTTGGCTGGCTGGAGTCGCCCCTCGGCCGAAAAATCACGAAACTGGAGGAACGGGCATCGACTCCGGAGGCTTATGCCGAGATGCAATCGATGGCGCCGAAATTGCTCAAGGAGTATGAAGGGACTTCCCGTCTCGATAAAATATCCAGATTCGATCAGGCGACCATGACGACGGAAAGATCGGTAAACATGATGCTGGATTTGCAGTTGGCCATTATCACCGCGATGTCGGCCGCGGGGAAAGAGGAGGTTCAGCCTTCCCATAAAGAAATTCGGGAAAGCCTCTTGAAGGTGAAACCGCAGATCCGGGATGCCGCGGCGCAGAGCACCGCGCTGAGTTTCCTGTATACGTACAGGGCCCTGACCGAGTCCGAAATCGACATGTATATCGCTTTCGCGGAATCGGACACGGGAAGGCGTTATCACCTGATCACCTACAAGGGAGTGCATGATGCGATAACGAAGGCCGCGCGGAAATTGGGGGCCAGGATCGGCATGAAAACGGAAACGATTTAGTTCCACCGGACCGTCCATGAACAAGGAATACGTGCACGGATACACGGCCAGGGAAAGCGCGAGGCTGGTCGATCAGGCGACCACGTTATCCGAAATACTGCACCACGATACCGTGTACCCGGCGGGAAGCAAGGTGCTGGAGGCGGGATGCGGCGTCGGGGCGCAGACGGTGATCCTGGCGCGCAACAGCCCGGAGGCGGAATTCACTTCCGTCGATTTGTCGGAAGAATCCCTTCGCGTCGCGGAAGATGCCGTCTCCTCGCAGGGGCTGACCAACGTCACCTTCCGCCGGGGCGATATCTTCCGCCTGCCGTTCGCGGAGGACGCCTTCGATCACGTGTTCCTTTGCTTCGTCCTGGAGCATCTCGCGAACCCGGTGGAAGCGCTGCTTTCCCTCCGAAGGGTGTTGAAGCCGGGCGGGACGATCACCGCGATCGAAGGGGATCACGGCTCGACGTACTTTCATCCCGACAGCCCGTGGGCGAGAAAGGCGATCCGGTGCCTGGTGGACATGCAGGCCGCGGCGGGCGGGAATTCGCTGATCGGAAGGGAGCTGTACCCCTTGTTGAAGGCATCGGGATATCGCGACGTGAAGGTTTCCCCCCGGATGGTCTATGTCGATTCCGGCAGGCCGGCCCTGGTCGATGGGTTCACGAAAAAAACGTTCATCGCGATGGTCGAAGGGGTGAGGGACCAGGCGATACGGGCGGGCCTCATCGATGAGGCGGACTGGGACCGCGGAATCGGGGATTTGCACAGGACCACAGAGGTGGACGGCACGTTCGTTTATACATTTTTCAAGGTAATGGCCTTGAAATGGGGGTGACATGAACTGGTATATCGATGTGCTGAAGAAATATGCAGTATTCAGCGGACGTGCCCGAAGGAAGGAGTACTGGTACTTCGTCCTTTTCAACCTGATCATCTCCATCGTGCTCATGGTGATCGACCACATGACCGGAACATTGTCTTCCGAATTCGGCGTGGGGCTGCTGGGGGGAATTTACACATTGGGGGTCCTGACCCCCGGCATCGCGGTTTCCGTCAGAAGGCTTCACGACGTCGATAAGAGCGGATGGTGGCTGTTGATTCTCCTGGCCCCGGTCGTCGGCCCGTTCCTTCTCCTCTATTTCGCGGTCCAGGACGGCAGCCAGGGCGAGAATCGGTACGGGCCGAATCCCAAGGCCGTTGACGCATAGCCCTCGCGATGCTTTCCGACGGCTGAATTGTTGAAATTCATTCCCCATTATCGTATACCTGTCACATGAAGACCTGCCGTGTCTCCAGGTTCACGCCCCGCGACAAAAAGACGATCCGGGTTGGTTTGGCCAGGTCGCAATCTAACTGAAGATCGCCGCCGGGAACCCCGGGGCCGGCGAGGGGTCCGAGCCGGGGACCATCCGATTCCTTCTCGAACGGGAAATGCATCGCCCGATCTGACGGCCGGCTGCCGGAGGGCGGAGGGAAAATGAAGGACAGGTCTCCATGGGACATCCTGATCGCGGAAGTGAGCTATTTCCTGACGGTCATGCTGGGGTTGGGTGCGGGATACTATTTCTGGAAAATCAACTTCCTGCCGAAATTCACCGAGGAAAGCCCGCATGGCCTGTATTACGCGATCCCTTTCCTTGTCCTGATCGGATTCGCCATGGTGATCGTGTTTTTGTTCACGCTGCGCCGGATATTGATGAAATCCAAGATCCTGACCAAGGAAGAATCCTTCAAGTTCCTCTGGTCGAGGTCCTGGTACGTCGACAAGTAATCCCGCGTTGTTACAGGAGCCGTCCATATGCCCGGAACGGTTAGCCTCGTCAAGACCTGCCAGGGGATCCGGGAAGCCCTGATCGACTCGCTGGACCGGATCGGAGGGGTCGGCCGCTACGTGGGCCGCGGGGACCGTGTGCTGCTCAAGCCGAACCTGAACGGGGTTGACGGGTTCACCGACAGGACACTGGTCGAATCGCTGATCGGGCTGCTATCCGATTTCGGCACCGGAAAAGTCTTCCTCGCCGAGTCGACGTTCGGCGACGCGAAGATGACGGACATGTTTTTCGAGAAGACCGGCTATGCCGAGCTTGCGCGGAAATGCGGCATCCCGCTGTTCAACCTGAACCGCTCCGAGGCGGTCGAGGTCGAGGTGAAGGAGCCGCTCGTGCTGGACCGGCTGCGGATCGCCCGGGAGGTCTTCGAGGCGGACCGGATCATCAACCTTCCCAACATGAAGGTCCACTACGCGACCGGCATCACCCTGGCCCTGAAGAACATGAAAGGGCTGCTGGTCGGCGGCGCGAAGAGGCGCTGCCACGAGGTCGGGCTCGACAGGGCGATCGTCGACCTGAACAACACGATCCGGCCGCACCTGAATATCGTCGATGCCGTATCGTGCATGGAAAGGATGGGCCCGCGCGGCGGGGACATCGTGCGGCTCGACCTGATCCTGGCGGGCGGGAACCCGGCCGAGGTCGATTGCGTCGGGTGCGCCGTCATGGGACACGAAATCGACGAAGTGAGGCACCTGAAGATGTTCCTCGACGCCAACGGGATCGACCCGCTGGGGATCGGGACGGTCGGCGAGAGGGTCGAGGACGTCCGGCGCCCGTTCCGGAAGGCGGCGCCGGGGAAGGTCGTGCCCGGGAAATTCCGGGTCCACGACCGGGACGCCTGCAGCTCCTGCATGAACGCCTTCCTCCTGTCCTGCAGCCTGCTGGAGGGCGAACCCGCGCAGACCGCGGACGTGTACATGGGATCGATCGTCGAGGGGAACCGGACTTCGGGCGCGATGAAGATCGCGTTCGGGAACTGCTGCCCGGGGGAGCTGGAGTGCGACCTCCGGATCCCGGGGTGCCCGCCGTTTCCGTACGCGTTGAAGGAGCGCCTGAAAACAAAGGATCAGGGCGCGTTCGCCCGCACGTGACCTACAGGAGAAAGGAGGCAGCGATGGAACGGAACTCGGGAGACGGAGGATGGAACCCTTACATCGCCGGCGCGTTGGTGGGACTGCTGGCCATCGCATCCGTGTTCGTGACCACGAAGTGGATGGGGAAAACGGCCTACCTGGGGGCATCGACCACCTTCGTCCGGGCCGCGGGGCTTCTCGAGAGGACGGTCGCCTCGGAGCACGTGGCGGAAAACGAGTACTTCACCAAGGAAAAGGTCCGCGTGGACTGGCAGTTCATGCTGGTCCTCGGAATATTCTTCGGCGCGTTGATCTCCTCGAAGATGGACAAGAGCTTCAAACCGGAGGGCGTGCCCCCGACGTGGGAGGAGCGGTTCGGCCCGTCCGTCGGGAAGCGGGCGGCCGGAGCGTTCCTCGGCGGGATCGTCGCCATGGTGGGGGCCCGCATGGCGGGCGGGTGTCCCAGCGGGCACGGCCTCAGCGGGATCATGCAGCTCACGGTCAGCTCGTTCGTGGCGCTGGCCATGTTCTTCGCCGCCGGCGTCCTGGTGGCGCGGCTGGTCTACGGAAGGAGGGCGTCATGAACGTCGAACTGGCGCTGGGACTGGTCACCGGGGCGATCTTCGGGTTCCTGCTGCAGAAAGGACGCGTCCTCCGGTACGACAAGCAGCTGGGCGCCCTGCTGCTGAAGGACATGACGATCCTCAAGTTCATGCTCTCGGCGATTCTCGTGGGGATGGTCGGGATCACCTGGCTTTCCAA
>JACZKY010055780.1_pt1 | contig 14392 bp, 11 predicted proteins | sample 8237611 | NCBI WGS metagenome assembly JACZKY01 (sample SAMN16148055, study PRJNA663545) | marine sediment metagenome | biome: sediments and biomass from bioreactor inoculated with such sediments; feature: coastal sediments; material: methane- and iron-fed bioreactor; isolation source: Bothnian...
AGCGAAGGGGTGCTGCACGACGAGCGGGAGGCGATAGCGGTCGCCAAGACCATCGGCTACCCAATCATGATCAAGGCCGCCGCCGGAGGCGGCGGGCGCGGCATTCGGGTGGTGCAGGACGGCAGCGCGCTGATCGAGCAAATGGCCCAGGCCCGCGCCGAGGCCGCAGCTGCGTTCGGCGATGGCTCGGTCTACCTCGAGCGCTTCGTGCCGCGCGCACGCCACATCGAGGTCCAGATCCTCGGCGATGGGAAGCGCGCCGTGCACCTTTATGAGCGCGAATGTTCGTTGCAGCGGCGCCGCCAGAAGGTGCTCGAGGAAGCCCCCTCACCCGCGCTCGACCAGGACCAGCGCGAGGCGCTGTGTGCCTCGGCCGTGCGGCTCGCCGAACTGGTCGGCTACCGCGGCGCCGGCACCATCGAATATCTCTACGATGAGCAGCGGCGCGAGTTCTATTTCATCGAAATGAACACGCGCATCCAGGTCGAGCACCCGATCACGGAGATGGTCACCGGTATCGATATCGTGCGCGAAATGCTGATGATCTCCGCCGGCGCGCCACTGAGTCTGAAGCAAAGCGAGATCACCGTGCGGGGCGCGGCCATCGAGTGCCGCATCAACGCGGAAGATACCCGGCGCAATTTTGCGCCGAGCCTGGGAACGGTCAGCGCCCTGCACTGGCCGGCCGGCTTCGGGATCCGCATCGAGTCCCAGATGTTTGCCGGCTTCCAGGTGCCGCCGTTCTACGACTCGATGCTCGCGAAGCTGGTCGCCTGGGACGAGTCGCGGCCACGGGCGCTGGCGCGCATGCGCTGCGCCTTGCGCGAGCTGCGCATCGAAGGAATCGAGACGACGCAGCCGCTGCATCAGGCTTTGTTGGCCGACCCGCAGGTGCAGGCGGGCGAATTTCACACCGCATATCTCGAAGACTGGCTCGCCACGCGCACCGCGTTGGCGAATACCGCAGCATGAAAGGAGCCATCCAATGACCCTGCCCCCGGCCCGCTACAGCTTCGGCGGCGATGACTTTGTGTTCGTCGAAATCGATGAGCAGATGTCGCTCGAAGCCTTCTTCAAGGGGATTTCCGTGACCTCGGCGCTGCGCCAGCGTGCGGTGCCGGGAGTGCTCGAGATCTGCCCGTCCAACGCGTCCTACCAGGTGCGCTTCGATCCCGAGCAGATCGCTCCAGCGCGCATGATGGGAATGCTCAAGGAGCTCGAGGCTGGTCTGGACACCGCGCATTCGGAACTGAGCACCCGGATCATCGAGATTCCGGTGTTCTACAACGATCCCTGGACGCACGAGACGCTGATGCGATTTCGCGACCGTCACCAGGATCCGAATGCCACTGACCTCGAGTACGCAGCCAAGATCAACGGTTATGCCTCAGTGGCGGATTTCATTAACGCCCACGCCGGCTCACCGTGGTTCGTCACCATGGTCGGCTTTGTCGCGGGGCTACCGTTCATGTACCAGATGGTCGAACGCGAGCGCCAGATTCAGGTGCCCAAATACCTGCGCCCGCGCACCGACACGCCCAAGCTGACCATCGGCCACGGCGGCTGCTTCGCGTGCATCTATTCGGTCCGGGGCGCGGGTGGCTACCAGCAGTTCGGCATCACGCCGGCGCCGATCTACGACCCGGCGCAGGCCCTGCCCTACCTGAAGGAACACATGGTGTTCTTCCGCCCCGGCGACATCGTCAAGTTCAAGTCGATCGGATGCGAAGACTACGACCGGCATCTGGCCGAAGTCGAGAGGGGCGAGTTCAATCTTCGGATTCGGCCCGTGGAGTTTGCGCTGGCCGATTACCAGGCCGACTCGAAAGCCTACAACCAACACCTGATCGAGGTGCTGCATGACGATTGACGTACTCAAGCCCGGTCTGGCTACTTCGGTGCAGGACATGGGGCGCACTGGCTACTACCACCTGGGCATTCCGCCTTCCGGCGCGATGGACCGCTACTCGCTACGCTGCGCCAACCTGCTGGTCGGCAACGCCGAGGATGCGGCCGGGCTGGAAATCACCTTCCTCGGACCGGAGCTGGCATTTCGCCAGGCCGCCATTGTTGCCGTCACCGGCGCGCGGCTGAAACCGCGCGTCAACGGCCAGGAAATGCCGCAGGACGAGTCCTTCGCCATACCCGCTGGCGGGGTGCTGAGCTTCGACTATCTCAAGGGCGGAGCCCGGGCGTATCTGGCTGTTGCCGGGGGAATCGATGTGCCCGTAGTGCTGGCCAGCCGCTCCACCTACGGTTTGGGCGCGCTGGGAGGATTCCAGGGCCGCAAACTCGCCGCCGGCGACACGCTGCCGGTGGGCGCCGCGGGCAAGGCGAGCGTCGGGCGCAAGCTGCCTCCCGAGTTCGTTACCGAGACCCCGCGTCAAGTGGAGCTGCGGGTAGTGGTCGGTCTGTACGACCACTGGTTGACCCCGGAATCGTTGGCCGCGTTCTTTGATGACGAATGGACCATCGCCTCGGAAGCGGACCGGATCGGCTATCGCTTCAAGGGTGGCCGCTCGCTGCAGTTTCGTCCTCGTGAGCGGCCGTTTGGCGCGGGCTCCGACCCCTCCAACATCGTCGACGCCTGCTATCCGATCGGATCGATCCAGATCCCCGGCGGGCTTGAGCCCATCGTCCTGCACTGTGATGCGGTCTCCGGTGGTGGCTACGCGATGCTGGGTACCGTCATCAACGCGGATCTCGACCGCATCGCCCAGCTACAACCCAACTACAAGGCCCGGTTTGTCCGGGTCGACGTCGACCAGGCGCTGGCCGCGCGCCGGGAATACGGTTCGCGTTTGGCGCGGCTGCGCAAAGCAATCTGACATCCTTACCCCCCGTTGAAAGAGGAAATCGTCATGAAACCAAGGATCATTAATAGTTGGACCGTTGCTGCGGCTGTTTGCTTTGCCGCCAGCAGTGCCGCAGTTGCCGCAAACTGGTTTCCCTACCAGGCTGAGGAGATCGTCCCGGCCTTTGCCGCGGACGGAAAATCCCAGCCGGTGTCGTACACGCCGCTGGCCAAGGCGTCGAAGAAGTGGGACATCTGCGTTTCGTTCCCGCACATGAAGGATGCCTACTGGCTCGGCGTCGACTACGGCGTGGTCGAAGAGGCCAAGCGCCTGGGCGTGAAGATGCAGCTGGTCGAGGCCGGCGGCTACACCAACCTGAACAAGCAGGTTTCGCAGATCGAGGACTGCATCGCCCGCGGTGCGCAAGCGGTCGTGATCGGCGCGATTTCAGCCGATGGTCTGAACAACGTCGTGAAGGAAGCGGCGAGCAAGAAGATTCCGGTGATCGACCTGGTCAACGGCATCAACTCACCCGACGTCTCCGCCAAGTCGCTGGTATCGTTCTTCGTGATGGGCCGCACCACCGGCGAATACCTGGCCAAGAAGCATCCGGCCGGATCACCCAAGGTGAAAGTGGGCTGGTTCCCTGGGCCCGCAGGAGCAGGCTGGGTCGAGGCCGCCAACAACGGCTTCATGGAAGCCGTGAAGGGCTCGGCAGTCGAGGTGCTGGATCCGAAGTATGGCGACACCGGCAAGGAAGCACAGTCCAAGCTGATCGAGGACGTACTCAACGCCAATCCTGATCTCAACTACATCGCCGGTACGGCGGTGACCGCCGAAGCCGGCGTTGGGATCGTCCGCTCCCGCAACATCGACAAGAAGGTCAAGTTGCTGGCGTTCTACCTGACCCCGGGCGTGTGGGACGGCATCGCCAGTGGCCGGATTCTGGCGGCGCCGGCTGACTCCATGGTGATTCAGGGCCGCATCGCCATTGACCAGGCCGTTCGGTTGCTCGAAGGCAAAGAGGTCGTCAAGCATGTCGGACCGAAGATCTTCGCGGTCGACCAGTCCAACATCAAGAAGCTGCGCCGCGACGACGTTCTCGCCCCGGCCAACTTCAAGGCTGTTTTCGCGGTGAAATAAGCGCGACTAGACGCGATACGGCCGGCGCATGGATACCGAGTTTCCAGGCAACGGCCGTGTCGCGCTGCAATTGCGCGGCATCAGCAAGAAATATCCGGGCGTGCTGGCGCTCGATGAGGTCGATTTCGACCTGCACGCCGGCGAAGTACACGCCCTGTTTGGCGAGAACGGCGCGGGCAAGTCGACCCTCATTTCGGTGATTTGCGGCGCCGTGCGGCCAACGCATGGAACCATGCGGCTCGGCACCGAGGCTGTCGAATTCGATTCCGTACGCGAGGCCCGCAAACAAGGCATCAGTGCGGTCTTCCAGGAGTTCTCGCTGGTGCCGTCGATGACGGTGGCGCAGAACATCCTGCTCGGCGATGAACCCTCGCGCGCCGGCTTCATCAATCGTCGCGCTGCGCGCGAGCACGCCCTCGAAGTGCTCGCCAAGATCGGTTTCGAACTCATCCCCGACCTGCGGGTTGGGGAGCTTGGCCGCTCCGAGCGCCAGATGGTCGAAATTGCCAAGGCCCTGCGCGGCGAGCTGCGCATCCTGATTCTTGACGAGCCGACCGCCTCGCTGACCGAGCGGGAGACCGAACTGCTGTTCGAACTCGTGGCCAAGCTGAAAGAGGAGGGGGTCGGCATTGTCTACATCACCCATCGCGTCGCCGAGCTGCAGCGCGTGGCTGACCGGGTCACGGTCCTGCGCGATGGCAAGAGGATTGCGACGGTCTCGGCCCGCCAAGCCTCGGTGGACCAGTTGGTCGAAATGATGACCGGGCGCCCGGTGAGCGAGGTGTACCCCACGATCCAAAGCCAGCCGGGTGATCCGGTGCTGGAAATTCGTGGGTTGAGCACCGCCAGTGGCGTGCATGACGCTTCGTTCACCGTCCGCGCCGGGGAAGTGGTTGGCGTGGCTGGACTGGTCGGCTGCGGCAAGTCGGAATTGCTGCGTGCTGCCTACGGTCTCGAGGTCGTCACCGCCGGGCAGATTCTGTGGCGCGGGCAGGAAGTGCACCACCCCACTCCTGCCGCGATGGTGCGAGAGGGCTTCTACTATCTTCCACCTGACCGGCGCGAGGAGGGGCTCGTGCCGGCGCTGACCTCGGGCGAAAATATGGCGCTCGGCAAACTGTATCTGTCCCTCTTCACTGGCCTCTTAGGCAGTTACGACCGCGGCAAGCAAAAGGCCGCGGCGCGCGAACTGGCGCCGCGCATTCAACTTGCCGAGACCAACCTCGAGCGCCCCGTCGCGCTGCTCTCGGGCGGCAACCAGCAGAAGGTGCTGTTTGGTCGCGGGTTGATCGGCGCCACCCGACTGTACGTTTTCGACGAACCCACGGTCGGCGTCGACGTGGGCACGCGCACCGCGATCTACCTGCTGATCAAGGAACTGTGCGAGGGCGGCGCCGCGGTGGTCGTGGTTTCCTCGGATCTGCCCGAGGTGCTGCACCTTTCGCACCGCGCCTACGTGATGCGGCGCGGCAGCATCGTTGCCGAATTGCAAGGCGCCGAGATAACCGAAGCCAACGTGCTCGCGCACTTCTTCGAACCGCATGAGAAGGCCGCCTGATGAATTCAACCGAATCGCCGTCGACCCCCACTCGACCCAACCCGTGGCGCGCCCCCCTGGCGCTGCTCGATCGTCTGTTCGAGCGCCTCGGGGTGCTGCCCTTCCTGATGGTCGCGGCATTGGTGATCTTCTCCAACCTGTCGGAGCATTTCCTCAGCGAACAGAACCTGATGAACCTGCTGCGCCAGTCGGTCTTCCTGGTGCTGGTGTCGCTGGGCCAGATGTTGGCGCTGGTGTCGGGCGGCTTCGACCTCTCGGTTGGCACCGGGCTCGCGATCACGTCCGTGGTTGGCTCGCAGGTGATGGCTCAGCTGTTTGCCGGCGGTGACGGCGTCGTCGGGGTTTCCACTGCGATTCTGGGCGGCTGCGGCGCTGGTCTGGCGGCGGTGGCAGTGCTCGGTTGCGTCAACGGAATCGGCGTGGCCTGGCTGGGCGTGTCGCCTTTCATCATGACGCTGGCCACCCAGTCGATTGGCTTTGGCGTGGCCTTGTACCTCACCGGCGGGGTCCCGGTTTCCGGCTTGCCGGGGAGCTTCAGCGACTGGTTTGGCTTTGGTCAATGGCTCGGGCTGCCGGTTCCGGTGTGGATCACTGTGGTGATGCTCGTGGTGTTCTACGTGCTGCTAAATCGGACCCGCTTTGGGCAGAATCTCTACGCCGTCGGCGGCAACGCCCGCGCTGCGGCACTCTCGGGCATCAATACCCGGCGCGTGCTCTTCCTTACCTACCTCTCCTGTGCCCTGGTGGTAGGGGTGGCCGGGCTGCTGCTCACCGCGCGACTGGAGTCGGGTGAGACCAACATTGGCGGCACGATGGCGCTGGAATCGATTGCCGCCTGCGTGATCGGCGGCGTCAGCCTGCGCGGCGGCATGGGGCGATTGCCCAACGTGATCTTTGGCTGCCTGTTCATCGGGCTGGTGCAAAACGGCTTGAACCTGGCACAGGTCGGCTCGTACCTGCAGATGATCGTGCTCGGCACTTTGCTCGTCGTGGCAGTGGTCAGCGACCAGTTCTGGCTGCGCCGCTACTATCGCATCGGTTAGTCCAGCCCAGCGGTTGACCCTCGAACGACGGAGAAATGCAATGAAGAAAGATCGCGTCCAGGCCGTGGCAACGGTACAAATCGACAATGAGCGGGTCACGGTGACCGAGTGGCGCTTTCCGCCCAAAGCCGAAACCGGCTGGCATCGGCACCAGCTCGATTACGTCGTGGTCCCCGAAGCCGACGGGACGTTGACGCTGGAGACTCCCGACGGCAAGACCGCGCAAAGCGCGCTGGTCGCGCATCGGACCTATTTCAGGACTGCCGGCGTGGAACACAACGTCATCAACGCCAGCGGGAAGGAATTTGCCTTCGTGGAGATTGAGCTCAAGAGCTGAGTAGGCCCCACCGCGCGACTATTCGTCGGCCTCGGCGGGGTAACGGGAGAGCGCTTCGGCGACCACCTGGCCAAGCGCCTCGCTGCTCACCGGCTTGGCCAGGAAGGTCGTGCGTTCCGGCAGGGTAACTCGGTAGGCGGGGTCCTCGATCAGGTCGTGTCCCGAGATCAGGATCGCAGGCAAGCACCACCCCACCACCGCGCGCAATTGCGCGATCGCGCCCAGGCCGTCGGTCTCGTCGGGAAGCTGGTAGTCGGTAATGAGCAAGTCAGGGAAGCGCTCGGCGGCGTCGACGAGCGCCAGCATTTCCTCAAGCCGGGCGGCGCTTTGGACGTGAGCCCCCCAGGCCCGCAAGCGATCGGTGAACGCGGCCCTTGCCTGGCTGTTGTCCTCCAGAACGGCGATGACCGTACCGGCGAGATTCACCTCGTTGGGGAGCAGCGCCGCGTCGTGATAGGCGAACCAGGGAGCCGCTGCCTTCGGGAGGCTGACCGTGAATCGCGAGCCCCTGCCCGGCCGCGACGCGACCTTGATGGCGTGGCCTGGCAGCCAGCGCAGCGCCGCGCTGACGTTTGCCAGGCCCAGTCCAACTCCCCGGGCTTGGTTGCGTTCGGGGTTCTCGATCTGAAAGTAGGGCTCAAAGATCCGCTCAAGATAGGATTGCTCGATACCCAACCCGTTATCGACGACATGGACCTTCAGGGTCTCGCCCTGTCGCGCCAGTGCGAGCAACACGAAGCGTCGGCGCACAGGATCTTGCGGCCCCGCGGGCTGCTGGTACTTGATGGCGTTCGTCACCAGATTGGCGATGGCTCTCTTGAGCTGTTCGCGATGGGTCAAAGTCCAGCACCCATCTTCTCCTGCCGGCAAGCGTAGCGAGAACAGCACGCCGGTTTGCCGGGCGCTAGGTTCGAAGGCGGCATGCACTTCGCGCAGCAGGAGGGCCAGGTTCACTGCTTCCACTGGCCAATCGGCGTTGCGGGACTGCAGCAAGGACAGGTTCAGGGTGGCCGATAGGGTATCGGCGAGCGACTCGATGGCTTGCGCCAGCGCTTCAAACTGTTCCTGGGTGGTCCCGTCGACGTGTTCCAGCCGTTCACGCAAGAGCGTGATCCGCAATCCGAGCGCGGTCAGGGGCTGGCGCACGTCGTGGCTGACGGCCGACAGGAACCGCGCGCGCTCCGCGCTTTCGTGCTGGGCGCGAATTCTCAGTTCGTCGGCTTGCTTGACCAACTCTTCGGTCCGACGCTGTGCAATGGCGAGTTCCAGTCCGTCTGCAAAGAGGTTGCGCGCGCGCCACTCGATGGTGTGCTGCTTGAAATAGCCGCCGACGCACATGATGGCGGCGACGCCCGACAGCAGCACGTCGTGGTTGCCCGCCAGCAGGTCGGGCAGCAGCCAAAGGTGGGTGGCCAGCAGCGCCAATGCGCCGGCGGCAAGCGCACCGGTTGTGAACCGGGGCGAGAGCCCGGTTGCCCCGAAAGAGAAGAATGCAATGAGGGCGAGCAGGCTGGTCAGCAGCATGGGCCCGCCTTCGGCGCCAAGCGGAGCCAGCAGCATCACTGTGCCGGCCAGCACGAAGACCGCCGTGAAGAGCACGGCAGCGGCGCGATGATGGCGAATCGGCCGAGTGCCGGAGACGATTCTTCGGCGCCACAGCTCGAGCGCCAGCGCCACCCCGAAAGAAATGAGCGCCAGGGCGCCCGGGCTGCGCGCCATCGTGGCGATGCCCAAGGCAGTGACAAGCGCCGCAACCTGCGCGACGCGCGCCATCGCCAGCAAATAGGGCAGGCCCGCCGCTTCGTAGTCCTGGCGAAAGGCCAGCTCTCCTGCGGCGTCGAACTTGCGCGGCAAGCGACGCGGTGGCGTAGCGCTCATTGCTGCCCCTTGTCTTCCGAGCGCTCAGGGGCGCTGATGGCGCGCGCCGTACCCCGGTAGCCCAGGAACACTCCGTCGGCACCGAAGACCGGCTCGCCCGAGGTGATGCGCCACTCTTCCTGGCCAGGCGCGACCTTCTGCGAGCGAAGGTAGACCTTGTCATAGAAAGGTTGGCGGGCCGTGACCATGGCGGCGATGGCCCGCTCCCCCTGAGCGCGTTCATCTTCGCTATCGTCAGCCGGCCCAGCCTGAAATGCGACCAAGCCTTGCACGTCGCTCAACGGCATTCCGGTCATGCGCGTGTAAGACTCGGAAACATGGGTTATCCGTCCTTGGGCATCGGTCTGCCAATACCAGTCCACCGACAGGCGCGCGAGACGGTTGAAATGGTCTTCCGCCTGCCGCCGCGCGAGTTCCGCGGCGATTTCGGGGGTGACGTCACGCGTGGCGCCGGAGTAGCCGAGAAATGTGCCCTGAGCGTCGAACCGGGGGGCCGCGTTGACGCGCCACCAGGGCCGCAGCGGCAGGCCCGTGATGTGCAGCAGCAGGTCGCGAATCGGCCCGTGGGCGTCGAGCATGGCTCGGTAGCGCACCAATTGCTCGGGCTCGGGTGTGCACGGGGCGCTGCAGATGATTTGACCGACTCGGTCACCAAGCTGCTGCTCTTTGTGGGCGCTGAGGTTGCCTGACATATGCGTGAAGCGATGGTCGGCGTCGGACTCCCAGTGCCAGTCGCTGGCAAGTGCGGCGAACTGGCGGTAACGGGCCTCGCTGCGCGCGAGTTCGGTTTCGGCGGCCGCCTTGGAGTGCTCGAGAGCCAGGCGGCTGAGCGCTTGGCCGAGCACCACGGCAATGCGCTCGCTCAGGTCGACCAGTTCCGCGTCGAACCAGTGGCGGGACGCCGCCATCAGCGCCAGCAAGCCGTGACAGTGTGCCCCCTCTCCGGGAACGGGGGTGATCATGCTCGCCTCCACCCCTCGGGCGCGGTAGTAGTCGTGAAACTTTCGGGTTGATTCAAGGGAGAGATAGTCGTTGGCGACCACGGTGGTGCGCGTAAACCACGCCCGAAAACTGGGCCTGTGCCCCGCGGGATCAGTGCCGTCGGCGGCGAGGTCCATCTTCGCCGGGGTGGAGGCACCCGCCCCGGCCGCAAGCAGCAGCTCCTGATTCAATTCGTCTGCTTGATAGTAGGAGACGCCTACCAGGCCGCCGGTCTCGTGAAGCACCCGACAGGTAGCGGCGAGCAGCTCTTCGGCGCTGCGCGAGCGCAACGCAGTTTCGCCCACCTCGCCGAGCGTCGCATAGAAGCGTTGCACCCGCGCGTGCGCCAATTCGGCTGCGCGTTTGGCGCTGCGACTCTCGATCGAATCGATGGCCTGCGCAAGCGAGGCAACGATGCGCTCGGAGAGCACGACCAGCTCATCGTCGAACCAATCCATCTCCCGCGCGTAGAGCCCCAACACCCCGATTAGTCGTCCCTGGACGCACACGGGGAGGGCCAGCGAAGCGTTGATGCCCCTGAGGCGGGCGAGATCATGAAAGCGTGCCACGCGCGGGTCACCGCAGTAGTCCTGCGAAATCTGAGGGCGTCGCTCAATGGCCGCAAGCACAACTGGCAGTGTTGCGTCCTGGTTGTCTTCGCGCATCGTCAAGTTGAGCCGCGCGATCGCGGAGACGTCGGAACCGGCGTAGTGGGTAACGACCAGCGCAGCTGCTGCTTTGTCGTGGGCAAAGTAGATGACCCGCGCCAGGCCTCCAACCTCGTAGGTCAATCGGCACACCGCGGCGATCGCCTCTTCAACATCGTCCAGATCGCTGACGTCACGTTCGACGTCGCTGAGCGCGGCGTACATCCTGCTCAGGTAGCGCAACCGCAGCTGGGCCTGTTTCTTGGCCGTGATGTCGCGCGCCGTGCCTTCGTAGCCCAGGAAGGCGCCATCGGCGGCAAATACCGGGTCGCCGCTAACCGAGGTCCAGCGTACGCGCGGCGGAATAGTGCTGGTGCGCGGGTATTCAAAATCGCGGATCGGTTCCCGGGCGGCGAGCTGGCGGCGGTGTTCTTCCCACTCGGGATGTTCCGGAAAAGTTCCTTCCAGTTCCCAGCGAGTGCGCCCGTGACCTTGGCCCGGAGTGCTGACGGACAGGTTGATCGCTCGTTCCGAAAAGAACGTGAAGCGATGTTCGGCGTCGCTGCTCCATTCCCAGTCGGCGCTCAAGGTGGCCAGCCTGCGGTAGCGGGCCTCGCTGCGCGCCAGTTGCAACTCGGCACGCTTGCGCTCCGTGACGTACCGCCCGGTCCCCTGATAACCAAGAAATACCCCGGCACCATCGAAGCGGGGCGCGCCGCTGATCGAAATCCAGCGCTGCGTCCCGCCCTCATCCTGGCGCGCGAATTCAAAGTCGCGAAATGGCAGCCGGGCGTCCAGCACGGTGCGATGTCCTGGCCAGTCGTTTTCGGGGAGTTGGGCATCGGCGAGATCCCACCGGCATCGTCCCAGGGTGTCAGTCTTGGCGATGCGCTGTGCCGCTGAAAGCTCGCTGACTTCGTGGCGCTCATTGGTCGACCAGACCCAGTCCGAGGTCGCGTCGGCCAACTGGCGGTACCTGGCTTCGCTGGCCTGCAGGCGCTGCTCGACGCGCTTGCGCTCGGTAACGACGCGCGTGACCCCCCAATAACCGCGAAACGCGCCCTGCTCGTCCCAGACTGGAACTCCCGACGTGACGCACCAGATGGGATCCAAGTCGGCTCCGCGCATCTGCTGGAATTCGATTTCGCTGAATTCGGCGCGCTGTCCCGCCGCCGTGGCCATCCGCCGGGCCATCGCCGCTTTCAGGTTACGACCTTGCACCCACTCGTTCTTGCCCAGGACCTCGCTGGGCTGCATGCCGCTGAGCGCAGCGTACGCGGATGAAACAAAGGTGGTGCGACCCTCGGCATTGGTCTTCCAGAACCAGCCGGTAGTCGTGAGGATGCGTTCCAGCAAGGCGAGCAGCTGCGGCGGCGGCGGTTCTTCTGCGTCATTCCCGACGGCTGCCAAAAGCCTCGCGTTGTCACCGCTCATGCGCTTCCCCCATGCATCGTCACCAGCTTAGCTGGGATAGGGATTCTTCCATAGAACGGCGCGACGCCCTCCGATACCCCACCCATTAACGCCGCTTCAGCACAGCCCGAGGCTGGATTAAACTCCCAGTTCCTCCAGCCCACCTGCAGGCGCGTGCCATGGCGATCCTGACCTACCTGACGACCACCCATTTCGATTTCGGCGCGATCAAGGTGCTGGGCAATGAGCTCGCCCGGCTCGGCGTCAAGCGACCGCTGCTGGTAACCGACCGGGGCGTTCGCGCCGTGGGCTTGCTCGATCGCGTCCAGGGAGTGCTCGCTGAAGGCGCTGCTTTGCCGGTGTTCGATGAGACCCCGGGCAACCCCACCGAGGCGGCCACCCTCGAGGCCCTGGCGCTCTACCGCGCCGAGGGCTGCGATGGTGTGGTGTGCCTCGGCGGCGGCTCGGCGATGGACCTGGGCAAGGCCGTTGCCCTGCTGGCCGTGTCGGGCGAGCCGCTGGCGCGCTACGACCCGCTTCAGCGCGGCGGCAAGCTCATTACCGGCGTGGCGCCGGTGATTTGCATCCCGACCACTGCCGGCACCGGCAGCGAGGTCTCGGTGGGCTTCGTGATCGTGATGAATGACGGCCGCAAGTTGACCATTGCCGACCCGCGCATCATCCCCAAGGTGGCGATCTGCGACCCCGAACTGACCCTGGGGCTGCCGCCCCTGCTGACCGCGGCCACCGGTATGGACGCGATCACCCACTGCATCGAGGCGGTGCTGGCGCCGGCCACCAACCCGCCGGCGGACGGCGTCGGGCTTGACGGCCTGTACCGCGGCTGGCGCGCGATCGAGGCGGCAGTGGTCAATGGCGCCACTGACCGGGACGCGCGCTGGCAGATGATGATGGCCTCGACCGAAGGCGCGATGGCCTTCGTAAAGGGGCTCGGTGCGGTGCACTCGATGAGCCACGCGATTGGTCGGCGTCATGACCTGAAGGCCCATCACGGCACCTGCAACGCCGTGATCCTGCCCACCGTGCTGCGCTTCAACGAGAGCGTCTGTGCCGAAAAGTACGAGCGGTTGCGCGCGGCGATGGGCCTGGCGCCCGGGGCCGACCTGGCCGAGGCGGTGACGGCGATGAACAAGAAGCTCGGGTTGCCCGCGGGTCTGGCGGCACTGGGGGTCACCGAGGCGATGATTCCCGACCTCGTGCCCCACGCCATGGGTGACCTCGCGCACTACGGCAACCCGCGCCGGGCGACGGCCGAGGAGTATGCCCAGCTCTACCGGCAGGCCCTGTAGCAGCGGCCCCACAGCGGTGACGGGCGGGTTCTCTTAAGGTAAAATGAGTCGGTTCAGCCAATACCAACGCAAGGAGCGTTTTTCATGACCATACTGGTCGCCTACGCACCCCGCCCCGAAGGGCGCGCCGCCCTCGAGAAGGGCATCGAAATTGCCAATCGGCGCAACGAGCGCCTGCTGGTAGTCAACGCCATCTCGGGCGGCAACCAGAACGACCCCTCGCTGGCCGATGCGGTCGACGTCAGCGCGGTTGAAAAGCGCCTGGTCGCTGCCGGTGTCGAAGGGACGTTCAAGCAGTTCGTGCGCGGCAAGGATGCCGTGGCCGAGATCGTCGAGTTGTCGGACAAGCCCGACGTCACGCTGGTGATCGTCGGTTTGCGCAAGCGCAGCCCGATGGGCAAGCTGATCATGGGCAGCGTGTCGCGCGACATCCTGCTGTCGGTCTCCTGCCCGGTGCTGGCGGTCAAGTCGGCGGACTGAATTGCGCCGGCGCGACTGGCGCGCGTTATTTTCGATCACCGCCGGGTCTTAAGACCCCTCTAACCATTGCCCCCGATCATGGCACGCGTAAGCAATTCACCTACGCGGATTGGGAGTGTCAGATGAGCCAGATGACGGCGGTTAGAGCCACCAATGAACTGCATGCGGACGCCTTCATACACGGCGAGAACACGCTGACAGTTATCTCCGAGCAACCTTTCGACGAGGTTGCCGCCCGGCTGGAGGGCAGCATCGCGGCCAACGCGATGGCCATCGTCCAGATGCACGACTTCAACCAGCTGCTGGCGGGCAACGCAATCCGCCTGAGCGGTCGCTGCCGGGTCTACGAAGTCCTCGAGCCGCGGCTCGCCGTGCAGTTGGTGGTGGCTGATCCCGCACTGGCGCATCTGCTGCCCTTGCGGATCGCCATCCACGAGGACGATGGCCTGACCACCGTCACCGCCCCGATGCCGACCTCGTTCATGACCGAGTACTCGCATGTGCTCTCGGCGGCGCGTCTGGCCAAGAGCTTCGAGGCCGGGCTGCACCGGGTGCTCTCGGCGTTGCGCTGATACCTGGAAGGGCCGGCCGCCGCTGATGCGGCGGCCGGTGTTCGCGGCTAGTTAGGCGAAACGCCGGCCCTGGGGGCGGGCATTGCCAAAGCGTCCGGGAGAGCGGGCGATCCGCGCCGGCGCACCGCTGCGCGGCGCCCCATCGGTGCCGGTGGCCCGGAAATTCTCACGCCGGGCACTTTCGCCCCGCTCCACCGAGTCGTTGGCGGCCTTGGCCGGGCCGCTCTTGATCCAC
>JACZKY010010996.1_pt1 | contig 14387 bp, 13 predicted proteins | sample 8237611 | NCBI WGS metagenome assembly JACZKY01 (sample SAMN16148055, study PRJNA663545) | marine sediment metagenome | biome: sediments and biomass from bioreactor inoculated with such sediments; feature: coastal sediments; material: methane- and iron-fed bioreactor; isolation source: Bothnian...
GTGGCGGCCATCGCCGCGCGGATGGCCCTGGCGCTGGCCCGCTCGGGTCCGAAGCCCCAGGCGCGCACGGCGTCGCCCATGCCGATGTCGAATGCTCCGCCCGATGCGGCTCCGATCCTCAGCCCGAGGTCGAGCACCTCCAACAACCGGGCGGGAACTCCCATCCAGACACCCGCCGGCGCCCGGTTCAGGCGCATCAGGTCGCTGTCGCGCTTCCATGTCGACATCTGGACATCGACTTCCGTCACGGCCGCCTGCAAGGCGGTTCGGATCGGGCTGGCGTCCAGCAAGGCATCGGCATGGAACAGCGCCGACCAGCGCGTGCCCATGGTGGGGCCGTTCAGCGTGTGACGAACCAGGTCAATAGACGTCTTCGACATAGTGGCCCTCCGCTTTCAACGCGATCGGGCTCAAGCCCACCGGCGCAAGGATGTCGGTCAGCGCCTCGGCCACGCCCGCCGACATGTCGCGCCCGCCGCAGACCATGATGCGCGCGCCCTCCCGGATCAGCCGGGTCAGTTCGGCGCTTTCGGCGCGCAGCGCGTGCTGGACGTAGCGCGGCTTCGCCCCCCGCGAGACCGCCGTGACCAGCCTCGCAAGACGGCCGTCGGCCTGCCATCTGATCAGGTCTTCCCGATAGAGGAAATCGCTGTCGGGGTGACGCAACCCGAAGATGAGGTGGACCGGCCGCTTCGCCCGGTTGCCCCGGATGAAGCCCGCAAGCGGGCCGATGCCGGTGCCGGCGCCGATCAGGATCAGCGGCGCCTTCCCCGCCCCGGGACGGAAGGCGGGGTTGTGCCGGACGAAGGCGCGGATCGCCTGGCCGGGTTCCAGCGCCAGAAGCTGCCCCGAGCAAAGTCCACCGGGCTGCTTGCGGACCACGATCTCGACGAATCCGTCGCGCCGACCCGACGCCAGCGAATAGAGGCGCGGCAGGTCCGACCCCTCGGGCAGGATGCCGAGCAGGTCGCCGGCCCGGAACCGGGCGAAGCCGCGGTCGGTCAGCCGTCGCAGGAACGACGTCCGCGGCAAGGAAAAGCGCAGGATTGCGGTCGGCGCCTGCACGTCGGCCCCGTAGTCGCGGCGCGAAACCAAGGTGAGGCGCTCCGTCGTCGGCGGGACCGGCAGATGCTCGAGCGCGAGCTCGATGCCGAGCGCCAGCCCAAGGGCACGGCCCCAGCGGGCGAAATCCTGCGGCGACTGGCGGTCCACCGTATCGAACGGCATCAGTTCCGCCCAACCCTTTGTAGCGGCAAGCCTCGCCACCTCGTCGGCGAAGGCGCAGAAGGCGGGGAAGCTTCGATCGCCGAAGCCGAGTACGGCAAGCGGGGCTTCAGGAACGGACTTCAGCGCCGCGAGGCGGTCGATGAAGCCCCGCGCCGCGGCGGGAGCCTGTCCCTCGCCCCATGTGGCGGCGAGAACGATGAAGCGTTCGGCGCGCGGATAGCGTGCCGGATCGAAGGCCGACATCGGTGCGACATGGACGTGCTGGCCCACCGCAGTCAGCGCCTTGTGGAGCGTCGCGGCGAAACCCCAGGTGCTGCCGGCCTCCGAGCCGACAAGCAGGATGGTCCCCGCACGTTTCACCGGGCGGTTGCCACGGATGCGCGGCCTTGCCCGCAGCCCGGCGATAAAGAGCGCGAGCCCCGTCGCCCCCATTGCCGGCGCGCCGAGCGCCATCGCGCCCAGCACGAGGCCGATCGCGGCCGCCCCCTGGCCGGTATGCAGCATATAGACGGTTTCCGACACCCGTTCCCATCCGGTCAGTCCGGCCCAGGCCAAAAGCTCGCCCGTCCCCTGATCGAGATAGCCGGTGCCCCGGTCCGTCTTCAGCGTGAAAGCGTCGGTGGCGTCGCCCGGATAGGGAAAGCTCAGTTCGCGCAATTCGGAGACCGGGAGCGCGGCAAGCGGCTCCATCGTGGCAAGGGAGGCTCCCGTCAGGCCGCTGACCTCGGCCGGGAAGGCCGGCGGGGCGGGGTCGTCAGGCAGGAGGTCGAATGTCGAGGCCGCCATCCACAGCGCGGTTGCCGAGGACAGGGTGAGCCCGATCACCGCCACGCGGGCGATTCCCGTATGGACACGGCTGGATAACGGCCCGCGCAACGGGGCGAACCAGCGCCGCCAGCCGCCCATGCGTCGCGCGACCAGCATCGCGCCGGAGATCGACAGGACCAGCATCGCCGCAGCGCCGATGGCCATGGCGATACGGCCGGCATCGCCCAGAAACAGCGAGCGGTGAAGATTGGTCAGCCAGCGCCTGACCGGGTCGGGATCGGCGCTGGAGATGCCCTGGCCGGTCGCCGGGTCGATCACCGCCGCGCCCGGCGTGCCTTCGTCGAACCAGAACGCGGTGATCCGGCCCGACGGCGCGCGCCGGATCTGCTCTACCCCCGGATAGGCGGCCTGGATGCGTCCGGCGAGCTCGGCGACGGTCAGGTCGGTCTCGGCCTGCGGCGTGGAAAGCCGCTCAGCCGCGGGAAAGACCGAGAGCGCCGCGCCGCTGACCGCAAGGATCATGACGAGAACGAGGGCCAGCAGACCCGGCCAGCGATGAAGCGCGCGGGTCATGGCGCCTCACATATCGTAGCGGAGGCCGGCGACATAGCGGCGGCCGGGTACGGGCTGCCCCGCGCCCGCCGTCGTCAGCGGCACGGCGACCTCGTTCGGGCTGTCGCGCATGTCCTCGACGGCGGCGTCTACATGCAGCGTGTAGCCGGCATCGAACAGCGCATCGGCAAGGTCGAGGGTGATCTCAAGCGACCGCCCGGCGCCGACGCTCGCGCCGGTGATGCCGTCGATCTGCGCCGGGTCGCCGCCGGTGGCGCGATACCAGTCGCTGAGATGCTCGTAATATTTCGACTTGCCGCCGGCCATCCATACGGTTCCGGCATAGGCGCCGTCCGCGTCGGTGACGTAGAGGGCAAGATAGGCGCCGTCGCCACCATAATTGTTCAGCGTGGCGGTGAGCGTCACCGGCCGGGCCATGGCGAGGCCGGGGGCCACCAGGGCCGAGGTCAGCGCGAGCGCTGCAAGGATCGATTTCATGGTCCTGCTCTCCTTCGTTGGAAGCGTCAGTTCACCCGCACCACGGGCGGGGTGCCGTTTCGGAACAGTGGATTGGAGGGCGGAGCCGCCGGAGCGGCGGCGGGTGCGCGACCGCGATCCCGTGCGCGATCGTGCTCGCCGTCCCTGTGGCGCAGCTTGACGACCCGCAACGTCTCGGGATCGAGCTTGGCCTTGATGCGGCGGCCTTGGGCGTCGCGTCCCTTGACCTCCCAACAGCCGTCGTCGGCCTCGATCTTGTCGATCTGCCAGCCGAGGCCGGCGGCGGCGGCAATCGCCGCCTCGCGCGGCTGCCAGGCGCCGCGCGGCACATGGCAGTCGTCACCGGCGATTGCTGCGGCGGCGGGCAACATCGTGAGGGCGGTCACTGCGATCAGCATAGCTTTCATGTTCGTTTGTCCTTTTCGATCATCCGGGGGCGCGTGCCTCAGGGTAGGCGGAGCCATGGCGGTATCAGTTGGATTTCGCGGGCCTGGTGCCGTCGCTCCAACGCTTGACCTTGCCGTCGATCATCTCGAGCGTTCCGGGATCGACAGTTATCTTCAGCGTGTTGCCGCCCTGGTCGATGACGTTGAGCTCGTAGCAGCCGTCATCGAGTTCCATTTTCGAGATGGTCCAGCCGAATTCATCGGTCAGTTGAACCAGCGCGTCCCAGGACTGCATGTTCTCGGTCGGCACGTTGCATTTCTCATCAGCGAGCGCGGTCCCGAAGGGAATCGCAAGAAGAAGTGCGGTGGCGGTCAGGACCGTTTTCATGAGTTAGCTCCTCAGCCTTGATTGTCGGATGAAACCAATCTGGAGGGCTCGGCTGACGTGATCCTGATCGTGGCGGGAAACCTGCTTCAGCTTCCCGTCAGCTTGTCGCGGCCGCTCAAACGAAAGACCCCGCCGGAGCAGGCGGGGTTAGGAAAGAGAACGGGGGTCCGCGTCAGGATGGAAGCGGTTTCGGCTCAGTCATGCCTTCGCGCCCGGCCGTCGCGGTGGCGGCGGTCGTCTGCGTCCTTGTATTCGATTTCCAGCACCTGGAGCGTGCCGGGATGAACTGTCACCTCGATGCGGCGTCCGTCCCGGTCCGTGCCCTTGATCTCGTAGCAGCCATCGTCGACCTTGATGCGTCGCACGATCCATCCGTTTTCCTCGGCGAGTCGCGCCACCGCGTCCCTCGGCTGCCAGTCGGCCAGCGGCACGAAGCAGTCGTCGTCGGCAAGCGCCGACCCGAACGGAAGGGCCGCGACAATGGCGAGAATTGCCAGAAATCTCTTCATGGGCCAGACTCCGTGTTGCAGCCGTCAGGTGAAATCCTGCACGACGAACCTGACGGGATGCTGAAGCCCGCGGCATTCCTCGATCAGCTTTGCGTCAGCCGGGACTGCCACGATGGCGACCGGCGAACGAATGGGACGAAGGCGATGCGCATCCTGCTGATCGAGGACGATACCGTGCTGGGCGCAGCCGTGCGAGACCAGATCGCGGCGAGTGGCCATTCCGTGGATTGGGTGACACGCCTGGACGCGGCCGGCGATGCCATGGCCGGCGCCGCCTACGATCTCATGTTGCTCGACCTGATGCTGCCCGATGGACGGGGCATCGCGTTCCTGCGGTCGCTGCGCGCGAACGGCGACGTGACGCCGGTGATCGTGCTGACCGCCCTCGACCAGATTTCCGACCGGATCGAAGGGCTGAACGCCGGCGCCGACGACTATCTGGTCAAGCCCTTCGACCTCGACGAGCTTTCCGCGCGGATCGGCTCGGTCGCGCGGCGCTATACCGGCAACCCCAACCCGATCGTCACCCACGGCCCGCTTGCCGTCGACCTTTCGTCGCGCAGCATCCGCCGCGACGGCAGGCCGGTGCAACTGACCGCCCGCGAATGGGCGCTGCTCGAGGCGTTCCTGGCGCGTCCGGGGCAGCTTCTGTCCAAGGCGCAGCTCGAGGAAAAGCTCTATGCCTTCGATGCCGAGGTGGAAAGCAACGCGATCGAGGTCCATGTCAGCCGGCTGCGCAAGAAGCTGGGCGCCGCGGTGATCGAGACTGAGCGCGGACTGGGCTACCGGCTGGGCCGGCCATGAGGATGCCGCGCAGCCTGCAAGTGCGGCTGGGCCTGTCGCTGGGCATCCTCCTGACGCTCCTGTGGATCGGCGCCGCCGCCGTCACGGTGGTGACGCTGCGGCACGAGATGGACAGGGTCTTCGACTCGTCGCTGCAAGAGGCGGCGCAGCGCCTGCTGCCGCTGGCCGTCGTCGAGATCGTCGGGCGCGAGGAGGAGGAAGGCGTGACCCAGCGCCTCACCGATCTGCGCGACCCCGACGAGTTTCTGACCTATATCGTGCGGGACGACGAAGGGCGCATTCTCCTCAAGTCGCACGAGGCCGAGCCCGGCCTGTTCCCGGCATGGGACGGGTCGGGGTTCCGCACCACGCCGACCCATCGCCTTTACGGCGAGGATGCCCTGCAAGGCACGATCCGCATCACGGTTGCCGAGCCGCTCGCCCACCGCGCGGCGGCGGCGCGCGATGTCCGGACGAGCCTCGGCCTGCCGCTGCTGGTGTTCATCCCGGCCGCGCTGCTGGCGATCATGCTGACCGTCCGCTCGGGCCTCGCTTCGCTGCGGCGCTACCGCGACCGGCTGGCGGCGCGCTCGCCGCTGGACCTCACTCCCGTCGCCTGCGACGACTTGCCCGTCGAGGTCGCTCCGGTGGGGCTGGCGCTCAACGGGCTGCTGGCGCGGCTCAAATCGACGTTCGAGGCCGAACGCAGCTTCGCCGCCAATGCCGCCCACGAGTTGCGGACGCCGCTGGCGGGCGCGATCGCGCAGGCCCAGCGGCTGCAAGCGGAAACCAAGGATGCCGAGGCTGGGCGCCGGGCCGCCGAGATCGAAGCCTCGCTGAAGCGGTTGGCCCGGATCGCGGAGCGGCTGCTGCAACTGGCGCGGGCGGAAGGCGGCCGCTTGCGGCTCGACCGCGCGTCTGATCTCCGCATCACCGCCCGCGTGGTCGTGGAGGACATCGAGAGGGCCGCGCCGAACCGCATCGCGCTCGCTCTGCCGGAACGGCCGGTGATGTCCGACCTCGACCCTGATGCTTTCGGCATCGTCTGCCGCAACCTGGTCGAGAACGCCTTGCGGCATGGGGCGCCCGATGGGCCGATCGAGGTAGGTCTTGAAGGCGACGGTACGTTCCGCGTGGCCAATGACGGCCCCGTCGTGCCCACGGAGACGCTTGCCCGGTTGACCCACCGCTTCGAGCGGGGAACCGGCGGGACGGAAGGCAGCGGGCTCGGCCTCGCCATCGTCGCCGGCATCGCGGACCGGGTTTCGTCGCGGCTCGTCCTGACGTCGCCCAGACCCGGAAGATCGTCGGGCTTCGAGGCGACGCTGGTGTTGCCGACAGTCTTGCAATGACCCGATCATCGAACGATCTGCCAAACCGGCCGCGATGCAGATTGCAGAGTCACCCGCGCGACAGGCGCTTCCGACAACCGAACAAACCTTTTCTTTTCCGCGCGACGAGCCTGTTGACGCCGTGCCCATAACCAGGGCACATGACTCATGCACAGGGCGTTGAAGCCGCTTGCAACCTCCCGGTTTTACGGGAGGCGAAATTTGTGTTGCCTACACTGGCTGCGAATCCAGGCGCCCCAGCCAGTGTTTCTCAAGACACCGCTCCCTCCGTCCCGGAATGGCCGCCTCGGCGGCAGCGACGGAACCGGATGCTGTTGCGGTGCCGACTCACAGGACGTGTGTGGCGAGCCCCTGCAGTGAGCTTGCAATGTCGTCCCTGACGATTCCGTCCGCCCCGTAGTCTCCACCGTTTTCGCTGCGGTATCTCAACGGTGTGCTGGTCGGCGCGTTCTTCAGTCGTGCGATGTAGCGCTCGGCCAGTTCGTCGAAGGCGTCGGTCGGAAGCCTGGCGGTGCGATAGGCAACGAACGGCTCCAGCACGGTCATGCCGGTATAGTGGAAAACGCCGTGGTTGAGATGAAAGAGCAGCTCCCTGATCTCGCCGTTGATGCCGCGCGGGGAGAACTGCTCCTCACGCCCGCCGGTCGTGATGGCCAGCATGGCGCGGCGGCCGGAGAGGCGGCCTTCGCCATAGCGCAGCCATCCCCCCGCCGGGCGCGGAACGCCGATGACGAAACCGTGCCCGAAGACGCGGTCGATCCACCCTTTCATGATCGCCGGCACGCTGAACCACCACAGGGGAAACTGAAGCACGACGATGTCGGCCCACAGCAACTTCTCCTGTTCCTCGCGAACGTCTCCGCTCTGCGAGCCGGCGGCATAAGCCTCGCCCTGCGCCCGGTGGTAGACCAGGCGCTCCCCGGTGTCGCGAGCGGGAAAATCCTCGGCGTCCGCCACCGCTTTGAAGCGCATCGCGTAAAGATCCGAGACGCGCACCTCGTGCCCGCTTTCCCGCAAGACCTGCGCGGCGCGATCCTTGAGCGATCCATTCAGCGAGCGCGGATCGGGGTGCGCATAGACGATGAGGTATTTCACAACGTCCTCCTTAAGCTGCAAATCCCGGACGGATCACCGAAACCGGCGCGCCGGCCTTGGCTGCTTGCGCCGTCGTGAAGCGCAGGATCGGAAGCCGCTCAGCGAACGACCCCTCGTTGCACATTTTCCAGAACCGAGATCGCCTCGGCCACGATCCCCGGGAGAAAGTCGGCGACGCTGACAAGCTCACGGATCGCGCCGGATACCTGCCCCGCGGGCAGGAGCCCTTGCTCCATGTCGCCGTCGCGCTGGCCCCGGATCAGCCTCTCATCCTTGAATCTCGTCAGCTTGCTCTCGTCCTTCTCGCCGGCATCGACCATGCGCAGCAGCTCCGAAAGCCCTTCGCTCGGAAGCGCCCGCGAGGGGCCATAGATCGCGGGGAACACGACGTCCTCGCCCTCCCTGGCGTCGATGATGCGCTGGCCGTAGGCGGGGTTCCAGTCGGTGTTGTCATGGCTGGCGACGAAGCGCGTGCCCATCGCCACCGCGTCCGCCCCGAGCGCGAGCGCGGCGGCGAGGCCCCGTCCGTCGCGTATGCCGCCGGCAAGGACGACCGGGACGGTCACGGCCTCGGCAACGCTGGCGCCCAGGATGAAGGTGCTCACGGGGCGGGCATGGGTGTGGCCGCCGGCCTCGTAGCCGGACGCGATCACGGCATCCACCCCTTCCGCCTCGGCCCGAAGCGCCTGCCGCGTGCCTCCCACCTTGTGCGTGTGGATGAGCCCGGCGCCTTCGATGAGGGCGCGCGCGAGGCCGGGCGGTCCGGCCGACGTGGTGATGACCCGCAGGCGTCGTGCGATCTGCGCATCGCGGACCGCCTCCACCACGGCGCCGATATAGGCGGCGCTGAATGGCAGGACCGCGCCCGTCTTGTCCGCGCCGACGGGGACGTTGACGGCAAGCGGCCGTTCCGTGAGGGTGCACGCTTCCTCGATGTAGGCGCGAAGCTTCCTCGCCCCGGCGGCCGGCTCCTCCGAGATGCCGGGAATGCTGATCGTGCCGAGGCCACCGGCATTGGAGACCGCCGCCGCGAGGGCGACCACCTTGTAGGGGCCGAGGCCCTCCTGAACCACCGGATGCTCGATGCCGACGAGCTCGGTGAAGCGCGTCGCGAGCCGGGGCGGCCGGCCGGTCTTGCCGGGATTACCCATGGCCGGCCTGCCCGAGCCTGAGCTTCGCGAGCGTCGTCACGCCGTCGCTGTCCCTTACCAGAATGCCCTCGAGCTGCCTGCGCATCTCGCCCTGCATCTTCGACCTCTTGGCCACGGTGCGCGGCACCTGGTCGGTGAAGCAATAGAGCCTCGGCCGCTTCCAGCGCTCGGTCTTCTCGATGCAGTAGGAGTTCAGGATCGCGACGGCATCGTCCTCTGTCAGTCCCCCGGAGAGGACGACGAAGGCCGCGACCGCCTCGCCGAAGCGCTCGTGCGCCACGCCGACGCAAGCCGCGTCCGCCACCCGAGGATGGCTGCGCAGGATATCGTCGATCTCGAGCAGCGACAGCTTCTCGCCGCCCGTCATGATCATGTCGTCCGTGCGGCCGCGGATGTAGTACCAGCCGTCGGCGTCGCGATAGGCGAGGTCCCGGGTGTGGAGGAAGCCCTTCGCATCGAAGGCTTCCGCCGTGCGCTTCGGATCGTTGTAGTAGCCCGGCGTGATGACGTCGCCCCTGATGCACACCTCGCCTTCGACATCGTTGCCGAGAAGTTCCTCGCCCGTGAACGGGTCCTGCAGCTGGACCTCGCAGAACTGGCGGTTGGGCTTGCCCGAGGAGCCCCGGGGGACGTCCGCCTCGTCGCGATAGTAGATCGACGAGGACGTCACGCAGACCGGCATGGCTTCGGTCAGGCCGTATATGCTGCCGACAATGGCGCCCTTGTCGCGAAGGGCAGCCTCCACGTCCGGCGGGACGACCTCGCCGGCCACGTGCGTTTTCAGGCCTTCGAGGTCCAGGGAGGCCCAGCTCGGGTGAGACATGAGATCGCGCATCATGGTCGGGATGATCCAGTACATCCAGTTCGGCCTGTGCTCGCGGACTATGCGCACTACCCGCTCGACGTCCCAGCCGTCGCTCCATAGGATCGTTCCCCCTGCCAGGACCATACGGATGCTGTCGTGAATGCCGCCGCTGTGGAACATTCCGACGAGGGAAAGATTGCGCGCTTCGCTGGTGACGCCGCCGAGAAAGATCGCGCCCTGGGCCGAGGCTCCCAGGGTCCCGTGCGTGAAGATGACGCCCTTCGAGGCGCCCGAGGTGCCTGCGGTGAAGTTGATCGCGGCGATGTCGGATTGAGAGCGCGAGACGATGCGGCGCTCCGCCGACGCCTCCGCAGCGAGGTCCCCGAGGCTGGGGAATTGCGGATGGCTGCCCTCGGTGAGGTACACCTTGAGCCCCTGGGCGGCAAGCAGTTCGCCGATCTCGGCGCATTCCGGCACGACGACCGCGATCTTCGGCTTGCTCCTCTGGACGTCGTTCACGAACTTCTCGTGCTTCTGGCGCCTGTTGAGGCCGCTGAAGATGGCCCCTTCCCCCATGACGGCGTAGAGCAGCGCGACATGGTATCCGCAATCGGGCATGACGGAAACGACGACGTCGTTCTCGCGCAAGCCGCCGTGCTCCCGCAGGACGTTGCCGATGCGGTTCGCCCACTCGCGAAGCCGAGTGTAGCTGACGGAGGTTCCGTCCGCGTCGACCACGGCGGTCTTGTCGGGGTATTCCCAGAATGCGCGCTCAAGCCACCAGGTGAGATTCACCGGTTTCCTCCCTGTTCTTCATCCGGCCCCGTTCCGTGACGCGGCCGGGCCGTCGCCGTCGATCGGAAGGGTCAGAAGTCGGGCGGCCTCTTCTGGAGGAACGCCGCAGTGCCCTCGTGGAACTCGTCGGTCTCGTGGATGTAGGCCAGGGTCTCGAAGCCCTGCCGCACGGAGTGCAGCATCATGTCCGACATGAGATTCATCGAGACCTTCGACAGGCGCAGCGACTGCGGGCTGCTGCCCAGAAGACGCTGGCACCATTCCTGCACCGTGGCGTCGAGCTTGTCGTCCTCCACGACCTCGTTGATCCAGCCGAGACGTTCCGCGTCCTCGGCGGTGTAGGTCTTGCCGAGCATCACCACCTCGCGCGCCCGCTTGTCGCTCGTGTGCAGCGGCAGCAATTGCGTGCCGTACCAGATGGGCGAATTGCCGAGCCGTGCATCGGTGTGCGCGAACCGCGACCCTCTGGTGGCGACCGACAGGTCGCACAGCAGGTTCAGCTCGTTGCCGCCGCCGACGCACCAGCCTCTGATCCTGGCGATGACGGGCTTGCCGGTGCCGCGGATCGCCTCGGCGAGGCGTATGAGAACCCGGCCAACATGGCGGCCCGCCTTGCCGTCGAACTCGTCCTCCATCTCGACGTCGCCGCCGGTCGAGAACGCCCTGTCGCCGGCGCCCGTCAGCACGACGACCCTGACGTTGGGATCATCGTCCGCGGCGTCGAAGGCCTGCGTCAGCTCCTCGATGGTCTTGAGGCGAAAGGCGTTGAGGACCTCGGGGCGGTTTATCGTAATCGTGGCAACGCGGTCGGCGACCTCGTAAAGGACATCCTGCATGGTCAAATCGTTCTCCTCGGCGTGTAGCTGAGCCAGTAGGTATCAGGACTTCAGCTGTTGCCGAAGCTTGTGCTTCTGCACCTTTCCGCCGACAGTGGTCGGCAGGCTTTCCAGAAGCACGACCCGCTTGGGGGTCTCGAATGCGGCAAGCCGCTGCCGGCAAAATGCAATGAGCTCCTCGGCGGTGGCGGCACCCGGGCTGTTCAGCACGACCGCGGCCGTGACGGCCTCTCCCCAGCGCTCGTCGGGAATGCCCACGACCGCCGCCTGGATCACCGCGGGGTGGTCGTGCAGCACGGCCTCGACGCGGATCGTCGAGACGTTCTCGCCGCCCGACTTCACCATGTCCTTGTAGCGATCCACCATGATGCGAAGACCGTGCTCGCCGATCTCGCAGGCGTCCTGGCTGTGGAACCAGCCGTCGCGGAAGGCGTGGCGCGTCGCCTCCTCGTCGCGGTAGTAGCCGGCCATGACAACCGGCGAGCGGTAGACGGCCTCGCCGACGAGACCGGGCCTGTCGAGCAGCGACCTGCCCTCCTCGTCCACCACGGTCGACGCCAGCAACGGGCTCGGCAAGCCGACATAGTTGACGTCGGGCGCGGTCCGCTCATAGAGCTCCGGCCAGAGATCGGGCCGGAAGCGGTGGCAGGCGATCGCCTCCGTCTGGCCGAAAAGGCCGACAAGCCGGACGTCGTCGCGCGCCGCCTGGCGAAGCCGCCCGAACAGGGGCGGCGGGATGGACCCCCATCCGTAGAGAACGACGGTCAGCGAGCCCAGATCGATGTCCCGGTTCTGCTCGGCGGCCTCCACCAGCCCCTTGAGCAGCTGGGGGGACCCGGCCCAGAATCCGGTCACCTTGTGCTCGGTGATCGCCCTTGCCATCGCAGCGGGATCGGGAACCCGGCCGAGCACGACGCTGCCGCCACACAGAAGAGCCGACAGGACGAAGGCATGGTCCCCGACATGGTAGATGATCGGCAGGAACGTCGCGATCCGCAGGTCCTGCTCGCAGTTGAGGCCCCGCGTGTAGGTCAGCGCATAGCCGAGCGCGGCGAAGTGGCTGTAGGTATGGGAGATCATCACCGCCTTCGGCCGCGACGTCGTGCCGGAGGTGAGCAGGATTTCCCAGATGTCGTCGCCGGCGATCGTCACCTCGGGCTCGGCGGAGGACGCGCCGGCGACGAAGGCGGCAAATGTCGGAAGGTCCGCCTGCACCTCGTCCGGGTCGCCGATCACGGCGACGACGCGCACGCCCGCCCCTTCTATCGTCGAACGCACGCGCCCGAGGTGGCCTTGGTCGACGATCGCGACCTGCGCTTCGACATGCCCGAGCATCTCGCCGACCACATCGAGCGCCATCATCACGTTGACGGGGACGACCACCAGACCGGCCTTCGCTACGGCCAGCTTGCAGAGGTAGGCCTCCACGGAGTTGTCGCAATAGAGCGCCACGCGGGCGGATCGTTCGAGGCCCTGCGCGAGCAGGGCCTGCGCGATGCGGTTAACCAGATCGTTGGCCTCGGCATAGGTCAGCGTGGCGAATGCCGGGTCCTTGACGGCATCGGCACTGGCGATGAACGCCGTCTTGTGAGGCGTACTCCACGTGACGCGCTCGATAATGTCACCCACGCAGACACGATCCCAGCGATGATTCGCGGATCGCCCGTGGAGGGTTTCAACATCGATGATGCCCATTCGGCTCCCCCCTTCTGGTTTCGGGTGACAGTAGCTCCTAACCATACGATTGGTCAACTTGACAATTGACCGGTTGGTTGGTTAGTTTGCGTCCAGCGATCCCGACAGGGATCCCGATTGCGGGCGGGGGCATGATCGATCCGATCAGGTGAACTGCGCTCGTGCGATATACGAGGGTAAGCGTCGACCGTGGCTTCAACTGATATCCGTGGCCCTCGCAAGGTGTTCATTCCCGATCCCCGGCCGGAGACGGTCCGGCGGGCCGACGATCACTTCATCCGGGGCATGGTCTGCACCTCCTGCGGCCATGCCAGCGCGGTCAAGGTTCCCTGGTGCCCGCGCTGTCAGGCCGCGACGACCGAGAAGCTCTACGGCCCGACGGGAAAAGTCTGGTCCTCGACGGTGGTGCGGATACCGATCCCCAACCGCCGGCCGCCCTATTCGCTCGCCTATGTCGACCTCGATGACGGTCCGCGTGTGCTTGCCCATGTCAGCGCGCCGGACGGCCGGCTGGCGGTAGGACAGACCGTCCGCCTCATGGAGGCGACAGCCAGCGGGGACATCCAGGTGACGGCATCATGAACGCCTTCGTCTGGGGCGCCGGCACGTCGAAATTCGGCCGCCAGCCGGAGAAGAGCAGCGCGGAACTCGTCTGGGAGGCCGTGACCGAAGCCATAGCCGACGCCGATGCGCGCTCCTTCGACGCGGTCTTCCTCGGAAGCTGCTACGGCGAGCCGGGCGTCGCGCCGCGGGTGCTCGCCGGTCTGGGGCTGACCGGCGTGCCGATCTACTCGCTCGAAAGCGCCTGCGCGAGCTCGAGCAACGCATTCCACGAAGCGAACCACGCCGTCAGGAGCGGTCGATACGGGACGGTCCTGGTCGTCGGCGTCGACCATCTTTCCTCCCGCTTCACGGGCGCGATCGAGGTCGACGAGCGCGATATCGAAGGCCGGGCCGGCCTTGCGCTCCCCGCCCTCTATGCGATGTCCGCCACGCGCTACGAGGAGGTCTACGGGCTCACGAGAGAGGTGATGGCGGCGGTCTCCGTCAAGAACCACCGGCACGGCGTCCACAACGAGCGGGCGCAATATGTCGAGCCGGTGACGCTGGAAGAGGTGCTCGGCTCGCGGATGATCGCCGACCCGCTGACGCTGCTGCAGTGCTGTCCGGTCACCGACGCCGCCGCGGCGCTGGTGGTCGGCCCGCGGCGCCGCAACCCGCGGGACGTGGCGATACGCGGCTCGGCGATGTCGTCGGGCCATCTCTGGGGCGCCCACAGCGAGCATGTGTGGGGCTTCGACCTCGCGCGCCGCGTTGCGAACGAAGCCTACGAGCTGACCGGAATCGGACCGGAGGAGATCGATCTGTTCGAGCTCCACGACGCCTTCACCATAGGCGAGATCGTCACCACCGAGGCGATCGGGCTCGCAAATCTCGGCGAAGGCGGCCGCCTGGTCGAGAGCGGACACACGGCGCTGGGCGGCAGGCAGCCGGTCAATCCGTCCGGCGGGCTGCTGTCGCGCGGGCACCCGCTCGGCGCGACCGGC